>OIWT01001665.1_pt1 | contig 25622 bp, 30 predicted proteins | sample 1587701 | NCBI WGS metagenome assembly OIWT01 (sample SAMEA3888904, study PRJEB22519) | human gut metagenome | biome: human gut; feature: human-associated habitat; material: faeces | place: Denmark | collected 2009
TATCCGCGGTCGTGTGGAGCCCTAAGTCGCTGGGAATCAAGTCAGTGTGGAGTTGTGGTCTGTTTATTATCAAACACGTCACTTTTCCACTTCGTTCATTAACAAACACGTCTCATTTCCAGTTAGTTCATTAACAAACACATCACGTTTCCAGTTCGTTTGTAACGATGGCTTCATAGCGGTCCACTGCCGACTGCTTGATGCAGGGACTGTACTTCCACGCCGAGAGGTACACACCGATCTGCTCCGTCGAAGCCGTTTTCATCGCCTCCACAATCTGGCAGCGCATGGAGTGGTCCTCCCGCAGAGAGCGAATCACATCCTCCACCGCAAGAAGGATGCTGTCCATCGTGGACACGCTGTTGAAGACGAGGAGCCTGCTCTCCACATCTCCCACCTCCCTTCTCATTTCGTTTTGTATATACCTTAGTGTTTCCAGCTGCACTTCCATTGCAGCCATTTCACCCTTCTACGGATGAGAAAGATGGGCATCAAACACCAATTGGGACAGCTGCTGCTGACACATATCTTCCTTTTCAATGATATCGCGTTCAATCTACGATTCACAATAGAGAAGGGAGAATAACGCCTTCAGTGACGATTTCACGAACCGGCAAAAAAGGAGCCAAGTTTCCCCAGTTATCCGTGTTTGCATACCTAGCGTCACAAAGAGCAATGAATGGCTACGCAAGTTGGGCAATGGAATTGGAATAGACGACCAAGAGCTGCACTGTCGCAGATGTGCACTGGTAGTAGCTCTTCAAGCTCTTTGCAACGGATCGGAGACTGTTTTTCAGTTGGGGCTGGTAGTGCTGAATCACGGCCAGAAGCTATGCGTCATGCACTCCACAGCACGAATACGCTCGATTCATCAGCCTCCGTGGACATCGCGTGGAGATCGATCCTCTTTTGTGCCGATTTCAGAGACGAAAGGGAGTCAAACGATGGGTATTGCAAATGCAACGCCTATTTCTACGGAAACTGTCGTAACAGTGAATCGAGAAAACCAAACTAATAATCCTCTTTCCAATGACTCTATCGATCATTTGCAGTGGGTGGACAAAGAAAGGAGCGAATCCATGGGAAGAGTGGAATGAACAGGCTGGATCCCCTTCTAATCGAAAGAGGAACTGGATGACACATTGCATACTCGCGTGAAAGAGGTGGTCTCAAGTTAGATGGGAAACGCACGAACATTGGTTCGCCAATCCGCCGCTTCGGCGTTTACCCCGTTTCCCCAACCACGGTTCTCTCGCCTTCCACTTAACCAGAAACAGATTATTCTGGAGATCAGCTATGTTCGATAAGAGTGAACTCTGGGCTTCGATCGTGATTGTCTGCAGTGGACTTCTCGGTCTCATTTTCGCGCTCATTCAGAGATGCAAGGTTGCCAAGGTTGTGTAGAAGGCTCTGACGTCCGCGTGATGCGTAGGGTGAAGCACATTCCCGAGTCTGGCGATAGCAAGGAGGGTCTGGTCGAGGCGGAGGGCGGTTCTGCCACCTACGACGAGGCCATCACGGAGCGCCTGAACAAGATCCAGGGATACATTTCCGACGGTGCCAAGGCCTTCCTGTGGGCTGAGTACAAGATCCTGTTCGTCTTCATTGTCATCTTCGGTATCGTGATCTTCTGCTTCATTGGCCTGCCCAAGACCTGCGGCATCCCCGATCCCGTCTTCAACGGCACGGATTGCAGCACGGAGTCTCCTCTGGACGGCTGCGAGTGGATCATCAAGAACCCCGGCTCCTGCATTTCCAACGGTCTTCTTACCAGCATTGCCTTCGTGGTCGGTGGCCTCACCTCCATCCTCTGCGGCTACATCGGTATGACCATTGCCGTGTACTCCAACGCCCGTACCGCCACCATGTGCCAGGTCTCCTGGACGGACGGTTTCAACACCGCCTTCCGCGCGGGTAGCGTCATGGGCTTCTGCCTGACCTCCTTCGGTCTCCTTATCCTGTACGCTTCCATCTACGTCTTCCGCTTCTTCATGCTTTGGGACAAGGGCAACACCCACACCTCCGAGATCCTGTTCGAGTGCATCACCGGTTACGGTCTGGGCGGTTCCTCCATCGCTCTGTTCGGCAGAGTGGGCGGCGGTATCTACACCAAGGCTGCCGATGTCGGCGCGGATCTGGTCGGCAAGGTGGAGGCCGGCATTCCCGAGGATGATCCTCGCAACCCTGCCGTCATTGCCGATAACGTCGGTGATAACGTCGGTGATGTGGCCGGTATGGGCGCCGATCTGTTCGGCTCCTTCGCCGAGTCTTCTTGCGCCGCTCTGGTGGTCGCCTCCGTGTCCAAGGAGCTGAACTCGGAGTGGGGCTACATGATGTTCCCTCTGCTGGTGTCTGCCGGCGGTATCGTGTCCTCCTTCCTGACCTCCTTCTTCGCCACCTCCATCCCCGGACTGCAGGTGACGGAGGAGCGCCACGTGGAGCGCAACCTGTCCATCCAGCTGTACGTGTCGACCATCATGTCGACCATCGCCATCGCCATCATCACCGAGTTCTTCCTCCCCGAGAAGTTCTGCGTCATGATCAGCGAGGTCGCCAAGGACGGCACCTGGTGCAGAATGACCTCCTCCAAGTGGCTGGGCTTCATCTGCGTGGCCTGCGGTCTCTGGTCCGGTCTGCTGATCGGCAAGATCACCGACTACATGACCTCCTACAACTACAAGCCCGTGAAGGAGGTGTCCAAGTCCTGCGAGACCGGCGCCGCCACCAACATCATCTTCGGTCTGGCGCTCGGCTACAAGTCCGTGGTCGTGCCCATCTTCGCGCTGGCCACCACCATCTTCGTCAGCTTCTACTTCGCCAACATGTACGGCGTGGCGCTCGCCGCGCTGGGCATGCTGTCCACGCTGTCCACCTCCCTGACCATCGACGCCTACGGCCCCATCACCGATAACGCCGGAGGTATTGCCGAGATGACGGGTCTCTCCGCCGCCGTGCGCGTGAAGACCGACGCTCTGGACGCCGCCGGTAACACCACCGCCGCCATTGGCAAGGGCTTCGCCATCGGCTCGGCCGCCCTCGTGTCGCTCGCCCTGTTCGGCGCCTTCGTGACCCGCAGCCACATCAGCGGCGTGGACCTGCTGGAGCCCATCACGTTCGCCGGTCTGGTGGTCGGCGCCATGCTGCCCTACTGGTTCTCCGCCATGACGATGAAGTCCGTGGGCAAGGCCGCGTCCTCCATGGTCGAGGAGGTGCGTCTGCAGTTCAGAGAGCACCCCGGCATCATGGCCAACACCGAGGAGCCCGACTACAAGCGCTGCGTCGCCATCTCCACCAAGGCCTCTCTGTACGAGATGATCAAGCCCGGCGTGCTGGTGATGCTGACGCCCATCATCGTCGGTTTCTTCGTGGGTCCCGAGGCCCTGACGGGCGTGCTCGCCGGTGGTCTGGTCTCCGGTGTGCAGATGGCCATCTCCGCCTCCAACACGGGTGGTGCCTGGGATAACGCCAAGAAGTACATTGAGAAGGGCAACTTCGGTGGCAAGGGATCGAGCGCCCACAAGGCCGGTGTCGTCGGCGACACGGTCGGTGATCCTCTCAAGGATACCTCGGGTCCTTCCCTCAACATTCTCATGAAGCTGATGGCTATCGTGTCCCTTGTCTTCGCGCCTTCTTTCAACCTCCTCAACCACAACATCTGGAAGCGCCATCTGTAGACGTAGCCTTTTTCGTCTGTTTGTTGATAACGCGCTTTTTGTGTCAGCCAATCAGATGGCTCGGCTCATGTGACTCGGCGCTCCACCAAATCATCTTCTGGAACCGTTCGGGTCGCGCGAGCGGAATGAACCACGTCATCCCCATTCAGTCGCGGAAGAAAAAGCGGATTCAGTGTGAGGAGCCGGCCGATCCGCTGCCTGCCATGGCCGCTTCCACCGTATCCTCATTGGGACGGAGTAACCAGTAGGCCAGCATCCTCCAGGCGGGATGCAGTGTATGCTGCGCAGTGCAGTGTGAATGCCTAGACAATCGAGAACGTCCTGCTCGAAGCGAAGCGGGAGGCGCAGGAGTGAGCTGTGTGCGGTTGGTGTTCTGTAGAAAGGAGCAGAGGGAGCCGCCGCTCTCCATGGAGTACATCCAGAAGGCGCTAGAGGATCACAATCGGCGCCTCAACTACTGCGAGCACTGCCAAGACGACCTCAGACAGCAGTTTGCCGATCTGGTGGAGTCGTCGTTGTGTAATCACCCGTAGAGCCAGCTCGTGAACTCCTCCCTTCTCTCGGGCACGTCGTCGAATCCTATTTCGCGCATCAGCAGCGTGCGGCAGACATCCTCCTCGCTCACCCAGGAGGATGGACTCGGCAATCCGCCCCTGTTCAACGACGACTCCCTGCCGCCAATGCAGCACACGCCCGTGCAGGCGGGCCATGTGGGACGGTGGTCTGCGACGATGGTGGACGAATTGGTGAGGGCGGTGGTGACGAGTCTTCGAGTGTGGGTGCGCGAGAAGGAGCAAATGCTGATGCTGAAACGGCTGCTGGCTCGATCGCGCTGCATCGATGGGGAGAAAAGCGACCGCTGGTACCAACGGGAGATTGACGTACTGGAGGTGGGCGTGGCTTGTGGGAATGACCAAAGGAATTCGACAAATGTGAGCTGAACTCGATTCAAAAGGATCTGAGGGACATTCGGGAGTTAAGCAAGATGAAGTCTTCGAGCAGTACATCATCCTTCGTGGAGCCGATTTCGGAACAGAAGGTGAATATGGAGGAAAGAAATGAGGGACAGAAGGAGAGCGTGCTACAGATGGGAACGCTGCGGAGTTTCTCTCCCATTTCGCAAACGGAGGACGGAACGGACCTGATGGAGGACGATGGGGAAACAGACCAGCCCGAAGAAAGTCTGAACATCGCCCTGTATGAAACGCTGATTGAGCACGAGGAGGAGATCGTCAATGCACTCACCGAAGACGCCTTCCGCTCTCCATCCACTCTGCAGGACGAGCTCATGAAGGCCATCAAGAAGCAGCAACTCTTCCCTGTAGAGGATCTGGACATGATCGCGGCTTCCTTCCTGGCCGACATGATTGCATTCCATTAAGCCATCCAATGATACGTAGGAGACACACAAAGCGGAGATTGTCCTCGAAGAGAATGGAAAAAGAGCTATTCGCCTCCCCAAACTCAACGTCTCCTCCCTTTTACCTCTCTTCACACGTAGGAACTAATAAAGAATGAATTGGAATCACGAAAGGCAGTCCACACGGAGAAGAGGGAGTACAGCGCAAAGCACGACGATCCGATGGCATACAACACAGCCGTGTCCGTTATCATGGCGGAGCGGAACATCGATGGCCTTGCCGAGGAGTACTCCGCTGAAATCGCCTCCTCCATCACCGCGTTCGTTGATTCCCTGTCCAGGGACGTTCTCGATAACATAATCGCCTCGACGGTTATGTGATCCCCAACTATCGTGTTTGTGATACAGCCACCCGAATCAAAACCACTTGAATCAAAACAAACAACTACTTGAGTCAAAATAAACAACCGCAAACTACCCAATCTCACCTAAACCTTCACAGCCTTCGTCTTCTTTGGTTCCACCTTCTTCACCGTCTTCTTCGCAGCCTTGCCCTTCACGCCGCCGGTAGCCTTGGCCGAGCGCGTCCCTCTCACGATCAAAAACACGACCACGGCAATGATGACAATCACCACCACCACGATCAGCACGATCACCATCACGGGCATGCAGAAGCCCGTGGCTCTCTGCCACTCGCCGTCCTTGGCGCCCAGCACGCACGCTCTCTTCTGCGTACCCACGTAGCTGCCCTGCAGCGCGCACTGGTACACCGCCGTCTCGCCCACCACCGTGCGGTCGAACACGCCCTCGGGCGCACACTCGCCCTTGCGCATGCCGATGTTGATCGCCACGAACGTCTCGCCCTTCGCGTTTCTGGCGCGCACCGTGTATCCCTGCGAGGTCAGCACCGTCGTCGGCATGCCGGTGATCTCGCCGGTCGTGGGGTTGATGCTCAGACCGGCGGGCAGCGGCGTGCTGTCCTGCATGTAGAACTCCTCGACGATGTTTCGGTAGGTCGGCAGTCCGCTGCTCACCTGCGTGTTCAGCACGAACTCCATGTTGTTGTTCTCGTACTCCAGTCTTGCGGGCAGCTTGTACTCGCACTTGTCGTTCTTCACGTCGCCCAGCTGACCGTTGACGCACTCTCGGTACGAGTAGCCGCGGAAGCCCTCGGGACAGGTGGACGGCGAGATCTGGCCCTCACCGACGGACGGGTACTCACCCACGGCGGGGCAGGAGCCGGAGCTGGCAGGCTTGCAGTACTGCATCACCACGGCGTTGATGCTCGGCGCGGTGGAGGCGAGCGCGTCCACCTCGTAGCGGAACTGCTTGAAGCCGGCGATGCCCACGGGCATGTCCCAGGCGGTTCGCTGGCGCTCGCGCGTGTAGGCGCCCACCACCTCCAGCGCGGTCGTGTACTCCTCGCCGTCCTCTCAGCGGCCGTAGATCGAGAAGGCGACGCTGGACGACACCACGTTGGTCTGCAGCGCGAAGCTGTTGAACTTCGAGCCCTCCAGGTTCTCCACCGTCCACGCCAGGTAGGCGCCCACCTCGTTCGCCAGCGAGCCGTAGATCGTCGGGTTCAGGTCCAGCAGCTCGTAGCGCGTGCAGCCCGACACAGTCGTCGCGTCCACGGCCGCGTAGGTGTCCTGCACGGGCGAGCACTCGTTCACGCCGAACACGCCGGTCGCGTCGAACACGATCGCCGACTCGCCGCCCGCGCGGTGGATCTCGAACGCTATCACGTTCTTGCCGGCCACAGCGCCCACCGTGGAGAGAATCACGTGGAACTTGGAGAACACCGAAGCGTCGTGCACCGTCTGCGCCTCCGTGCCGGCTTCGAACTCCTCCGCCAGGTTGAAGCGCGCCACCTTGTTGCCGTTGAAGTACACTGTCAGACCGCCCGTGTACTTCACGCGCACGTTCAGCACCGCGTAGTCCTCCAGCGAGGGCATCTGCACCTCGTGGCGGGCGTACACCGTCGTCGTCATGTGATTGCCCATGTTCGCAGCCTTGACAGTCATCCAGGCAGCGTCGTCGAAGTCCAGCGCATTCCAGTTGGCGGCCACGGCGGTCTCGCTGTTGTACACCTTCCAGTCCGAGTAGTTGATCTGGAAGGGGATCAGCGAGGAGAACAGCGTGGAGAGCGAGGCCGTGGCGGCGGGCATCTGCCCCATGTCAATGATCATCTCGCCCAGGTCCACCGTCAAATAATAGCCAGCAGGGTTGTACCAGCCATCCTTGTAGGAGTCGAACACCTCCAGTGTGTAGAGGCCGTTCGGCACGCAGAAGTCGCCGTAGTTCAGCCCGCTGGACACCTTGAAGGCGCTGACGGAGGACACCACCTCGCCCATCGTGCCCTTGCCCGCGTACAGCTTGTAGGAGCCCTCCGCGGCCCAGTCGTCCATGCGCGCCACCAGCGTGATCAGACCCTTCGTGCCCGTGCAGACCTCCACAGATAGCGAGACCGTGGCAGTCGAAGAACCACCGCCCACCTTCTTGGCGGTGATGGAGTAGGTCGTGGCGGGCAGCTCCGCCGATGCCGTGCCCGAGATCTTGCCCGTGGCCGTGTCGATTACAATGCCGGTAGGCAGCGCGGACGTGATGGTGAAGTCGAAGTAGTAGTCGGAGTTGGGGTAGATCTCGCCCATCTCCACGTCCTTGTTGATCACGATGGGCGTTGAGTAGGTCAGTTCGGGAATCGCCGCGGGCGTGGCGTCCACCGCCATGTCGATGGCGCCGATCCTCCAGCTGCAGCTCGTCTCGCTGCCCGTGGCGATGTTCTCGAAGCGGTACTGGTTGTAGGGCTTGTTGTTCTCCAGCCAGATCTTCTTCTGCTCGCCTACCAGCGACCACGTCATGCCCGTCACCGTCTTCAGCGTGGTCCACTCCTCCAGGTTATTGTTTCTTGCCTTCAGCACGAACTGCTTCGGCTGGTCGATGCCCTGCTGGTAGTACAGGTAGAGGGTCACCGACGAGATCCACTCGCGGCGGTCGCCGTCAAACACCATCTGCCAGAAGTTGGAGTCGCACGACGACGACTGCATGCTGGTGCCGAAGTAGTGCGAGGCCACGGCGCCCTCGTTGCCGCTGATGGTGGTGGAGGCCGTGACGGTGTAGTCGAACACGCGCGACAGGCTCGCCGAGCCCATCACGCGCACGGCGCAGTCGAACACGGAGCTGGTCTGCGAGGCGGTCTGTGCCACAATCGCGATGGCAATCACATTGGAGCCCTGCTGCAGGTAGTTCACGGAGGGCTGGTCGCCGATGACCATCGTCTTCACAGGCAGCGAGATCTGGTGGTACAGCAGGTCCGTGTAGGCGTTCAGACCGATGGAGGAGGCGCTCAAGTCGCCGTCCACGCCGTTGCGGAACACTTCCACGCCGTTCAGGTAGATCACACAACCATAGAGATAGCGCAACGAGATCGTGAAGCCCGCCACGTCCTCGAGCGAGTCCACGGTAAACGTCTGCTAGTACAGCTGGATCTGGTTGGTGGACGCGGGGAAGGCGCCCATCTCGGCGCTCGTCCAGCCCGAGGCCGTCTGCCAGCCGGCGGGCACGTCGCCCATGTGGTACTCCCACGCACTGTGCGGCGCCACGGCCCACTTCACGTTGATGACGCGCTCGGAGCTCACGCCCAGCGTAGCGTCGTAGTTGATGCGCGTGACGGTCTCCGACTCGTCGTCGAACAGCAGCGCGCGCACGTACAGGAAGGAGTTCATCTGCCAGTAGGTGTAGCCGTCGGAGCTCACGTCCACCGTGTAGCGCGCGCCCGTCAGGCACAGCACCGTCGACCAGTCCTGGCTGGACGGCTGGCCGGCGTTCGCGCCCACGCTCAGCACCACTTGCTGCGAGGCCGCGTCCGTCACCGTGAACTTCTCCACGTTCGACAGGCTCTTGTAGGTGCGCACGAACTGCACGAAGGTGCCGGCGCACTGCGGAATCTCCAGAGAGAAGGTGCCCGAGATGGAGTTGCCGCCCATCGTCGACGTCATTGTGTACGTCGCGGCGGGCGAGGCGGCCGTGGCCTTGCCCGTGACGGTGCAGGTGGCGGCGTTCAGCGTCAGACCGGCGGGCAGCGTCGGCTGGATGGTGCAGTCGGTGAAGGCGATGGTGGGGTGGATGTTGACGTTCTGGTAGTAGGCGTAGTGCGTGTAGGAGGCGGGCTCGAAGGTGAGCGAGGAGGGCGGCGCCGTGTTGCACACCAGCGGGTTCACCTCGTACACCTTGATGATGTCGCTGCTGGCGCAGTCGGTGATCTGCAGGCGGAACGCCTTGAAGGCCTGGTTGGCGAAAATCGCGTAGAACATCTTGTAGGTGTTGCTCATGTAGTAGCCGTCCGTCACCTCGATCAGCGTCGCCCAGTCGCCCGTGCCCATGGAGCCCTCCCACTTGAAGCCCGTCGGGTTCATGTCGGGGCTGCCCGAGGGCCACAGGCGCACGCCGTTCGCCAGCGCCATGGGACCGGTCAGGTCCATCGTCACAGCAATGGGGAGGTTGCTGCGCAGCGCCTGCGAGAAGCTGGTCTTGTAGTAGTCCATCGCGCTCATCGGCGAGTCGATCAGGCCGCCCATCGTCGCGGGGTACGGGTACACGAAACAGTTCGTGTTGTCCGTGATGGACGTCGTCGGCGTCAGCGCCGCCACGAAAGCGTCGAACTCGACAGCGTTCTCTCCAGCAGTGGGATAGTGCAGCTCCACGGCCAGAACATTGTTGCCGACGGTCACCTCAAAGGCGGGACGGATGATGCCGCGGAACTCGTAGGCGTCGAACGCGCCCTCGGAGGCAGTGTCGGGAGTCACGGTAAATCTCCGCGCTGTTCACGTAGGCGACGATGCCGTAGCGGTAGTTGAAGCGGTACTCGTAGGCGGCCAAATCCGCAATGCCGGTGAAGGCCTTGCGGAAGTACTGCGTACCCGTCATAGCAGGTGCGGAACCCATCGTGGCGGCCGTCCAAGCGGAATCGGCGAAATTCACAGCCGTCCAGTCGGAAGCGATGGAGGAGGTGGAAGCGAGCGTCTTCCACTCCTGCGTCTTCATCACGGGGTAGTGGAGGGAGATCAAGAAGTCCTCCTCCATGGCCTTCGTCATGAAGCCCTTGAAGAGCATGTTGCCATACAGGCCGGCAACGCTCACCCAGGCGCCACTCCACCAAGAATCGCCGGAAGAACCGTAGGAATCGACCATGCGGAGAGTGTACTGGCTGTTGGTGGCGGCAGGGAGGCAGTACTCGTCCGTGCGCTCCTCGTTGTTGGCGAAGGGCTGGCTGGTGACAACCACATCAGCGCCATTCAGAATCTTGTAGGACTCTTCGCTGGCATAGCTGGTGCACTTCTTCGTCACGGCCACGTACACCTGGCCATTCTCGCAGGCCAGCGTGCTAATCGCGCTCGAAACTATCGCTTAGGGGGCAACAACACGCTTAAGCAATAGCGTTATCAAAACCAAGCTGTTCATATTTATTCAAATGAAGCTTTTTGTGACTCCATTCACTTCGGAGGGTGTTGTTTCGATAACCGTCTGTGCCGCGGGAATTCTCGCACTTTGGGCGAAACACTCCATTTGATTGGCTCTGGCGAAACACTGTCGAAAACAGTGCTTTTCCTTCAATCGACACTACCGAGCCACGTCCTGTCGTCAGTTGCATCACATTCCTCTCTCAATTTCCTCTGTTTTTCCTATCTAAAGTCGTCTGTTGCACACTCGACTTGCATAGTGCGCATTCTTCACTCGCTCACTCCTTTCCTCTTCCCATTTGATTCATACACCCTCTATGAGCATGGAATCGTGGATACTTCACTTCATCACGATTCGATATCGAATACACCGATTTCAGTCTTACTCCTCTATTGTAACTCCCATCCTCACCAAATCAGGGAGCAACTTTGCTCACATCCAATGTGCATTGGTGAATGACCGTCTCCCTTTCACAACCCACAGTATATCAAAAGAGCATTCGTTTCCAGTACAACCGTGCCACTTCAATTGCCCATTACCGTTCGGACGAAAAGTGGAATCAACGCGCATTCTGATTGGCCCGCGTTTCCCAAACCATAAACGCCATCTATGGTGTGTGACGATCCGAGATGAACACATTTGTTCCCATTCGTCCCTATCCACATCAGCGCCGCAAGACTCGTGAAGATGCAGCCGTGATTCGGGTGATTCCTCGAGAATCCTCAGCACTCAGAGGAGTAGCCACTTCTCCGCGCACTGTATCAATACGTGAAGGTGATTCTACGGTTTTGAGGTAATGATCAGAAGCGTCTCCAAACCAGCAGCGAAGCGTACCTGTGCGCTGTGTACCGATTCCCTGTGAGAGTGTGAGAGGCATTCCCTCAAGATGTGTCCCCCAAGCAAAATGGATTCCTGCATCTAGCCATGCATGCAAAATGGGCAACGTACATGTGGCCCGTGTGCTATTTCATCGAACTGTATGTTCCATTCCCCTCTTTGCGGGTTTTTCTTAACGGCATGATTTCTGGTAGCTTTGTAGCTTGTTGTTCCTGTTTGTTTTGTAATTGCGTTCATTCTCCCTTCTTCATCCTTTCATGCGAATTTATTCTCTCTGCGTACCCTCCTAGGGTCCAAGCCCCCAAACTCGGCGAAATCCAAATGGGAAGACTAGATGAAGAAGGAGAGGGCCCAACAGTTTCACCTTCACGCGCAGCATCGAAATGTGGGGCTATCCCACAAGAGGATTTCAAGAAGAAACTGTAATTCGCATATTGCTCCTTCGTGTTTAAACGCAACATGCATAGACTCACGACTGGATTGGTTTTGGTCGGAATCTGTGTCGTTTTGTTAGCACTCTGTACATACGGGTTGCTACGTTACTACCGCGAAAAGTCGGTTAGCTTTGGATACTCATTGACAATTTATATAACATGGTACGGAGATGGCTGAGCGTGCTGATTATCAGGTTCCTCGGCTTCATTGGCATGATTCTCTATCCCGTGGATATCGGTTACTCGATAGCGGACAAGGCAGCGAATCCCAAAATCAAATTGATTTGGGTTGGGGTGTATTGGTTCACCTTCTTCCTTGCGTGGGTGTACATTCCGATTATGATGGAGTACTGGGCGTCGGGCGAATTCAAGCCATCGTGAGCAAAGCGGAGTGTGCTCACGAGTAGATCGCGCTTCAAAGAGTCTCTTTGGGTGAATGCGAAGTTCTACGTGAATTTAGTGCCCCTCATTGTTGTCATCGTCATTTGGTATTTGATTGCCAAGAAGGGGTGGTCGTTGGAATCGGAATTGATCATAGGGATACGAGTGGAGTGCAGGGCCTTATCATCGCCCTCTCCAACACCTACGGCCTCTTGTTCGTGATCTTCCTCCTCGGGCCCGGTCTTGTAGAGTTGCCCATCAAGTCGTGCTTGTTGTTATTCTATTATGCCTAGTTTGTGGAGACGCCGTGACCAGCACAGAGCATTGGAGGCTCTTTACCAGAAGTACTATTAAGTATGTCCACCTGATGCACAGGGCCTACAAGCTGGATGCGGCAAAGTACGAATACGAGTACAAGGTCGTCTCGCTGAAGATGAATCTCCAGGATCTCCAGAAGACGATCATATCGGCAAAGAAGTCGCCGAGAATACAGACCATCATTAGTGACGTCTCCATTTCTCTGTCGGCTGATCGCTAGATGATTCTCTCGATGCCGTCAGATGAAGCCATCAACCTGCGCCGTCATTCCGCCGGAGTGATCGACAAGAGCGAGTGGCTCGTGATTCCGCTGCTGGACTGCGTAAACATGACGGATGCCAAATTGATCGATCGTCTCTCCGCCGTTCCGAATCGCGTCGATTCAGTCACTTCTAGATGAACTCCAAGCTGAAGAAGACCTGCCTGGTGTACGAGCGGAAGATCAACCAATACGAGGAATGCATCGATTCCATCCTCTCTCTCAAAGCCGACCTCAACGAAACGGTCACGGTACCCGCGGTTATTCCCACTCATCCGCAGGACGCCAACGGGCAGTCCCTCCCGTTCCAAATCGATCGCAGCAAGCCGGGTCGCGTGTTCCACACCTTCTGGCTTCGCATTCGCAGCGTGTGTTTGGGAGTCGGTGAAACGCCCTTCACTTACGCCTAGCTGACCAGTGTGGTGTGCGGGTGTCTCTCGATTGCCATCCTGCTCACCGAGTTGACCACCTTAGGCTTCCCCTTCTGGAAGAAGTCGCTGTCGATTATTGGGGCGCCCCTCCACCACATCCACAACAACTCGATGCTGCGGACCTTCATGTCGGCCGTCCCTCTGACCTACCTGTTCATCTGCTTCTTCCGCTCCTTCTTCCTGCTGCGCATTCCCTTCGTGGAGTCGTACCACCTGTACTACCACCACACCGACGTGTACGCGCTGTCCTTCAACGCCTACTATCTCTGCAGACTGCAGTACTCGCTGTGCTATCACTACTTCACGCTTCTCCAGATGGACGAGCAGGCGTACGAGTCCATCGCGCTGTCCTCGCTGCTGGGGGAGATGAAGACCATTCCCTTCCTCGGCAGCGAGTTCAACTTTTACGTGCCGGCGATCGTGTTCCTGGTCTCGGTCTTCACCTTCGGGAAGATGATGTGGCCTGCCAAGAAGAAGGCGGTGGGGCAGGCGCGAGGGCGTGAGGCGTAGGACACGCTGCTGGATTCGGGCGTGGACGAGGTGAAGGCGGGGCAGGAGCTGGTGGTGCTGACGCTGAAGCGGCGCGCGAGGGAGGTGCTGAATGTGGAGGTGACGACGATGCCCTCGGTGTACTCGTATCAGTCGCCCGTGGTGAGTCATTCCGGGAGAAAGGCTATTGCGTTGTGTGTTTGTTGATTGAAAGGTGTGGTTGCCTTTTGCTTTGTGTGTTTGTAATTGCCTTTTGAGAAGATGGAGTGTGGTTGTTGAAAGAGAATGGTGGTTGTATTACTACAGAACGACAATGGTATGAACAAAGAAAAGAAACAGGCGTGGAGAGACAGAGGGAAGAGAAGCGGGGACGGGATGGCTCCACAGCCACTCCGAAGAAGTGGTGAGCAGTGCTGGAACGGAGCAGAGTCTGGAACGCCAGTTCGCAGAGACTGGACGCGATGAACGACGACTCCGTGTCTCGCCTCAACACCTGAATGGCCTGGAGGAGCGGTGCCAGCAGTGCCTGCAGAATGACTCCCGCCATCTCCTCTTGCGAGACGCAGCGCGTGCTCGCCTCACCCGCCGCCCACGCCTGCAACGCGTTCAGCGCATACTCCTCCGCCACCTCCGGGAACTCCCCGCGGAAGAAGGCCTGACAGGCCTCGAAGAAGCACTACCCGTCAGACGCCTTCCCACACACCACGGTGGCGAGTCGAAGACCGGCGAAAGTGGCGGCCAACCAGACACTGGCTCGACTCTGCTTCGCGACGCGCTGCCGCGACTCCCAGGGCTCCCAGGGCTCCCAGGGCTCCCAGGGCTCCCACCGCGCGAAGCGCAGCAGAACGGCTTGGAGGGAAGGAGGGAGGGCGAAGGTGGCCAGACGAGGAAGCAGGCTGAGGTGCCCGAAGTGCACGGCCTTCTTCGCCTCTTCGTTTGACAGCTGGAATGACATCCCCTCGAAGATGGGGCTGGGGATGGAGGAGACGGAGCCGTCGTCGGCGAAGACGTCGTACTGGTCCGGACTGGGCTTCATGGCCACAGCAAAGCCACGACAGTGGAATGTGTGCGCATCGAGCTGATCGTAGGTGACGAGAAACTGCTCCCTGCCGTAAATGACCTCGCAGCGGATCTCTGCTCTAGTGGGAAGGGAAGCCAGCAAACCGCACTCGGTCGATGAAGTCCGATACACGTGGAAACCGACCATCACATCCTCTGAGAGGGCGTGCACAACACACGTGTCGTCGATGTAGTACAAACTGAGGTGCTAGCCATCAATCACTCTTCGGGATAAAACGGAGCGGTCTATGCTGGGGTCGATGGGACATCTCTGCTGAACGAGACGAAACTGCCGTTCCAGTGAAGTGAGAGGTGATTCCGAAGACTGAAAGGCGGAGGAGACTGGACGGCATAAAAAGTTGTAGGAGAAGTCAAACCTTCCCATGACCCCAAATCCCACTTCCTACGGAATGGCGGAAGGCGAAGGGCTGTCCATCCCTAGTCCATCATTCACCGCCACCAAGAATACAAGAAGTCTAGCCGGCTTACGCTATGATTTACTCTCAAGGCGGAGTCTATATCCCGGTGCAGTGGATCCCGCGACGAACCCATGGAGTGCACCGCAGCAGCGAATTCGATCCAGTTGCACAGGATAAAGCAACAATCTCCGTGGCTGGGAAGAATGGCGTTGAACACATCAAACCACAGTCCTCATAACAGATTCATGGATGTAGAATGCAATACGCACTACCATCCAGCAATCGAAATCCCTCATTGATTCTCTGTGCGATGGACAAATCTCTAGAAGAGTGATGGTTACCCATCACCACTCATGCAATAGAGTGGAGAATTCCCTCCAGAACCAGTGCCGTCTTGGCAATCTGGATGCCGTGTTGCAGAAACTTGACGGGGGCGAGGATCCTAACGTAGATTGCATCCATATGGCAATAACAGAATAGGGAAGGGACGACGATGAAAGGACGCCCCTTCACTGGGCTGCTTCGTCGAAGAATCCGGAGTTGGTGACACTGCTGTTGTCCCTTCCCAAGGTCGATGTGAATGCTCGCGATGATGTGGGCCATTTGGGAGGGAACTCATCGACAGTCCGGATACACACCGCTGATGTGTGCGGTAGCTGCTGGGAGAGTGGAAAACACGCGTCTTCTTCTCCAAGCAGGCGCCGATGTGAACAGGGTCAACGAATACCAAGAAACGGTGGTTCATATGACGAAGTGTATGCAGTGAGGATTATGACATCATATGCAGCGAATACAGCCATCCTATCCATGCTCATCGACAAGGTGAAGGATGTGAATAAGCAGGTTTGCTATGACAATAGTATGCAACACATAGAACGAGTATGGAGTTACGGCGTTGATGAAGGCGGCATCTCTTGGCTGCTTGGACAGCATGCGACTCCTCCTCGACCACGGTGCTCGTGTGGACATGGCGGACGGAGAGGGAAACACGGCCGCTCATTACGCTGCCTTCGACAATCGGAGGGAAGCCTATCTGCTGCTGAAGGCACGAGGTGGGTTTTTGGTAATTCCTTCATCCTAGGTTACGACGAGGAGACGCGAAACAAGGAGAACAAAACGGCGCTCGATTATGTACACTCGCCTGTTTGCAACAAACACGACGTTCTCATCAAGTAAAGCGAATTACTTAATGGCTCTTGACGTACTGAAGCACCACACCGAGAGCGGCGGAGTCCTCACCAAAGTCGGTAATAGCAGCGCTGGAGCACTTCACAACCTTTCTGGCGTTACCCTCAGCATCGATCTTGCAGAGACCGCACCACTGACCAAGGATCTGCTTCTCGGGGATCTTGATCAGAGGAACCTGACGCTCAGCGCACAGGGCCTACGCATCACCAAAACGCGCCCACCACTCACCTCAATGAGACGCTTGTACTCGGCCTCATCGCAATCCTCAGCGAGGAAGCAAATCTGGGCGACATTGCGGTCCAGGGCCTTGACGGTCAGGCGGAGACCACGCTGGAGTCCCTCGTGGTGAAGAGCGTTCTTCAGCACTTCAGAGACGGCGGTCATGGTGTCCATCTGAGGGACGACGTTCACGCTACATAGTCACTCGCTGCACACGCATTCGTACGGTTCAGTAGCAACGGGAGCAGCTTCCTCAGCCATAGTATCTAATGGTGTCCTTAGAAGAGAACTATTTCTGAATTGATGGTGTGGAACGGCACGTTCCGTCATCCGGCTCGTTTCACGGACAGTGATCGGCCCCAATTCGGCCCTTTTTTCGACACTCGATTCCGCATTTCCAGGCTTTTTCAGAATCCGGCTCCGATGTCTGTCTCTGTCCAAGAACTGGGAAGACTCTACCTGGCCCAGCTGACCAAGGGGTGCAAGAACGAGAAGTGTTGCAACATGGATTGCGCCAGGAATCGCTCTCCAAACGGGGCTCCGGGGTCACCTCCATCTGAAGAAGACAAGAAGGCCGTTGTGCAACGCGCCATTACCATGGCGAAGTGTGGAACAGTTTTCAGCTGCTCCTACGTGAACCGCGCATTTGCAAGCGATGAAAGTGCAGAGGAAATGTTCGTGGATCCGTCCATACTAGATGACGTTACTGCGTGCGAGAAGATAATCAGGTGCGTTGCATTTCCGACGATTGATCGCGTAGAATTCTGAGACTGGCGCTGCAGGGGAAGAAGTACCGGTCGATCAACGTGAAGGCGCCTTTTCTCCGGGAATTGCTTGACGCACACCCCACACTATCGGTTGTGTTTGCTGCTGCAGGGTTCCGATTCGACTGCTGTGAGGACTGTGATACTGGTGTTAGTGTAGCCGCTTTCCGCTTCACATCCGAGAAGAAGACCGAGAAGATGATCCACATCCTGTCGGGCCCCGTGTTTGTCGAGCCGATCGTCCCTGTTGATGCGTAGAAGGCCAAGGCGATTGACATTCCCCAGTTTTCCAAACTATCTGAGGTATGTATGCCTTTTCCTGTCCATCCTAGCTCTCTCCCCTTCCAGACACGAGCATCGTCGACAATGCGCTCCTGTTCTTCTCCTACGAGGCCTTCCACGCCAAGGTGGGTCGCATCGCGTTCCCCCATTCCGTGCTGCTGTCGTCCGACTTTGAACTCACCCTGCACTGTTCCGTGGAGAATTGCCGGCTTTGCTTTCTCTGGAGTCGCGACCCCGAGGAAGTGAAACACTTCACCCTGCGCGATGGAGTCGTGGTGCGAGACGACGGCCATTCCATCTCTTCTCCCATTTCGGCCCTCCTTCTGGATCTGCAGAAAGAGTCCCTATTTCTGCCATTCCTTCCCCGTAGTCTTTCTTGCTGGATCGACCACGACCGTGTGATTTGCGTGAACGAGCCTTCATATCACGCCTCCCAGTTCCCTCTTCACTTCCCCTCCAAAATCGAGTCGATTTCTGTCATCCACCAGAACCATCAACTCTCTCTCTGCTTCAACGCCACCTGCGTGCTGGCGGCTTCGCTTCCCGCGGGAATGCTCCTCGAAGATGACTGCTACGGCTGTCTGTTGGGCGCCTGTAACGGTCTGGCGCCAGCCGCGTGCTCTGTGCGCAGTCTGCGGTACACGGCGGAGGTGAGCGAGGCGCTGGCGGAGGAGACGAGCGGAGCGAAGGAGGGAAGAGAGGTGGTGGTGGTGGTGTAGTGATGTGAGACGTAGCACCCGGCGCTGTGCGAAGGAGCGATCGACTCGCTGCTGGATCTGTGTCGGTACGAGGTGGGCGAGAACGCGTGCCGCACCACTCTGCGCCGTCGCGTCATGCGTGATGACCACATGGTGGGGGTGTGTGGTGTGTGTGAGTGTGTAGCGCGTGCTGCACTGTCACGACATGCGCGGCGGCTATCAGGAGGATGCGTGGTTCTATGTTGGTGCTGTTCTGTTTGTTGAGGCGTTAGGGCTCCTCCTCTCCCTACTACGCCTTCCACTTCTGGTCGTCGATCGACCTCTTCGTGTACTTCTCCCACCATCTCATCACCATTCCCATATCCTCTCCTCTTCTCCCACACTCCTTCACCCCACCCTGCCAACTGGATCCAGGCCGCCCATCTCAACGGCGTGCCCATCCTCGGCACCTTCATCGTCGAAGGCAACAACGACCAGCTCCTCTACCAACTGCTCACTGGACCCGATCCGTCGCCCCACAACCCCAAGTCTGCTCTTCCTCCTCTCTTCACACAAGGTTCGATCCCTTCTTCGCGGACCGGCTCGCCTCGCTCTGCGAACAGGCCAACTTCGACGGCTATCTCGTGAACATCGAGACCCGCTCCGTTCCGACTCCCCTCATCCGCCCTCTCCAGGAGTTCCTCAAAGAGCTCCGCCTCAAACTCAAGGCACTTTCGCCGGAGTGCCAGGTGATTTGGTACGACTCCGTCGATGCCAACGGCGCTCTCAACTACCAGAACCAACTCAACGCCAAAAACCGCGTCTATTTCAACAACTGCGACGGCATCTTCCTGAACTACTGGTGGCAGCCCGGCGATCTGGTCGTCACGCGACAGAATGCCGGAAATCGGTTCGATTTCGTCCGCTCTCTCACCTCCAGCAAACGCGACGTGTACGTGGGCGTCGACGTTTGGGGCCGTGGGAGTTTCAGTGGCGGGGGTTACAACACATACAAGGCGTTGGAGCAGATCGCGAAGCAGGGCCTGTCATGCGCGCTGTTCGCGCCGGGCTGGGTGTTCGAGCACGAGTTCGACTGCGTTTACTCTCCGGAGTATGTCCGAAAAGAGGCCGATTTCTGGCACCGGACCTTGTTGAGTGTGACGGAGAGTGGGCGCATGTGTCTGACGCAGAGCCCGACGTGCGTCACCTTCTTCGTACGTTCAGTGGTGTGGGCTGAAGTGTAGAGTGGTCAGCATGGGATCGGTCACACCCTTCCTCTGTACAGTGATTTCTGTACAGTATGGGAACTCCTTGATAATCATGGATAGATGGTGATGCGTCACGAGTTCATCCGAGGCGCGTGCTATGACGCATCCTTCTATAACCCGCGATTCTGTTCCACATTGCCCTTCGTGGACGTGACGAAGAACCAGGGCAGCGAACTGCAGGGCGAGCTGGTGGAGGACGACGGGTACAACAGCGGGGGATCCCTCCTGGTGCGGAGTTATGTTGGAGGGAAGGTGAAGTGCGGCGAACTGGTTCTGTTCCGGTTCGACGACGATTTGATGGTGAATCAGCCGCTGGTTCTGAGTGTGGTGGGCAAGGTGAATTCAAAAACGTGGGGAAGGAGGGATGAAGTGATCGATAGGGCCACGTGGAGGATTGTGTTCCGTGGAAGTGTGGAAACCGTGGAACCGCTGCTGCCGAGCCAATCCGAGTATTGTTGTGTTCTTGGGTTGGAGGGCGGTGAATCGTGCATCGCACCCTTCTTGCACACGCGCTGTGGCAATGGGTGGGAGCGCTGGTGGTGGGTAGTGTATCCTGTGATGAAGGACTACCACGTGACGTGCATTCGCGACATCGCATTGCAATGTCTCAATGACCGTTACGAAGAGGGCGGACTTCGTCTGGGCAGCTTCTATCTGAACAGGGAAGTCACTCACGAACTTGTTATGAAGGCGAATTGTGATTTAGAGTTAATCCGCTGATTCGTAGACATTCCCGCGAACTATTCCCTCCAAGTGCTTCCGAACCCCGCGGTGCGGAACAAGCAGGACGCGCTGCGCAACCAATATGCGGTGCTTCGTTGGCAAGTGAAGAACGCGGATTTGGTGTTGGAAGACGGAATCATGCCCATTGTGGACTATTTCCGTGTTTTCGGAAATGGGCGGTATTTGGGGAAGACGAAGACGATGAGCTTCTGTCTGAGGAAGAGTAGGGAAGGGGACGGGAGGTCAGGGAATAGAGCTCGAGGAGAAGAAGAAGACGATGACGGTGATTGTCCAACCCGTGACTATTTTCGGCTCCTCCATTCCCCTGACCAAGTGCAATTCCTATACTGTCGTGTTCTGAGCGAGCTGGTTGTTCAACAAACCGATGCACCCAAAATTCACGCTATGGAAAAAAGCCTCTCTTCACGGGGCTCGAGACGGATTTGCCGCGCACCGCAACCACATACACTAAGTTCTTCACGAACATCACGTAATCTGTCACCACGATATCGAACGAAGCGTTCTCAAAGCTCCCAGCCTAGTTGATCAGAACATGCATCGAAGGAACCACCTTGGAGCCGTATCGCATCACCACACGATCATCCGGTTCCTCCCTGCCCTTCGCCTCGGGAACCACCATGTAGTACACATCGAATGGACCTCCGATCACAATGCACCGGATGAACACGATGTTGTGGATCGTTTGGATGCTGCGAATGCGAATCGGAGAATTTCCAGCACTTCCCGACCCTACGCCTCACGCCCTTTCACAGCACGCACGAGCGCGCTCGCTGTTCAAGTTTCCGTAGTTCACTTCCACGTCTACCACTCAATCGCCGACATCATTCCCACTCACTGGAGGCGGCTCCTTCTTCTCGCCTCTCACCGCCGTGACCATCACTACACATCACAGAGAGTCATTACAATCACAATCGCTTTCGGGTTGGGGCGCCTTGGGCGGAATCACAACGGGATGGTCGAGATCGATGCGGACGATTTTGCTCTTCACGTCCTCGACGCGACAGCCAACGAATGCGAAGTGGAATTGGCCAATCACACTGTTGGTATTCACATGAATGTAGCGACCTCTCTTTCCACTACGAATGAGGCGAAGCCGACGAAGAAACAGCTCGATGTAGTTCTCGTCGCGGAACAGCTCGTCGTCCATCACGTAGACATCCTCCTCCTTGTAGAGAAGGTAATACTGCGTCTCCATGACGCTGTTCCCTCTCATCACGATCGTGGAGTCGTCTCCCTTCTTTATGTAGCTGGCATCGAAGGAGATCTCGTTTCCGAGGATATCTGCGCATCACTCCGAAACACACACACGCATTACATTTGTTCAGGGGAAGGTTGATGAACAGCGGCCTCGTCATGCAGTGGTTGTTGGAATACAGTCCAACAATGTAGAGCGCTCCGGGAAAGCCGCCGAACCGGCTGGTGTGAACCGTCCACTTCGATCCTCTGACGTACTTCCCTTGGTGGATGCCGTTCTCGATGATGTACTCTGAAGATAGATGGGGAGTCGTATCATCGATCGGCATGATAAAAAGATTCATGAAATCCGAAATCACCTCGCCGCTGATGGAATTGCTTCCCAATTCGTACTTCAGCGATACGGGCTTGCACTCTACACCTAACTTTTAGTTTCCACTCTACACCCATTTCGGAAGTAACAGAAGCAGTTGCGGCACGATTCTCTACGGCATAACGAAAAGCACGAATGGGCCCATACGAAAGAACTGGAGGTATGCCATATACAGCAATAGTATGCATAGGAAGTACCCGTACAAGGAAAGCACTCTCTGCTTCTGCATACCGATAATCTGGATCATCCTGTTATTAACAAACAGTCCATTGTACAGAATCCGTCTCTTCCTCCCTAAACACGCAGTGGCACGTACACGTCGCGATCGCACACTTCTTCTTCCAGTTATGTACATCATCCGAAAACCATTCCCGGATGTGTCTCAAATGGCCTCCGTGGCCGCACCGCAGACACATCATCATCATTCCCTGGTTCTTCGCCTGGCACACGGAACAGAACGAATTCACATTCGACTCGCCGCTCGCCTGGTTGCTTCGCGCCATGCCCGTGTCGATCTCCTTATTCCGAAGGTGCTTCGGTCCGTGCCGCCCTCGCCGCTCTCCCTTCTTCCGCGGAGGCGACGAAACCGCCTCGCCGCCCGTCACGATGAACGGAATGCCTTCCATCGCCGCGTCGCTCTCAGGAGCCTGCGCCAGCCGCCCGTCCGACGCGAAGAACTGCGGCGAGAGGTGGAAGTTCTTTTCATCCTGCTTCGTCGCCGTTTGAAAGGTGATCTCGGGTCTCTATCCCTCACGAAGTTTCTTCGTTCCCACGTAGTGTTCGTCTTTCGGCATTCCAACAATCGAGCAGATTTCGCGCATTCTCACCAGTTCCTCGTAGCACTCCTCGCGCGACAGCAGGTCAAAGAAGCACTCCAACCACGTCTGAATCTCGCTCTTCGCCGCCTCGTCGTTCTTCAGCGAATTCCACAAAACGAGGCTAATTGTGACGGCGCTCTGCAGGTCGCCCTCGCGCACGAACGCGCGGAGAAAGGACAGGTCCTTCGTCAGCGACAGATCCGTCACCACATGACACAAATCGGGGGAATAACTGGCATCCTGCATGCTGTGCAGCGACGTGAAGGAGTTGTTCCGAACCGTCTGCGTGTCACTCTCTCCTCTCTCTCTCACGCCCGACGCCATGTCGCCCAGGCTGTTGGCGTGCGGCACGGACGACAGGGAATTCCCGCGGGAGCCTACGCCTCACGCCCACGGCACACGGCAACGCGTGGGCGAGATGATGCTTCGCGAGCGGGCGTGCACGTCCTCCTCGTCCTGTCGGATGGACTTGACCGCCACCAGCGTGCTCAGCACGTACCAGACGCAGGCGATGGACGGCAGGCCGTGCGCCTCGCAGACGGCGGCGTTGAAGTGGCAGAGGTCCGCCAGCGTGGGGCAGACGGCGTCGCAGGCGTAGTGGTAGGCGTGGAGGAGGGTTTTGAGCGTGGGGAGGTCGTACAGGAACCCCACGTTGTCTGGAGCGTCGTGGAGGTGTGCTTGGAAGAGGAGGGTGTCTGGGGTTCACTAAAGGGCGTTTCACTCACTCGGGTGTGTGAAGGGGTACAATTCGTTCTCGCCCAGCTCGGCGGGGATGTGTTCCTCCTCACGCATGTCGGCGTTCAGCGTGCCAACCACCGTGTCCATCTTGCACACCCTTAGACTCGTCAGACACACCTTCTCCACCAGCGGCGTCAGCGACCGCAACGGGAACACGTCGATGCTCGTCGCCGTGTGGCGGTCCTGCAGCAGCACCAAGTACTCTCGCGAGGCGGAGGACCCAGGATGGGCCATCCAGTACACCTCCTTCACGCGCTGCGACTGTTCCAACAGGGTGTATGGCATGGATCTATGGGATAGGCGTGCGCGACGACATACGGGCGACGGATGTCCCACACACACACCGCGTTGCCGTCCGACATACCGCAGGCAGCCAGCATGTCTATGGGTGACGAGGCATGACAGAAATCACTCGGATTTTGGGGGTTCCAGGAAATGTCCCGAATTGCGAATTCGGTCTCGATGAGGGAAGGTGGTGTGATTTGGATGTCTGCAGACGGGTGGTAGAGAGAGGAAAAGAGGTCTGCGAAGCCGCGATTCGCTGTGGAGAAGAGCAGAATGGAGTGATTCGAGCAACCCACCGCCATCACGCCGGGCTTGTACTGGTTGTACAGCAGCGTCGTAAAGGAGCACGAATCCGGACTGCGGTGGGAAGCCAGAGGGGAATCACTGGACATGTCGAACATCTGTGGAATGAGAGAGAGCAAATGCATACGTGAAGTGTAGAGTCATCGTGGATCGCGGAAAAGAGGTTCTCTTGGAAGGGATCGAACATCACGCAGGAAATGCCGTGCGCGCCGCTTGACAGATTCCACTGGCGAGCCATGCTGTACTGTCTTCTGTCCTAGTCTTCAACGCAGGAAGCGATGGGCACCCAGAGGTAGATGGAGCCATCCTGGCTGCAGGAGAGCAGGAGGTTTGGATTCTTCGGATTCCAACTCAGTCCCTGACACATGGAGGAGTGACTTCCCAAGGTGGAGCACGTCTTGACGTGTTTGTTGTAGTCAATGTCCCATAAAATCACGCTTCCTATCGCATTCGTTGACGCAATCGTGTACACTACGGATCAATCATGGATAGGACCTGAACCCTCTGTGGGGTGCGAATTCAGCTGGAGAACAGGATACGGCTTTTCCCTTCTCTTCTCCTTGGAGAACTTTAACTGTTCGTGCTTCACGTTCCACCCGGAGTCCAGGGAAACCACACCCAAGTCTATGCTGGTAGCCGCACGCAACCTCTCACTGTTTTGGCACCCTATCATGATCTTGCTGTTGTCAATCCTGCTGGGACGGAAGACATTGATGATCTCCTCCCCATGAATGCTCTTCAAGGGATTCACTTCGTAGAAGGACATTCTCACCGAATTGCGCTTCTGTGTCACAACTCAACGGAATGCTGACTTGAGTGGGGGGCCCAATGATTTGAGTGCGTGTTTTTTTCTTGCACTTTCGTGTTTCTTGCAAATGAGTAACAAACAATTGAGCAATACTACACTAGCTCTCTGTACCTATTGAGCGTCCTCTCAAAAGCAGCATTGCCTTCCGCACTCCTTGCCTTCTGAAACTCCCTGAATGCAGCGTCAAACTCTTCTCTTTGTTCATCTGAAAGAGAACTGAGCATCTCATTCCCTTCTCTCTCGAGTCTATTATGCTCGTCCACCATAGCACCGTATGCTTCCAGCTCTGCCGTATCTTTCTGCAGTTGCTGCTGCATGCCCTGAAGCTCCTCCGCTGTCCACGTCGCCTGGAAGTTGCGAATCTCCCTCTCTGGACCGTTCTTTTTCGCATCCTTCACGCCCAGAGTCAGATTGCCCATTCGGTCCATTGAACAGGAAATCTCAAACGCATTCTCTCCCGCTCTCCCAGGATGGTTGATGGCCAGGGTCACTTGCTTCAACTTCGTGTTGTTCGCACAAATTGGGTCATTCCCCTGATAGACGCGAATCGGAATCCTATCCACATAGCCCAGTGTATTGCTCACAATCTGCGTCTTCCTGCACGGCAGCTCGTCTCCCGCCTTGATAAGCACGATCATTTCTCCTGCACTTCCCTGAATGCCAATGTTGGAGGGACAAATCGACTTCACCGTCACCGTACGAAGTTCCTCATCAGGATTAGGCACAACAGGAACACCAATGCCGTTGGAAAGGGCATAGGCATACTTCGCAGCACCCACAGCCACACACTCGTCGGGATTTACAAGCTGACTGATTACCAGCTGAGGGAAGGGATCCCTC
>OIWT01001666.1_pt1 | contig 25590 bp, 24 predicted proteins | sample 1587701 | NCBI WGS metagenome assembly OIWT01 (sample SAMEA3888904, study PRJEB22519) | human gut metagenome | biome: human gut; feature: human-associated habitat; material: faeces | place: Denmark | collected 2009
CGTGACCAATCGTGCCCACGTTTACGTGGGGCTTCTTGCGTTCGTATTTTTCCTTTGCCATGGTAGTTCACTCCTGAACAAAAGTCGGGACGCTCCCGAAAACGTAATAAAAAAGAAAATTCTGGTGCCCGTGATGCGGATCGAACGCATGACCTCCCCCTTACCAAGGGGGTGCTCTACCACTGAGCCACACGGGCACGCTTGTGAGTTTGTGGAGCGGGTGAAGGGAATCGAACCCTCGTCATAAGCTTGGAAGGCTTCTGCTCTACCATTGAGCTACACCCGCTTACAACCGCAATTCGGAACCGATTTCCGGAGCCGCACTGCAATCCTCAACAACGTAATGATCTGTTCGATCAAGTCGCTGGTGGAGGGGGATGGATTCGAACCATCGTAGGCGTAAGCCAACAGATTTACAGTCTGCCCCCTTTAGCCACTCGGGCACCCCTCCAATCTGCGAGGGTGAGATTATGCGTGCAACCTTCCGTTTTTGTCAAGTGCCGATGCACAAGAAATCGCACTGTTTCCGCCACGAATCGAAACGCCATGGATCAGAATAGAAAAAATTCTTGAAACAAAAGCACTCGACGAATAGTTCGGGACTAGGGAGAGAGCCCTCCCCAACCCTTCAAAATGCGCCTCAATGCGACTTAATCCTTCTTTTTGCGGTTTGCAAAGAAATGGGGCTTCTGAATATCCGTCGTACGAATCGTAAAGAAGTCATTCGTCAGGCTTTCCGCCAAGGCTTCGGCCTCTTTGAACACTTTAATGTTAAAGTCCTTTAGGAGTTTGTCGGCAGTCGTCGGATTCCTCTTGACGGTCTTCAAATTCTTTTCTTCCGTCGTTTTTTGAGCCTGAGCGGTCTTAGCTTCGAAATCGCTATAGGCACTCTTAACAATTCGGAGCAAGTTTCTGATCGTCCGTCATAACGAGCCTCTGCAACTTACACTACTTCCGGTACGCAGCTGTCCGTCGGCCTTGTCTGTCCCCATACCGGAATTCTTCGGAACGGCTTTCAGAACGGCACGTAGCAGGAAAGGTCTGCTATCTCGAAGCCTAGCCTGAATTTCGTAACTTTTCATTGACGTTTCAAGGCGTCTTGGCAGAGCGCCGATGCCTCGAAATACCCTTCTTGCAGCAGTTACTTTTGTTCCGGAGAAAAAAGGAAACTCCCCCGCTAGGAAGGGGCGACAGTCGGCGGCGCTATCAGCACTCTGAGAATAAGGGAGCCTTCCGGTCGTTGAAAAAACTCTTGAAGGCCTTGCTCACGCAGATTTGCTACAGAGCATCGATGTCGCAAGGAAATCTCTCTCTTGCAGACGGGAACCACCTACCGAGCGATTGGTCGGCACGAAAGAAGCCCTTAGTCCGCCCCGGCAACCGCCATCAACTGGAGCGTGACGGAAACCATCAGGCACACCCACCCGAACTTACCGATGATGTCGTACCACGGAAAGTTTTTCAAAAGATACTCATTCTCGGCCTGAATCCAACGGGGCGAGCCGCCGCGCGTGACGGCAAGTGTTTTGGGCGCCACAAGGTAGATGCGTTCGAGCACGCAAAAAAGCCCGAAGTTACCAGCGGCACTTGTCAGGTTGTGATCGACCAAGTCGCTTATCGTAACAGCCATACAGGCCGCCGTTGCGACAAAAAGTGTCCCTAGGACGACACGCAACTCCTTGGCAAAAGGCGCACGATACTTTTCAAGTTGTTCGAGTGTAATCATGCCTCGTATTTTGCACAATTTTTAAGTTCCGTGAACCTTTCGACAGGGTCTGAAAAAATTTTTTTCAGTTTGTTTCCGAATCGTTTCTTTGCAAAATGGGGCGTTATAGTTGTTAAAACAGCGTTCCTACAGACCATTTGAACGGCAAGGAGGTGCCCATGACAATCAAAAGGATACTGTGCGCGACTCTTTGCGCCGGTTTCGGGCTTTTTTCGGCTACAACTGCTATGAGTGCTCCGCCGCCCAGCAGACCGGCGTTCGGTTGGCATCATCCGGGGCCCCGAATGCACCATCCTCACGGCTTTTACCGCCCTGCGCCGAGACACCACCGCTATTACCACCATAGTTCGGACTGGGTCGGTCCGCTTCTTTTCGGTGCCATTCTCGCCGGAACGACCGTTGCCGCCGTAAACGCCGCTAATAGAACCGACTATAACTGTCTCACAACAACGCGGACAACAGAAACGATTCGTCCGGGAACGACTTTCTGGTGTGAAGCCGAAAAAGGGTATTACCCCGATGTGCGTGCCTGCCCGACCGGGTGGACCCCGATTTCGGCAAAATAAAAATGTGTGCTTTAGCTCTTTTCTAGTTGTAATTCCTTATCTCAAGCGCGAATCTATACACTATTTTTCGCGCTTTTTTCTTGCCTTTTTCCTAGGGTTTATACGTAATTTTTTCGGCGTTTTTCCTCTTGATTTTTCTCCAAACTTGCGCTCTTGCGTTCGGACGGAATCGCTCAAGCGTTCGAATTTTGTGGTCTTTTCAAAGAGGATTTAGTATGTTTTTGAAAAAAGTTGCTACGACCGGAGTGGTTTTAAGTGCTGTCGCGCTGGCAACAACGGAGGCATTCGCCGCGGGCTTTCAGCTCACTGAACAATCCGTGGTGACACTCGGTCGTGCGTATGCGGGTTCCGGCATCACGGGCGATGACGTCTCCGCTCCCTTTTACAACCCGGCTGCCATGGTCTTTTTGCCCGGCACACAGATTCAGCTCGGTGTAACCGGTGTTTCCATGAATCAGGTTGTCAAAATTGAACGCGGTGCTGATGCCGGCACAACCAACGACGGGCAACATAAAACCGAATTTTTGCCGAACTTTTACGTCACGCACCAGATTAATCCCGAATGGTGGGTCGGTCTAGGCATTACCATGCCGTTCGGTCTTTCGACGGACTACGGTCAATATCCCAATTGGAAGTACGGCAACCGAGGAACCGAAGCCGAACTCATGGATATCGATATCAACCCGAACTTTGCATGGAAGCCCAATGATTTCTTTAGCCTGGGCGGCGGTATCTCGCTACAGTATGCCAAAGCAAAGTTGGGGCTTGATGCGCTTGTGCCTGTAAGCTTAGACAATCCCCTCCACGACGCCAATGGAAATGCGTACCTTGGACACGGCGAAGAAACCGGAGACAGTTGGGGATGGGGCTGGAACTTGGGCTTCGTCTTACGTCCGACGGAAAACTTCCGCTTCGGCGTTTCTTATCGATCTTCCATTAAGCATAAGGCGTCCGGTCACTTTGAGTTGTCAAACGGACCGGCCGCGGCCTTGCTTACTCAATATGGGCCGACAAAATACCCCTCTAAGGTCACGATTAAAACTCCTGATACAGTCTATGCATCGGCTCTCTGGGAAGCATCTAAAGACTTGACACTGACTGGAACCGTGCGCTGGGCCAAGTGGAGCAATTCGCAAGTCTGGACCTTGCGTCAATCCGGCCTACCTCAGACAGACAACCTGGCAGCCAATGCTCTGATTGCAAAGTTCAAGGATATCGAAATTCGTCACCACTACCGCGATACCTGGCTCTTTGCTTTGGGTGCCGATTACAAGATTAACGAGCAGTGGACCGTGCGCGGCGGTATTGCCTACGAAGAAAACGCGGCCGGTAAAGATCAGACCTACCGCGTAGCGACCATTCCGGACGGCGATCGCCTCTTCCTTTCTTTGGGGTGCTCGTATAACTTTGATAAGCACTGGTCGGTGGACTCGGCTGTCCTCTGGGTACAAGGTCTCGGCACAACCGAGTTCTATGCACATGACCGCTCTGAATTAAACAATCCTCAGCGAATCGGCAAATGGACGACACAACACTCGCTCATTTACGGCTTGCAGCTGCGGTACAAGTTCTAACTTGTACTTCTCTTAGCAAAAACGCGATCCGATTGGGTCGCGTTTTTTTTATTTCAAGAAGTTCTTTAAGCGGGTTGAAGTCCTGTCTCGGCAAACCACGTCCGAATCGTCCCTTCCACTTCATCGGGGCATTCGGTCAGCGGCCAGTGCACACAATGCACAGTGCGAATCTCTCCGCAGGGCATGGCATCAACCCAGCGTTTGACAATCGTTGCGTCCGTATACGTACCCGTTTGTGCCGCGATAATCAAAGTCGGCATAGTAAAGATTTCTGAATCAGGCGTCCTGCGTCCCGTTTCAATAACATCACGCGCGTACTGCGCCATGTGAATGAGCTTAATGTCGAACTTGGGCGACGAATAGCGCTTGATAAAATCCTCAAAGTCTTTTCCTCCCTTGGCAATCATCACGCGCGCTTCCTTGTCTTTCTCGCGCAGGTTTTGCGGATAAATCTTCCGATGAAATCCCAAAGCGTTTAAAAAACGTGCTGTGTAATCGACCGCCACAATCAAGGGCTTCTTTTTCTGTAGATTCAGGGCTTTTTGCGTAAATGCCTGAGAAAGAAGCGGGTCTAAAAGCACGAGTCCGCGCAGGTATTCGGGAAAAAGTTTCGTAAATTTCAGAGCGACCTGAGCGCCGAGACTATGTCCGATTAGAACGATTTTTGTCAGCCCGGCATCTTTCAAAATGGTCCGAATATCTTCGCTCCAGATTTCAAGCGTCCCAACAACGTCACTCACACTGCCGCCGTGCCCGCGAAGGTCCATACGCAGAATGTTCCAGTGCGTATGCAGAAAACTTTTTTCAGAAAACTCTTCCCAACGACTCCCGTTACTGGCAATGCCGTGCAAAAAGACGACGGTCCCGAGCGCATTTTCCTTAGCCGGGTAAAACGACCAGGACAGTTTCGAGCCGAGACGCTCCGTGTAGTACCGCGCTTCCCCGGGCAAAAGCCGGTAAGAGAGTCGCTCTCTTTCGTCCTGCTCGCGTTGTGATTTATTCATTTTTTCGTATAGGTTTCTCTGAAAAAGTCCCGTGATTCTAAAGCATAATCCCTATCTCACCGATTTTCGTCGATAAACGCGAACTTTTCTGCATCAAACAGTCCCCAATCCGTAATCCGAATTTGCGGGATAGCCGTAAGCGCCATAAAAGAAAGCGTCATTGCAGGATTAACTCCCTCAGCAATTGAAAGCTCTCGGACTGCCGTCTCTCGGAAAAGACGCTTCTTTTGGGCAACGGACAGGGCCGGCTGGTCGCTCATGAGCCCGGCAATCGGAAGTGCGAGCGACGCAATCACGCTTCCCTTTTTAACAACACACATACCGCCGCCCATGTCTCTGACCGTATTGACGGCAAGCGCCATGTCTGCATTCGAATCCCCTGCTACGATAATGTTGTGCGCATCGTGCGCAACACTCGTGGCAAGAGCGCCGTCCATGAAAGATCCCGGTGCCGTATAGCCCTCAATCAGACCTAAGCCGACACGACCCGTTGCGTGATGCCGCTCTAAAACAGCGATTTCGACAATGCCCGGGTTAAGCTGAGCATCGAAAACGCCGTCTACATCGGTTCGAATCGTTTTCTCTCGGCGTTCCGTAATGATTTGCCCCGAAATCACGCTAATGACCGAACTTGTCGCCTTCGGCTTGAAGGTAAAGACTTTCGGAGACACCTTCTCTAAATGCATCGTTGACAAAAGCGCCTCGGGAACAGCCTCGGCATGAGCCTTTTGCAACAGCATTCCGTCTTGCGCTACAACCTTGCCGGCTCTCCAGACTTCCAGAACTCGGAAGTCCTTTAAGTCCTGCACACAAACCATATCGGCGACAAATCCCGGAGCAAGCAATCCTTTATCTTTGATTCCGTAATGGCGTGCGGCGTTGATTCCTGACATCGCTAAAGCCCGTAGCGGATGAATGCCGCAAGAAACCGCTTTTTTCAGGGCTCGATTGACGTGCCCGTTGACCGAAACATCATCGGCCCCGGCATCGTCCGAACAAAGCACGACACCTACCCAGTTGGTATCGTTCACACCCGGCGCAAGACCTGCGATATTTTGTGCAGCCGACCCTTCGCGCATGTTGACAAAGATGCCTTTGGCAAGGCGTTCCTGCAATTCTTTCGACGTCGACCCTTCGTGATCGCTTCGAACGCCGGCGGCAGCATAAGCCGCCAATTCCGGCCCGAACAAAAGCGGAGCGTGTCCGTCGATGACTTTGCCGGCTAGGCGAGCCAGAGCCAACTTTTTGAGCATATCTTCGTTTCCGGATAAAACCGCCGGGACATCCATCACTTCAGCCAAACCCAGGACTCTGTCGTTTTGAAAGTACGGCTCCAAATCTTCGGCCGCAAGTGTCGCTCCGGAACTCTCAAAAGGCGATGCCGGCACGCAGGAAGAAAGCATAAAGCGCACATCAAGCGGAACAGAGGCACTTGCCTCGAGCATGTAATCAAGGCCAGCCTTCCCGGCTACGTTGGCAATCTCATGCGGGTCGACAACGGCTGTCGTCGTTCCGAAGGGAAGCACCAAGTCCGAAAAACCGGAGGGCGAGAGAAACGACGATTCAATGTGAACGTGCGAATCGATAAATCCAGGAACATAGATTCCTTCCCGAGCCTCACGCACGTGCAAAGCACGGGCTTTGAGATGCCGGCCGATATCGACAATACATCCGGCATCGACGGCGATATCCACATCGTGAATAATCATCCCGTTAGCGACATCGGCAATCGTGGCTTTCTTAATTAAAACTTCGCATAACGCACGCCCCATAGCGCAGTCGATACGTCGCCTTAAAAGCTTGACTTCCTTTTGAAGTTTTTCCTGCATCGAATTACCCCCTTTTCCGCCAGACCCACTGCGCAGTTACCCAAGAAGCAAGCACAAAAATCGAACATGTTTGGAGTAAAAATACCGGCGTTGCAGCACTGTACTCCGGTGCCCCGAAGGCCGATCCCGAGACTAAATAAACGATAAAATGCGTTGAGACCAGAGTCACGAGACCGTAAAGGCTAAGAGCATACACAAGAATTCGCCCCGGCAAACGAAGCCACTTCGGGAGAGAAGTTGCAGAACTCGACCCCTGTAACCCGACGTGCACGCCGCCCAAAACCAGACACCAACAGGCACTTGACAAATGAACGCTTCCGATTAGATCGGCATGCGGGATATTCGGAAAAAAAGGCAAGTCGTAACGCGAGAGCAAAACGCCGCTCACAAGGCACAGGGAAACGGCTAAAACGAGTGCGTTTTTGACAATCTCGGAAGCTCGTCCCGAGACCTGCTGCCTACGACTTAAGATAAGGTGCAAAAACAAAAGCGCCATGAATCCGATGGAAAGGTGCTCGTGCTCGGGACCTCCGAAATATCCGTACCCGATTAAAAGAATCAGCGCCGAACCCATCGTCGCGGCAAGACAAATCCTCTCGCGCAACCCGAGCTCGTAAAAGATGCGCTTTTTTTTCACGCTTCCGACCTCGCCCAATTGATCCTCTTACAACGCATTTTCCGTTGATTAATCGCCGTTTTTATCTCGTTTTATCCGGGTTTTTGATCCAAAGCCCTCATTGCGGACATCCCTAAAGACTTCACGCAATTTTATTGATTTCTCGTCCTTTTTTCTTTTCAAACAACGTACAATGATTCTGACCGGTTTGCTCCGACACAGCGGGCTTTTCCTGCCCTGTGCGCCTCCGGCAATTTCCTGTACTCGTACGAAAAGGATCTTTCCGATTATGAACGAAACAATGCTTGCGAAGGTTAAAGAACTTATTCCTGGTCTGGCTGCGTGCCGCCGCGACCTGCATAAATACCCGGAATCCGGCTGGACGGAATTTCGCACTGCATCTAAGGCCATCATCAAGATGCAAAGCCTCGGATACAAAATCACCATGGGTAAAGACGCCGTTAAGCTTGACTCTATGATGGGTGTTCCGGCACCGGACGTCCTTAAAAAGCATCAGGAACGCGCTATTGCACAGGGAGCCGACCCGGAGCTCGTTGCCCAGATGACAGGCGGTCTCACGGGCTTTTGGGCCGATATGGACTTCGGCGGTGACGGTCCGTTCTTAGCCGTGCGTTTTGACATGGACAGCAACGACTGCACCGAATGCGATGAACCGACACACCGTCCGACGGCCGAAGGCTTTGCCTCCGTCAATAAGGGCGCCATGCACGCCTGCGGTCATGACGGACACGTCACAATCGGTTTGGCGCTTGCCGAGGTTGTCGCAAGCTGCAAAGACCAACTCAAAGGAAAGATTCGCTTTATCTTCCAGCCGGCAGAAGAAGGTGTTCGCGGCGCGACCCCGATGGTCGATGCCGGCGCCGTCAAGGGCGTTGATACCATCTTCGGTATGCATATCGGCTTCCAGGCAGCGGATTTAGGAACCGTCATCTGCGGCACGACAAACTTCTTGGCGACCACCAAGGCCGATATCACCTACACGGGTGTTCCCGCCCACGCAGGCAATGCTCCGGAAGAAGGCAAGAATGCTCTCCTGTCGGCTGCTACGGCAACGCTCAATATGCATGCCATCCCGCGTTCCGGGAAGGGTGATACACGTATTACAGTCGGCAAACTAATCGGCGGCGAGGGACGCAACGTCATTCCGCCTAAGGCCCTTCTGGTTCTTGAGACTCGAGGCATCACCAGCGATTTGAACGACTACATGTTCGGCGAAGTCCAGCGTATCGGCAAGGCCGCTGGCGACATGTGGGGTTGCGGCTACTCAATTAAACTCATGGGCGGCACCAAGAGCGGAGCCTCCGATCCGGAATGCGCCAAGGTTGTTGCTGAAGAAGCCAAGGAAATGGGCGTCTTTAACAACATTATCGAACGTAAGAGCTTCGGGGCCTCTGAGGACTACTCGCACTTTATGAGCACGGTCCAAGCTGCCGGCGGTAAGGGCACCTATGTTCAGGTCGGCACAAACCGCAAGGCCGGTCACCACAACAATCACTTCGACTTTGACGAGAAGACCCTCGGCAATGCCTTGGAACTGATGAGCCGTTGTGTCTGGCGCACGCTTGCTAAGTAATCGGATGAGCCATTTCGGGAAGAGTCACCCTCTTCCCGAGTACAAAACGAAACTACGCCAAGATTCCGGCAGCACTCTTAAGAGCCTGGACTTTATCGCACAACTCCCAGGTAAATTCCGGTTCTTCGCGACCGAAGTGGCCGTAGGCGGCCGTCTTTTCGTAGATGGGACGGCGCAAATCGAGAGTTTTAATGATTCCGCCCGGACGCAGGTCAAAGATTTCGGAAACAAGTTTCGTCAGTTTTTCGTCAGAAATAACGCCGGTGCCTGCCGTACGAACCGTAATATTCATCGGGTCAGCCAAGCCGATGGCGTAAGCCACCTGAACTTGGCAACGACGCGCCAGACCGGCGGCGACGATGTTCTTAGCGATATACCGGCAAGCGTAAGCCGCCGAGCGGTCGACCTTCGTAGGGTCCTTGCCGGAGAATGCGCCGCCTCCGTGCGGGCAAGAGCCGCCGTATGTATCGACGATAATCTTGCGCCCCGTAAGGCCGCAATCGCCTTGGGGACCACCCGTCACAAAGCGCCCGGTCGGATTGACGAGGAACTTCGTGTCTTTGAGCCACTCTTGCGGCATCATCGGACGAATGATGTTTTCGATAACAGCTTCAACAAATTCCGGCTTCATGGTGTTCCCGTCACTCCACTCCGGATTGTGCTGCGTCGAAAGCACAATCTTGTCAGCGGCAACAGGCTTGCCGTCCACGTAGCGTAGTGTCACCTGGCTCTTGGCATCGGGGCGCAGATACGGCATCGTGCCGTCACGGCGCACACGCGACTGTTGCTGCACGAGCTGATGCGCGTAGTAAATGGCGGCAGGCATCAGGGTCGGCGTCTCATCGCAGGCAAATCCGAACATCAAGCCCTGGTCGCCCGCGCCCTGTGTTAACGAGTCCCCGTTTTTTTCATCCACGCCCTGCTTGATATCGGGTGACTGCTTGTCATAGCAAACGCGAACCTGACAGGTTTTCGCATCAATGCCGTAGGCTTCATCAACGTACCCGATGCGCTTTAAGACACGACGAACAACACTCTCGTAATCAACATCGGCTTTCGTGGTAATCTCCCCTGCAAGGACCACTAACCCTGTCGTGCAAAGTGTTTCAGCAGCAACACGACTTAACGGATCCTGCTCGATGCAGGCGTCCAAAATTGCATCGGAAATTTGATCGGAGACTTTGTCCGGATGTCCTTCACTGACGGACTCGGACGTAAAAAGAAAATCGCTGGCCATTTTTAACTCCTGTGTGTCAAGCGTTTTTAGGACAGCGCCTTACGCATGACTGTGTGCGGAGTAACTCCAGCGACTGCTGATGCGGAGACGCTTTAGCGGTATTTTCTGAATCGCCCCGCAAGTTGTCGGAATTAACTCGGCGATTTGCCCGGTATCATACCCTTTTTATGGCACTCGGCAAGTTCGTTTTTCAAATCCTGCCGACTTTTTATGTGCGAAGGATTGGGCTTTTATGGCCGCAACAGATGACTTTTCAGGTTTCTCTCAAGCTCTGATTCAATGGCAAAAAGCCTTCGGTCGGCACAGTTTGCCCTGGCAGGTAACCGATCCGTACCGAAGGTGGCTTTCCGAAATCATGCTGCAACAAACGCAAGTGAACGTTGTTTCGGACTACTTTGCCCGTTTTGTCAGGGCCTACCCGACTCTAAAAGATCTTGCACAAGCCGACGAAGATGACGTGATGCGGCTTTGGGCCGGACTCGGGTACTACTCACGGGCGAGGAATCTTCTTGCCTGTGCCAAAGTGCTGGTACGGGATTGGGACGGGGTTTTTCCGCGACACGTTAAAGATCTCATAACACTGCCCGGAATCGGACGAAGTACGGCAGGCGCCGTGGCAAGTTTTTCCTTTGATGCACAAGCGCCGATTTTGGACGGCAACGTCAAGCGCGTCTTTGCTCGCGTCCTGGCGCTTGCTACCCCTCTTGAAGCAGCTGCGGCACAAAAAAAGCTTTGGGACTTTGCTCAAAACCGAGTGCCGAAAACGGCGCCCGGCATCTATAACCAAGCTCTCATGGATATCGGCTCCCTTGTCTGCACGAGAACGAAACCTAAGTGCGACACCTGTCCGATTCGTGCCTGGTGCAAGGCGTTTGCTCTCGGTCAAACGCTTTTATTTCCCGTACACAAGGAAAAGCGCGCCAAGCCGGAAAAAGAAACCTGCATGCTCCTTTACACACACGACAATCGGCTTTGGCTCACAAAGCGGGAAGGAAGCGGCGTCTGGCGAGGTCTTTGGAGCTTACCGGAGAAGCCCTCGTTTTCCGGAGAACCGGTCACAACGTTCTTGCACACGTTCTCGCACTACCGATTGTATGCACGGATCTACGAAATTGCCTGGCCCGATGGCAAAGAAAATCCCGGAAAAGGCAAGTGGATCTCTTGGGTCGACATTGAAAACGAAGCGCTTGCCGCCCCCGTCAAACGAGCCCTTCTTTCCTTGCGTTCTCAATCAGTCGATTTCATCTTTCCCGTGTAGAGTCAAAACGCCGTCCCGCACCACATAGACGACGTTTTGATTGCCGGTTAATGTCTCGAAATTAAGGTCCGTGTGAATGCCCTGCGTCTGACACAGGGCAATTAACGTTCTTAATAACCCGAAATGCCCGACAAGGAGCGTCGTTTGCGTACAGGCATTGATCACGGCACCGATTCGTGCTTGAAAAAGACTTCCGGGCTCCCCTTCGGGCGGTGTGTACGAAAGCGGGTCGTGAAGCCGCATGTACCAACAATGCGGATACTTTTCTCGAATTTCATCGTGCGTCATGCCCTCTAAGAGGCCGTAACTTTGTTCCTTAAGACCGTCTACGGGAAGAATCTTTCCCGAAAGATGCGCCTCATGACAGACAATTTGTGCCGTTTGCATGGCGCGGACAAGTGGGCTTGCTTTGATTGCGACAGACTCAGGAGAAATGGCTTCCCGAGCCAGGAGATTCCGCAAAATTGCTCCGTTCACGTTTGCCTGCTTTCTGCCGGTTTCGTTTAAAGGGATGTCTTTTCGTCCTTGCAGTCTTTTTTGAAGATTCCAATCGGTCTGTCCGTGCCGAATCACAAACAAAACGGCCGGAAAATGAATCGCAGTACTTGCCATGCTAAGCCTCCGAGGGAACCTATTGTAGCGGTATCATCCGTTCTTCTTGTGTGCGCTCTTGCGGATTTCCATGAAACCTTTGATTTGTATCCCTATGGGGGATCCGGCCGGAATCGGACCGGAAATTCTTGCTTCTACAGCCTGCAATCCGGCCGTTTACAAAACGGCTCGCCTTGTCGGCATCGGCGACAGGCGCGTTTTACTGCGTGCGGCACAAGCCGTGCACGTTGCACCCCGACTTCATGATGTCAATCAGGCGCTTGACGACCCCCGAGACAATGTGCTCAATTTCATGGACTTAGCCAATGCCGATCCGAATGCCTTTGAAGTCGGAAAACCTGGCCCGGTGAACGGACGCGCCGCCTACGAATATGTCTGTTATGCTACAAAGCTTGCTCTTGCCGGCAAAGTCGACGCCTTGGCCACAACGTGCCTTAATAAGGAGGCACTGCACATGGCACACATTCCTTACATCGGTCACACGGAAATTTTGGCCGGAATTGCCGGTGTTAAGAACCCGCTTACGATGTTTCAGGTGCGCTCGCTCAGGGTCTTTTTCTTAACACGACACCTCTCGTTAAAGAAAGCCTGCAAAGCCGTCACAAAAGAGGCTCTTTTTTCCTTTATTTTTGCGTGTCGTGACGCATTAAAGAAACTTGGAGTTGCCGAGCCGAATCTTTTTGTTGCCGGACTAAATCCTCACTGTTCGGATAACGGTCTCTTCGGCACCGAAGAACACGATGCCATAACTCCCGCTGTTCTTGCCGCACGGCAAGCCGGCTGTGACGTTCACGGACCCTTTCCGGCCGATTCTGTCTTTCACATGGCGCTTGTGAAAAAGACGTGCGATGCCGTCATCTCGCTTTACCACGACCAAGGACACATTGCCACCAAGATGGTCGATTTCGAACGCACGATTTCCGTGACACTCGGACTGCCGTTTTTGCGTACCTCGGTCGATCACGGTACGGCCTACGACATCGCCGGGAAAGGATTAGCGAGTCCCGTGAGCCTTCTTGAGGCCGTGCGGCTTGCCGCCTTGTATGCGCCGGCCTTCCAAAGGTCCCGTAGAAATTAAAGGCGAGCCGTCACTTGCTGCGTTTGCAAGCACGACGTTTTAAAATCTGCCGGAGAAAGAATCGTTTTTTGTAATTTGCTCGTGGAGTTGTTATGAATTTTGCCATTATCGGTTGCGGTCGTATCGCGGCCAATCACGTCAACGCCGCCATTCGAAGCGGAATGAATGTCGTTGCTCTGTGTGATTTAAGCCAAAGAGCCATGGATGCCATTCGGTACGAATTTAAGCTTGCCCAAGCCAAGACCTACACCGATTTCAAGCAGATGCTCAAAGAAAACAAGATCGATGTCGTCAGTCTTGCCGTCGATAGCGGCATTCGGGCAAAAATTGCACTTTCCGTCTTGGATTTCGGCGTACACCTGATTGTCGAAAAACCGATGGCGATGAGCCTGCCTGATGCCGACGCCATGCTGGAAAAAGCCGAAGCCAAAGGCGTCAAGATTTGTGTTTGTCAACAGAATCGATACAACGATGCCGTACAAGCCACGCGTCAGGCCTTAGAGCAAGGACGCTTCGGCAAACTTTCGCACGGAACCGTGCAGATTCTCTGGCATAGAAGTCACGACTACTATGCCCAAGCCTCCTGGCGCGGCACATGGGCTCGCGACGGCGGAGCTCTGATGAATCAGTGCATTCACGGCATCGATTTACTCCGCTGGATGATGGGGGACGACATCGACTGCGTTTACGGCGCAACACGTCGACGCTTTCACCCCTATATCGAAGCAGAAGATGTCGGTCTTGCCGTTGTTTCTTTTAAAAACGGCGCCATTGCTACGATAGAAGGGACAACCAACGTCTTTCCGAAGAACTTAGAAGAGTCGCTTTGCCTTTTCGGAGAAAAAGGTACCGTTAAGATTGCCGGGGAAGCGACCAACGAAATTGCCATTTGGCAGTTTGACGAAGAGCGTCCGGAAGACGAAATAATCCGCTCGCTCAAAGAACAAACCGCCAACGTGTACGGCAACGGGCACCTACGCATCTTTGAAGACATGAAAGAGGCCATCGAACAAGACCGCAAACCGTATGTGGACGGCGCCTGTGGACGGCGCGCCTTGGAACTTGTCCTAGCTATCTACAAGAGCCAGAAGACGGGGCTACCGGTTCGATTGCCGCTTACAGCCTTTGCCAGCACAGACATGACCGGGGAATTTGACTGATTTTTCGTCTTTTTACCGTAACTATCATTAATTTGCCGTCAACTTCACGCAACTTCTGTTAACTTTGCCCGAACTTGAACGCCCGGAGTTTCCGGGCGTCTCGTTTGGTCGGACGCCCCTTGCGAATCGACTCAGCCGGCTCCTCAGCATAACGGTTTAGCTGCGACAGACGCTCGCGCCTTTGACTGGACTCAATTGTTTCCTCATAAAGCTTTTGAGCTTCACACGCCGGTCCCCGCGTGCCGCTTGTGCCCGCGACAACAACATCAAAGCGAACGCCTGCGCGTTCAATCTGAAGTTTGTCCCCGCTTCGGACCTCTCGAGACGGTTTCATCCGCTCACCGTCAATGCGCACGCGTCCGAGTTCAACGGCTTCCTTCGCAAGCGTCCGCGTTTTAAAAAATCGTGCCGCCCATAACCATTTGTCAATTCGCTCACTGCTTTGCTCCGAAAGCATCTTTTTCCCCTCAATCGACTGTACTTGCGATATTATGGCTAAACTTACTTTAAGGCTCACTTATGCGAACAGTCAATGTCGGAAACGTCCGTCTCGGTACAAAACCGGTGAAAACACTTGTCAGTCTTGAGGGAGCCACACCGATGGCGCTTTACAAGAAGGCTCGATTACTCGATAAAGAGCCCGTTGACATTCTGGAATGGCGAGTCGATTCGTTTCGCAACCAGTCCATCCCTGCACTCAAAAAAACCTTCTCGGAGTTACGCAAGGCAACGAGTAAGCCTCTGTTACTCACTGTGCGCACGTGCCGCGAAGGCGGCAAAGCCGATTTGTCTCGACAAAACTACAAAAATCTCCTAGTTGAACTCCTGGCAGAAACCACACCCGATGCCGTTGATGTGGAATTCGGGCGAGGCGATATCGCCTCGCTTGTTTCGACAGCACACGAAAAAAAGGTGCCTGTCATCGCGAGTTTTCATAACTTTTCAAAAACCCCTTCCGAAAGCGAGCTTTTTAAAAAACTCGCACGCATGGAGCAAGCACACGCGGACGTTCTGAAAATCGCCGTGATGCCCCGAACACCGTCGGATGTTTTGCGTCTTTTAAAGGTCCTTCTGATGGCGAGCAAAAGCCTTAAGTCTCCGGTTGTAGCGATTGCCATGGGCAAGCTCGGCACATTGACGCGTATTGCAGGCAGTCAGTTCGGGTCATGCGCCACGTTTGCCGGCTTCGGAAAAGTCTCTGCTCCCGGACAGCTTAATCTTCACGAGACAAACCGTTTTCTTTCCTTCTCCGAATGACCGATAGCACAGGTCTTTGGGCACTCCTATAATGGAATACACCTTCTACTGACACTGACGGAGCCTCTTATGTCCTTGAAACAATATGATTTTGCCTACGGACACGGTCGTAAAACTTTCTCTTTGGATGACTCGGATGTCATTGCCACCGTGCGAACCGAAGAGTTCCCTGTCATGGCCGATGTCAAAGCCGGCGTTTTGGACGCCGTCCGCCATCCGATCGGATGCGACTCCTTAGACAATATCGTCAAACCCGGCCAAACCATCGCGTTCATTTGCAATGATCCGACGCGCGTTGCCAATAGTTACGACTTCATGCCGGTTCTCGTTAATGAAATGAATCGACTCGGCATCAAAGACGAGGACATGAAGATTGTCTTTTCTTTAGGCTCACACCGCGACATGACGCACGAGGAAATGGTTGCAGCAGTCGGTGCAGACGTTGCCTCGCGCCTTAAGATGTACAACTCCACGTGCACGGTTCAAGACGACTTCGAATACTTCGGGAAAACGACACGCGGAACTCCCGTCTGGATTAACAAACATCTTTGCGATGTCGATCACGTCATCCTCACAGGCACCATCGTGCACCACTATTTTTCCGGCTACGGAGGCGGACGCAAGGCGATTTTGCCCGGATGTGCGGCAATGGAAACCATTCGCGTCAACCATAGTTTCATGCTCGATGAACATGCAGGCTTAGGCAAAACCGTCGGCAATCCCGTTTACGAAGATCAAATGGAAGGTGTTGCCCTGTTTGCCCGGGGACGCTCTCTGTTTCTCTTTAATGCCATCCTTAACGCCAAGCATCAGTTCCTTAAGATGTTTGCCGGCGACTACATTGCTGCTCACAAGGCGGCCTGCCGCTTTGTCGATGAAGTGTACGGTTGCGTCATCCCCGAGGAAGCCGAACTTGTCGTTGCCAGTTGCGGCGGCTACCCGAAAGACATCAACGTCTATCAGATGCAAAAGACCATGGATAACGCCATGTGTGCTGTCAAGAAGGGCGGTGTTGTCATTCTCTTTGCCGACTGCGAGGAAGGCTCCGGCTCGAAAGTTTTGGAAGAAACCTTCCGTCGTTTAAAGACACCGAAGGCCATTAAGTGCGAACTTGAACACGACTTCCGAATCGGGGCCAACAAAGCCTTTGCCATTACGCGTCCCTTATCAAAAGCCCGCTACATCCTTGTGACGCGACTCGATAAGGCACTTGCTAAAGACATGCTTTTTACCGCAGCCGTCGATTCATTTGAAGAAGCGTACGCCATTGCCAAGACCTATGTCGGAGAACACCCGAAGACCATCCTGATGCCTGAAGGAAGTCTGACGGTCCCGCGTGTAGCTTAACTGATTGGTTTTACTGTAACGAACCGCCGCAGGGACCTCCTGCGGCGTCCGATTTATCCGAAAGCAAAGTCACAACGCATCGCTATTTTTCTGTTCTACCCGTTTTGACGAGGCGTTCGAAGCCGATATAGTTTGCACTTTGCTTCGTTTTTCAATCACCACGATTCTTATCCATGACACAACTTGACTTAGCCGCCCAACATCGCATCGTTTCGTCCATTGCAACAGGCATTCATGCCAAACCGGAACAAGTCCAAGCTGCCGTAAAGCTCTTAGATTCAGGCGATACAGTTCCCTTTATCGCCCGCTATCGGAAAGAAGTCACCGGCGGGCTCGATGATGCGCAACTTCGCGAACTCGAATCGGAACTTGAATACCGTCGCGGTCTTGAAGAGCGGCGCGGCACCATTCTCGAATCGATTCGAACCCAAGGAAAACTCACGGATAAGATTGCTCGGGCGATCAATGAAGCCGACACCAAACAACGTTTGGAAGATTTGTATCTACCGTTTAAACCCAAGCGTCGCTCGCGCGCCCAGACAGCCAAAGAAGCCGGTCTTGAGCCGCTTGCCGATGCTCTCTTGAAAGACCGGTCTTTGAATCCGGAAACGGAAGCCGCGAAATTTATCCATACCGATAAGGGAATTGATTCGGCAAAAGCGGCGCTGGAAGGCGCGCGAGACATCCTTTCCGAGCGCTTTGCGGAAAATGCCGACATGCTCGAGTCCCTACGCGAATTTCTTTGGAATAACGCCGACATGGCAAGTGCCGTGATTCCGGAAAAACAAAAAGCCACGGAAGCGGCTACCTTTAAAGACTACTTTACGTTTTCCGAACCGATTCGTAAAGTGCCCTCGCACCGAGCTCTGGCGATGTTTCGCGGTCGCGATGCCGGTTATTTGAAGCTTTCCGTACGTCTTAATGATGAGGTCGAGGCTCAACCCGTGCATCCGTGCGAGACTATGATCGCCGAGTTCCTCAATCTGGAAAACAAGGGGCAACCGGCCGATGCCTGGCTTGAAAGCGTCGTGCGCTGGACCTGGCGCGTTAAGTGTGCTTGGCAACTGGAAAGCGATCTTTTCTCGCGTCTTCGCGATGCTTCGCAGGAGGCGGCCATCGAGGTATTCGGGACCAACCTCAAAGATCTCTTACTTGCGCCCCCTGCTGGACACAAAGCCGTAATCGGCCTAGATCCCGGCATTCGTACCGGAGTGAAGGTCGCCGTGATTTCCGAGACGGGTGCCGTTCTGGAAACCGGCACGATTTTCCCGCATGAGCCGAGAAACGAATGGCAATCTTCCATTGAAATCCTTGCGAATTTGGCGAAAAAACACACCGCCTCGCTTGTGGCAATCGGAAACGGCACGGCCAGTCGCGAGACCGACAAACTTGTCGGCGAACTGATTGCCGACCATCCGGAACTGAATTTAACCAAAGTTGTCGTGAGCGAAGCCGGCGCTTCCGTGTACTCGGCCTCCAAGAGTGCCGCCTCAGAACTGCCGGACTTAGACGTGAGCCTTCGCGGAGCCGTCTCCATTGCCAGGCGTCTGCAAGACCCGCTTGCAGAACTCGTGAAAATCGAGCCTAAGGCTATCGGTGTCGGTCAGTACCAACACGACGTCAATCAAACGAAACTTTCGACCAAACTTGATGCCGTCGTCGAAGACTGTGTCAATGCCGTCGGCGTGGACCTAAACACCGCATCGTGCGCGTTGCTGTGTCGCGTTTCGGGGTTAAATTCCCTGCAAGCCAAACGTATTGTGGACTATCGTGAAAAAACAGGTGCCTTCAAAGACCGGCAAGCTCTGATGAACGTTCCGCGCTTCGGCGAAAAAACATTCGAGCAGTCGGCCGGATTCTTACGCATCATCGGCGGCACGAATCCGCTCGATGCTTCCTGCGTTCACCCGGAGTCCTACCCGGTTGTCGAAAAGATTGTCGAAAAAACAGGTCTTTCCGTCGACAAGCTTATCGGTAATCACGCGGTTTTATCTCAACTTCAAGCCAGTGACTTTACCGACAATCGTTTCGGGCTTCCGACGGTTAAAGATATTTTCCGCGAACTGGAAAAGCCCGGGCGTGATCCGCGGCCTGAATTTAAAGCCGCACGTTTTGACGATTCCGTTCGCGCCTTAAAGGATCTGACTACCGGCATGATTCTCGAAGGTGTTGTCACCAACGTTACGGCCTTCGGTGCATTCGTCGATATCGGTGTACATCAAGACGGGCTACTGCATATCTCCGAGATGTCCTCGCGTTTTGTGCGCGACCCCCGGCAAATTGTTCACGTCGGTCAAATCATCAAGGTCCGTGTTTTAAGCGTCGACTTAGAAAGACGCCGTGCCGCCTTATCAATGAAACTGGCACCGGAAGTGAAAAAAGGTCCGGCGGCAAAAGCGTCTTCTCCCGAACAGCGAAATCGCTCCGAAGAAAACCCTCGGCACAAAAATCCCGAGAGGATCGCTCGCCGGGAAAGGACCCGTGCCGCAGCTCAGCACGATACGCATCATGCACCGCGTTCGGACTCGGCGATGGCGCAAGCTTTTGCCAATGCTTTTCATAAATCCTAACTATTGGCGCATGAGCCTTTTCTTCTTTTAAAATCAAAGCGGAGACAAAGCTTATGCGACATGTTACTACGGATAAACCCCGTCCGAAGCCGACCGGTCTTACCAAACCGGTCAGCTGGGTGTTGTGTCTGAAGATTCTCGCCATTTTTGTGCTTTGGCTCTGTTTTTTCACTCCCGGCAAGCGTCCTGCTCAAACGCCGGAGAATGTCGCCGCCGGTCTTTTAGGGCAACCCGCGGCATCCGCAGTCTCTCGTGAGGAAAGACCATGATCTCATCAACTCTCGTTGACTTATCACGCTTGCAATTTGCCGTCACAAGCATGTACCACTTTTTGTTTGTGCCGCTCACGCTCGGCCTTTCCTTCATTTTGGTCATCATGGAAAGCTGCTATGTTGTAACCAATCGAGAAATCTATCGGGACATGACCCGCTTCTGGGGCAAGCTCTTCGGCATTAACTTTGCTATGGGTGTTGCCACGGGCATTACCATGGAATTCCAGTTCGGGACTAACTGGGCCTACTACTCGCACTATGTCGGCGATATCTTCGGGGCGCCGCTGGCTATTGAAGGTCTTTTAGCTTTCTTTTTAGAATCAACGTTCGTCGGCCTGTTCTTTTTCGGCTGGAATCGCTTAAGTAAGAAAAAGCACCTGCTTGTGACTTTTCTTATGGCCTTAGGTTCAAATCTTTCGGCTCTGTGGATTCTCATTGCAAATGCCTGGATGCAGTACCCCATCGGAAGTGACTTTAACTTCCTGACCATGCGCATGGAAACCACGGACTTTTGGTCTGTGGTGACAAGCCCTTGGGCTCAAGCCAAATTCATGCACACCATCAATGCGGGCTACATGACAGGCGCCCTTTTCGTTTTAGCGATTTCCGCCTTTTATCTACTTCGCGGACGCGATATTGCCTTTGCCAAGCGCTCGATTAAGATTGCGGCCGTTTTCGGCTTGATGGCAACGTTTTTTACGCTGCATATGGGAGACGAGTCCGGGTACCTCGTTGCTCAAAATCAACCGACGAAAATTGCTGCGATGGAAGCGGCCTGGGAAACCCACGAGGCTCCGGCTCCGCTTTCGGTTTTTGCTATACCGAACGAGGCCGAACGCAAAAACGATTATGAGATTTCCGTCCCGTGGTTGTTCGGTCTGATGGGCACGCGCTCGACAAGCCAAGAAATCCCGGGTATCAATCCCCTAGTGGAAACTGCCCAGGAGCGCATCATCGAAGGCGCTCAGGCTGTTGAACTATTAACGGCACTACGCAAAGCTCCGGGCGACCAAGATTTGCAAAAGCGCTTTAATGAAGTCAAAGAAAGCCTAGGCTACGGCCTCCTTTTAAAGAAATACACGTCCGACATCTCGCAGGCAACGCCCGAACAAATGCGTCAGGCGGCTTTATCGACTATTCCGGCCGTCACACCCATGTACTGGTCGTTTCGTTTGATGGTTGCCTGCGGCCTCATTTGCCTTGCACTCTTTGTGCTTGCGACCATCACGAGTCTTAAGGACACCATTGCATGCCGTAAGGGGCTTTTACGCGTCATGCTTTTTGCCCTTCCGCTTCCGTGGATTGCCTGTGAACTCGGTTGGTTCGTGGCCGAATACGGTCGTCAACCTTGGAGTATCTACGAAGTGTTGCCGGTTGACCTATCGGTCTCTTCTCTCTCGACAACCGATTTAGTGTTTTCTATCGGCGGATTCGTCCTGTTGTACTCGGCCCTGCTTGTCGTCGACCTGTGGCTGATGACTCGCTTTGCCCGCCTCGGTCCGAGCACACTCGGCACGGGTCGGTACTTTTTCGAACGCAAAGCCTAATTCGAGGAGACAACAATGATTGATTATGAAATCCTCAAAATTATTTGGTGGCTTTTAATCGGAGTCCTGTTAGCCGGCTTTGCTGTCATGGACGGACAGGACATGGGGGTCGGAACCCTTTTGCCGTTCCTCGGGAAAAACGATACGCAGCGCCGCTGCATGATCAACGCTGTCGCTCCCCACTGGGACGGCAATCAAGTCTGGCTTCTGACGGGGGGAGGCGCCATCTTCGCGGCTTGGCCCTTAGTCTATGCCGTTGCCTTCTCGGGCTTTTACTGGGCCATGCTCATCGTTCTGTTGGTGCTGATTTTACGCCCGGTCGGATTTGATTTTCGCAGCAAACTGCCGGAAAAAAAATGGCGTACGACGTGGGACTGGGCTCTTTTTGCCGGTTCGGCTGTCCCGCCGGTGATTTTCGGCGTGGCCTTCGGAAATCTCTTGGTCGGTGTGCCTTTCCATTTTGACGAGACCATGCGTGTGGTGTACACGGGAAGCTTCTGGGGACTTCTTAATCCCTTCGCCCTCCTTTGCGGTCTTGTGAGTCTTTCAATGATTGTGGTACACGGTGCCTGCTGGTTGATTTTGAAAACCGAAGACGTTTTGCAGTCCCGGGCGGCTTTTATTGCCTCGGTCGCCGCGACCGTCACGGCGCTTTTGTTCATCACGGGCGGCCTGTGGGTCTATGTCGGAATCGACGGCTATGTAGCCAGTATCGGTCTGTCACCTTCCGGCCCGGCAACCCCGCTTGCCAAAACCGTTGACGTGTACTCGAGCGGCTGGTTTACGAACTTTTTAAATTACCCGGCGCTTCTTGCCTTGCCGCTTATCGGCATTGTTGCCGAATTTAGCGTCATCGCATTTGCACGACGCCACTGCGGTTTGTCTTCCGTGTGCGCCAGCGGTCTGGGGATCATCTCGATTGTTCTTACGCCTCTGGTGGCCATGTTCCCGTTTGTCCTGCCGAGTTCCTCGCACCCGGCCTCGAGTCTGACGATTTGGGACTGCTGCAGCTCGCAACTGACGCTCGAGATTATGCTGGTCGCCGTCATCGTTCTCCTCCCCTTTGTGTTAAGTTACACGGCTTGGGCTTACCACGTCATGAGCGGGAAAGTTACGGACGAGTACATCGCCCAAAACGACAAACACCTGTACTAGCCGGAGAGTTCCTATGATTTACTTTTACTGGATTACGGGTCTCGGATTTGCTCTGACACTTTCTGTTTTGATTTGTGTTGCCGGCGAGCGCGATGACGAAACGCCGGCTGACACGCCGCATCAAGACAAGTGAACGGACGTTCCAGGTTCGACAATTAGAACCCGGATGTCGCCTTCTTTTTCGACGACTTCCTGAAAGGCCTTCGGGTCCTGAGCAATTACGGGCCACGTGTTATAGTGAACCGGGATGACAACCGGCGCACCGAGCCAGGTTGCCGCAAGAGATGCGTCTTTCGGTCCCATCGTGTAGTTGTCGCCGATCGGTAAAACCGCCACATTAAAGGGCTCGACGGAGCGAAACCACTTCATGTCTCCGAATAGTCCCGTATCTCCGGCGTAGTAAAGACGGATTCCGAAAAAGTTCACGATAAAACCGCAAGCGTGACCGCCGGCAACGCCGCTTCCGTGAAATGCCGGCGCAATCCGCACTTTCCCGAACGGAAATTCGTGCGTTCCGCCGATGTGCATGGCGTGTGACGAACAGCCGGCTTGACTTGCTAAGCCGCAAATCTCAGCCGTTGAAATGATTTGTGCTCCGGTGCCCCGTGCAATTTCAAAGGCGCTTCCCAAGTGGTCTTCGTGCGCATGGGAGACGAAAATCCAATCGGCATTGATATCCCGGACCGTAAGCCCTTCGGGGTTTCCATCTAAAAAGGGATCGAAAAGCGCTCGTTTTCCTTCGACCTCAAGCCAGAATGCAGCATGGTGGATGTAGTGAAAGATTTTCTCACTCATAGTTTTTCCTCCCGTTTTGTTGCGGCGCATTCCGGCCGCCTCACTTTAACTTTACGGACTCATGCCGGGGCTCGCAAGGGAATTCAAAGCAACCTCCTCTTGCCGCAGATGAAAAAAACCGCAGCACTTTGAAAAAGCACTGCGGCGAAACGTCTCTAAAAAATCAACGCAATCGATTAGAAGCTATACATGGCCTGAACACCGAACATGTGCACGTTCGTGCGCTTGTAGTCACCGATGACTTGCGTGCTTTCTGCCGACTCGGTAATCGGAGAGCTTCCGATGGCATGCAAGAACAGATACCCGACATCACACTGCAGTTGCTTACTTGCGTGCCACGTCGCGCCGACAGAAAGCCACAAGCGGCTACTGTCGGGAACAGTTGTCATACGGTACTTGTCTTCACGAATCGTGCTTGTTTCATAAGCCGTACCGGCGCGGAACGTCCATTCATCGCTATAGCGGTAATCGGCACCGACGGAGAATAGGTAGCAATCCTTCCAGTTTTCTTTGGTGGTAGCAAGATTATGTCCTGATCTCGTGTTAACTGGGAGTTCCTTGAAGACAGACCAATCCGACCAACGAATCGTCCCGGCGACCGTCCACTGCGGGTTAATGTCCCACGCACCCGAGAGAATCACAGTTTGCGGTGTCTTAAACGGCACTGTCGAATCCGTTGTCCCTGACGGCGTGTACAGATGCCCGTCCAAATCGTGCTTGACGCTACTACGCCAGGCAAGACCGAACCGCATGTCCTCACGCGGCGTGAACATAACGCCGGCGTTCACGCCCCAGGCAACGTCCGTTCCCTTAACCTTTGTGGAAATCTTTGCCGTTGTAGTGTCTGTAACTTGCACCGTTTTTCCGTTAATCAGCTCCATGCTACCGTACTGTGCGGAAACACCGACACCGACCGAGAACGCGTCATTGATCTTAAAAGCCAAGCTCGGGTTCACGTCGATGGTCTGAACCTTGGCAAAAATACCGCGATCGCGCGCATCGAACGAATCCTTGTACTTGGTTTGCATACCGAAGGGGACTGCAATGCTCACACCGGCCCAAATCGAGTCGGTCAACTGAAGCGTCGTGTGCATGAAAGGAACGGGAACAATGCCGTCAAAGGCATTATCACTAGCGCCTCCTCTCTTGCTTTCATACTTGGCATCGATGACACCGAGAGCCGTGCCTGCTTGGAAATACTTACCTTGCATTAATGTCATGCCGGCCGGGTTAAACCATGCCGCAGAGGCATCGTCACCGAAAACACCGGCACCGGCATTCGCACGACCGATACCGGCTGCAGACTGTTCCATGAGCATAAAACCACCGGCCTGCGCCGCTTGTGTGCCGAGAGCCAGCACTGCTGTCGCGGCAAGAAGAATTCGTTTCATAACTATCCTAAGAAAAAAGCGTCTTAAGAGAATAAAAAAGAGGCAGGAAAGATTCCCTCCTGTTGTCCGAGGGCGAACTTTACTGCCGCAATTTGTCGGGAATGCTGATTTCCATCCGTACGGATGAGGATTTCAGCCTTTCGGATGAGTGCTTTCAATCACTTTAGGCAAGCGACTGAATCAGTGCCGTCCAAACGGGAAGCGTTGCCATTGCAGCCAAAGTCTGCGCCGTTGTTCCAGCGACGACCGAGGCAGCATCACCGCGCATCGTCGCCGTCATTACGTAGCAAGACTGCGCCGTCGGAAGTGCGGCAAAAAGAAGGAGCACCCCGGCTGGAACGGGCGAAAGACCGAACGCCACGCCCATACCCCAGGCAATCGTCGGAACAACAATCAGACGTTCGACCGTCGAGGCAACAAAACGCTCCGTGCCCCCGGAAGGCCTGAAGGCGCAAGCCCGCTCCGATGCAAAGAAGCCCCATGGCCAGCGATGCACTGCCTAAGTGCTTAAGAAAAACCGCCGGAACCGTCGGAATGGTCCAGCCCGTAACGTTCCACGCCAGCCCGAGCACCGTGGCAATGATGAGAGGGTTCGTGACCACGGTTTTGAAAATCGAGGGTTTCTTGCCGACGGCACCTCCTTCGGCTTTTGCCACGACCGAGGCCAAAACACTCACGGCAATGGTGTTGCTGATCGGCACCCAAAAAGCAATGAGTAGCGCAAGAAGCGCAAACCCAGTCCGGTCAAAGAGTTGCAGACAGATGGAAAAACCGATGTACGTATTAAAGCGAAATCCGCACTGGAAAACAGAAGCGTGCGTTACGGGATTGTCTTTGATAAAAAGTCACAATGATGCCGAGGCCCCAACGGCAAGCAACATGGAAGCTACGCCCACCGACAAAAAGAGCGCGGCCGAGGACGGAGTTAACTTGCTTTGCGCGACCGACGTAAACAACTCTCGACTCAAGTCGAAAGCTTTATTGTCACCTGCAAAAGCAGGC
>OIWT01001671.1_pt1 | contig 25506 bp, 20 predicted proteins | sample 1587701 | NCBI WGS metagenome assembly OIWT01 (sample SAMEA3888904, study PRJEB22519) | human gut metagenome | biome: human gut; feature: human-associated habitat; material: faeces | place: Denmark | collected 2009
CCGCGAGGTTCGCCATAGCCCGACATGGCACAGCAGTGAATCCGAGTCGGCGCTTAAGCGTTTCGAACCCGTAGCCGTGGCTAAGCTACAGCGGGACGGTCGGGGAAGTGTGTTCGCACCGGTCGCCGCGAGGCGACAGGAGGTGTTTTTTAAGAGGGAGGAAAGCCCTCTTAAATGACTTTTGCCGCGCTTTTGGTCATGCAAAAGCGCGATAAAGAAAAAGTATCTTTCATTCTTTTCAAGCAAAAAAACGCCACCGACACTTCAAAAACAAAAGGAGGAAAGCATGAAAAAATCCGCACAAAAAAAGACTGCACGCGTGTCCGCGGCATTTTTTGCCGTGCTTTTCGCATTTCTTTTTATTTTCTCCTCCATGCCAATATATGCCGATTACGAAAAAAGCGTGTATTCGCCTCATGCCGCCGTATATAATACGGAAAACGGCGTTTTTATCTTCGAAAAGGCGGCAGAGGAAAGGATTCAGCCTGCCTCCACTGCAAAAATAATGACCGGAATCATCGCGCTCGAATATTTCTCCGGCAATCTCGACCGTGAGATAACAGTTATCTACTCCGCCGTGCGCGGACTTGAGGGCAGCACCACGATGAATCTCAAGGTCGGCGAGGTCGTCACAGTGCGCCAGTTGCTCTATGGGCTTCTTGTGGGCGGGGCAAACGATGCCGCGCAGGTTCTCGCCTTTGAAATTTCAAAAGCAAATGCCATGTTTGCGGTTATGATGACGGAAAGAGCAAAAGCTCTCGGCGCGACAAACACTCTCTACAAAAATCCGATGGGCTTTGACGATGTCACGGCTTACACAACCGCGCGCGATGTCGCGATAATCTCCGCATATGCATATTCCATGCCGGAATTCATGAAAATATGCGAAACAAAAAAATACGAAATGCCCGCCACAAACAAGAGCAATGCACGTACCATCTGGACGCGCAACCATCTCATTTCCAATCACAATCAGATAAAATATATCTATTCCAAGGCAAAGGGCATCAGCGCGGGACAGACGGAAAGCGGCGGCTACTGTATTGTTTCCGGCGCGGAGTCTTCCTTTAATTATATATGTGTAGTCATGGGCGGGACAAAAAACGACAAAGGCGATATCACCGCATATTACGATGTGCGCAATCTTCTCGACTGGGCACTTGATGCATATGAAATGAAAAAAGCCGTCAGCGAAGGCACGGTTCTCTGGGAAATTCCCGTTTCGCTCTGCGATGAATACAGTAGCGTAACTCTGGCGCCCGCTTCCGCCGTCTATGCCTATCTGCCAAAGGATTTCGATATGTCAAAAATCGAGCTCCGTCCGCATTTTGACAAAGATTCGATAGAAGCGCCCGCAGAAAAGGGTACTTCCGTCGGCACACTTACCGTCACTGTAGACGGCAAGGAGGTCGGAAGCACAAAAATAGTGACAAAATATTCCGTTCGGAAAAGCGACAGTCTCGCGGCAAAAGCTTATATGAAAAAAATGCTCGGCAGTCCGTTTTTTGTAATCGCGGTTATCTCGCTGATACTTGCCGCCGTTATTTTCACACTTGTCAGAATTTACATTTATATGAAAAAAGCCTCGATAAGAAAATAACATATCTCGCACCGAAAGCGGAAATACTGAAAACGAAAAGTATTTCCGAAAGGATGTGATTTTTACGGATTTCAATAAAATTCTCTGCCCTGTGGAGAAGAAAATGCGCGATGCGGTAAAAAAGCTGAAAAGTCTGAATGTGCCTGTGAAATGCAATAAAAGCTGTCATGCGGATTTCGGCTGCGGAAAGAAAAAAATGCGCATCGGGGCAAGTATGGATTGCGATGTCTGCCTCTGCGACCTGCTGATAGCCGCCGTCGGTTTTTCGATAATGGTATATTTCACGGCTATGCTGATATGCCCGAAAGCGAAAGCGATGAAAAAGCACAAAAGAAGAAAATAATGTCAATATCGGGAAAGGAAGCTCCGGCTTCCTTTTTTTTGCGCACTGATTGAAATTTTCGCAGTGATAATTAAAGTTTTCGTGCACCTTTTTGGGAAGGCGCCGCGAGCCGACGGCATCGGGAATTGACACATACGCGGAGCGTGTGTGTCGGCGACGCCGACCGAGTTTGCTTCGCAAATCGGTCAATTCCCGCACTTTCAGCGGGCGTGCAGGCAATGCGTGCACGAATCTGCTCGGCTTTCTCGTGTGATATGTTCGCACGCGTGGTATAGTTGAAGTTGCGGAGAGTGGCAAAACTACCGATTTTCACTTTATCCTTTGCCGCACGCACTCGCCACGCACGGCTCGCGCGACTGACTCGTGCACGCCGCACGAGGTTCGGAAGGAGGACGGCGTGAGTCCTCCTTGCTGACTTTTGGTACTTTTGGTCACACAAAAGTACGACAAACGAAAAGTTACTTTATGATTCTTCGCGGGTCGTCGATGGCGCCGACCCCTGTCTCGGCGACGCCGACACACATGCTTCGCATATGTGTCAATTCCCCTACAAGATAAAACCCAAGTATAGTCAACAGACAAAAGAAAAAGCTATCAAAAAGAAAACGCCGAAATAAGATTTCGCGCTCTGCGGAGCGCGACCACCGCTGTCAGTGGACGCCACCGCCTTCCCTAAAAGGCGGGTGAAAACTTTATTGAGGGCGGGCAAAAACTTATTTTTGCAAAAACTGTATAAAGAGGAATTTTCGGGCGAAAATATAGACAGTCGATTTTAGGTGCCGAAAGGCAGAAAGGAATTTTGAAAATGAATGTAAATCAAAGAAAAAGACAGCTGAACAAAGGACTGACCATCGCGCTTGCCCTCCTCCTCGTGGCAACGCTCTGCATCACGATAATCGCTTTTTCAGTCGGCAGAAAGAACAAGCCGTCCGAGCATACGACTTCCTCCTCAAAAAGAGCCGAGCAGACCACAACACAAACCGAACCTGAGCAGACGACCGGCACAAGCGGCGGCGACAACCCCGTAGTTATGCCGACAGTTGACTTTCTCTGCCCGGTAACGGCAGGCACGGTGGCATACGGCTACTCCGCCGACATTCCCGTTTTCTCTCCGACAATGGAGGACTACAGAATACATTGCGGTATTGATATTCAGGCGGATGCAGGCTCTCCCGTATATGCGGCGGCAGCAGGAACAATTGAAGATATTGTCTTTGACCCGATGATGGGTCAGAGCGTGATAATCACTCACACGGGCGGCTACAAAAGCGTTTACCGCAATCTTTCAACAGCCGTTCCCGAGGGGCTTGAAAAGGGCAAGGCAGTTGATGCCGGCGATCAGATAGGCTCTGTCGGCGATACGGCTCTCATAGAAATCTCCGTTTCCCCGCATCTCCATTTTGAGATTTTCAAAGATGATGCGAGCGTAGACCCTCTTTCTCTCATCCCTGCAGGCTCGCTCAAAACCGAAGGCTTTGAAGACTGACGCTCAGACAAAAAGGCATAAAGGCGCCGCGCTTTTTGCGGTGCTTTTATGCCTTCTTCCTTTTATATACAAAATTTCAGAATATTTCTATTGACTTTTGAATACACTTGTAGTATAATGAAGACGACAGAGGGGGGGAAAAAGAGAATATATACCTTTTATCTGTCTGCAATATTACTTCATTTTTGCATCAACCGTGTGAAAATTTTTGACTTTTTCCGTTTAAAATGCTGTTTTTTCACGGAAAGAGACGATTTTTTCATATTCTTTTTGCGATTTCTATTGACAAAAATAAGATTTGGTGCTAAAATGTTAGTAATCACGGTGCGAGGTGTTTTTCAGACGATATCTTGCGCGGTAAAAAATTCTTTAATTCCAAAAGGAGATTTTTTCACATGAAGAGACTTTTATCACTCTTTCTCGTAGTAGCTATGCTCTTTGCTGCGCTCGCTATGGTTGCATGTGGCAAGAAGGAACAGACGACTGAATCCACCACAACAGTTACCACTGCCTCGACAACCACTACTGAGAATACCACCGAGACCACTACTACAGAAGCAACAACAACGACCACAACAGAAGTAACAACGACCACAACAGAAACAACGACCACAACAGAAACAACGACCACAACAGATACTTCCGACACAGAGACAACAACCACAACTCCCGCCGCTACAGTAGCAGCAGGCACATCCGAGGGTATCTATGCTCGTTTTGACTTCGGTACAAAGACAGAAGCTGAGTCCAAAAATCTCACATCTCACGAGTACCTCAAGTCTCACCTTTCTTACAACGCTTCTTACCTCTGGGTTGACTACGACGAAGATAACATGATCGTATACGCAACCACAGATTATGACTACGGCACAATGCAGAGCAGCAAAAATAACTTCGCTCTTATCTACGATGATATCTCTGCTGACTACACATTCGAAGATCCTCAGGAAATTCATGCAGGCTACGGTTCTTGGGACAACTATCCTTACTCCAGCGCTTTTGTTGGCGTTGAAGGCAGATGGAGAGGCTTCCACCAGTACATAAAGATCCGTTTCGTTAACGCAAGTGCAAACACAAAGATCGGTTTCTGGTACAAGTCCACATCCATGGCAGCTTACTACACAACAAGTTGTGCTTGCATCCCCGTTGCAGCAGGTAAGACAGGTAGCGACTACCTCAACAACGATGCCAACTACCAGGTAGTTATCTACGATATTACAAACGCTATGAACATGGCTACAGGCGCTAACGAGCTTACACCTGAAAACGGCAAGGGTCCCGGTAACAACTGGCTCTGGCAGGGTACTTCCCAGTTCGTAACAGGTCTCCGCTTCCACCTCATGGGCTTTGCAGCAGGCGGCAACGCTCGTTCCGGCAACACATTTGCTAATGCCGGCACAAACAAGACTGACGACGGCACAGGCAATATGATTGCAGCTGACGGTAGCGGCAAGGTTACAACATGGAAGGCTGGCGAAGTTTTCACAAAAGCTAAGATCACAGCAGCTCTTGATACACGCGGCCTTATCAAAGCCGGCAACGCTATCAAGGTTGACTACATCGTATTCGGTTCTACACCCGAACAGCTCCTCACATACAAGAGCGCAGCTGAGAAGGCTTACGAAGCAAAGAAATAATCAATATCGGTTTTTCAAGACGCCATCAAACGATGGCGTCTTTTTTTGCGTTTGTTCTTCCCTGCCGGACGACTGCCGTTGCATCAGATATGCCGAAAGCACCTTTCTGCTCCTGCATATCACTGACGCGCGATTTGTTTTTGGCAAATATGCACAATTACCTTCTGACTTGTTCAACGAAAAGTACAATTGACAAATGCATCGAAAAATGATAAAATATATAAAGCAAAATCTGCACAAATCCCTGTGCAGTCCGTAATACAAAAAGGAGAATCAACATGAAAAAATTTTTATCTGTTTTTCTTGTCGCGGCAATGCTGATAGCGGCTCTCGCCATGGTAGCTTGCGGTGAAAAGCCCGGAGACGCAACCACAACCACAACAACCGAAGCGACAACCACAACTACAGAAGAAACAACCGTTACAACGACAACAGAGGCTACGACAACCACGACCGAAACAACTACAACGGGAACTACAACAACAGAGGAAACAACCACGACGATTTCCACGGAGCCTGTTTTCGCACGTTTTGACTTCGGCACGAAATCATATGCCTCCGAGCACAATCTCACATCGCATGAATACCTCACCTCCAAGCTTACATACAATGATAAGTATGTCAGCGTAAAATATGATGAGGACAATATCATAGTTACGGCTCTCCAGAGCTACAACTACGGTTCCATGCGTTCTTCGGATTTCAAATCCGTAAATTCCATAGTATACGCATATGCGCTTTGCTTCGAGGATATTTCCGCAGATTATGAATTTGATGATCCGCAGGAAATCCATGCAGGTCAGGCAAAGAACGGTTATCACCAGTATATGAAGATTCGTTTTGTAAACGGCGGTCCGAATACAAAAATCAGCTTCATCTGGAAGGGCACAGGCAATGTTGCTGCCTGGTTTACCACAGCGTCCTGTGTTATGGATGTTACCCCCGGCAAAGCAAAAGAAGGCTATGACAACTATCAGGTCGCTATATTCGATGTAGCAAGAGAATCCAACCTTCCGACAGGTGCAAACGAAATCACCGATGACAACGGCAAGGGACCCGGCAATAACTGGATATGGGGTGACAAATTTGTTACTTCCATCCGCTTCAGCATTCTCGGCTCCTATATTCCCGGACATGCGCGCAGCGGCAATACTTTTGCCACAACAGGCAATAACCTCGTTGATGACGGAAACGGCAATATGATTGCAGGCGACGGCAGCGGCAAAACCACATCATGGACAGCAGGCGAAGCTCTTTCCGCCGCAAAGGTTGTCGCAAGATGCGATACACGCGGTCTTATCAAGAAGGGTAATTTCGTAAAGATTGACTATATCCTCTTCGGTGTATCTCCCGAACAGCTCATGGAATACAAGAGCAACATGGAGCGCGCCGCAGAATAATAATTAAGTTTATAATTCAAAAAAGAACGGCTGGGGCCGTTCTTTTTTTGCCGTGAGAGCCTCCGCTCTGAGAAGCGCCTTGCATTGGTTGGCATCGCCGAGTCGGACGCCAAACTAAAAAATCGGCTTCGGAAAAGAAGCCGATTTTTTCGTCTTATTTTTCATATGAGAGAGGTATGCCGTAGACCTCTTCATACTTGTTCCTGCAAAGCTCAAAATTACGTGTGCGCATATTCTCCGCGTTGACACGCACAGAAAGCGCAGGATCGGGATAGAGCGGCGGCATTACATGGATAGTATAATAATATTCCGTGAAGCCGAGCTTGCTTTTCTTGCCGCTGTCCGTGAGCGTGACAAAGCAAGGAATAACAGGTACGCCGTTTTTCGCCGCATAATGATATGCACCTATCCTGTAAGGACGGGGCTTTTTGTAGTTCCACCACATCGCCTGCTCCGGATAGATAAGTATAAAAGCATCATCTTTCAGCAGCTTTTCTATTGCCGTGCCAAGCTTGTTCATCGTATGCACATTACTGCTCACGGGGAGCGTATCCGCATATTTCAGGAGATAACCGATGATTCCTTTCATGCGGAAATTGCCTTCGCGCACCAGCTTGCAGAAGCGATGCCTGCCGCGTACTTTCTTTGCGGCTGTGCGCACGGCAATATTTTCCGTCTGTGCGAAGTGATTGCTTGTGAATATCGCGCCGCCGCGAAGTCCGTGCAGATTTTCTTCACCCTCGACCTTGATTTTGTATCTTTTTTTTACGAAAAACGAGGCGACAACCTCAATTATCCGCGCAAAAAATACTTTAATTTTTGTCCCTGTCTTTTCATGCAGATAATCCACCTCGTCGGGCATTATCACCTGCACCGGCGGGTCGTTTTCCACATCGCAGAAAAACTTCTCGCCGCCCTCGGCTTCATATTCGGCTATTTTTTCGAGAACGGCAAGGCGCGCCTCTCTTGCCTCAGCAAGCGACGAGCTCTCCTGCTGCTTCTTCTCCGTCTTCATCTTCGCAAAGCACCCTTCTGAAATTATTTTCGTCGTTTATTATCACGGTCACCTGAGCGCAGAGATTTTCTCCGCCGGCTTTGTCTATCGCCATTTTTTCTTCTCCGTATGCCGCCTTGCCTGCCTTTATTTCAGCTTCAAAAGGCGTTCCCTCACAATATTTCCAGAAATATGCGTCATAGGGAACATTGTCATAATACCACGGCTTGTTAAACATATTATAATGAATCAGACTCGGCACACCCGGATAATTTTCATTCAGCGACATTTTATCCCAGCCCTCATCAAGATAAAGCACCTTATCGCGGCAGATAACATTCAGATAGTCCTGATCGGGGCAGACTGTGTTGAAATGATATCTGTTCAGAAGATAAAGGAATTTGCCCTCGACATCATATTCACGCATGCCGTGCAAATTCATGAGCAGCACACCGGAATTGAAATATCTGTCGTATCTTATGCCGAGTCCCAGCTCCGCATAGTCACGGAAAAGCTGTGTGCTTGCTATAATCGCATCCGGAACGACGCCGAGCAGATTGCCTCCGAGCTCTGTATCAAAAAGCTTTGCGATATCATCATTGAGAACGATATCGGCATCTATATATATCGCCTTGTCAAATTCGGGAAACATTTTCGCGATGAAAATGCGGTAATATATCGAAGGAGTATAATAATCGCGAAGGCGGATTTTGCCGATGATGGAAGCCATCTTTTCTGTCACGGAAACAAATTCGGTTTTAACATTTTCAGTTGCCATTGCTGTTATTTTAGCCGCCATTTCAGCATTCACGCTGTCGCAGAGAACGTAAATATGATATTTTCTCTTATTGTCGGCATGAAGTATCAGTGATTTCAGTGCTACTGCGAGATACGGCAGATAGTTGTCATCACAGGCAAAAAATATCGGTATTTCGCCGTGGTGAAGTTCCTTTTCATAAATAAGTTTCATTTTCTTGTATTCCTCCAGAATATCATCGTATTTTTTTGTGAGAACGGTCTGCACCGCCTCGGTTTGCCAAGGCTTGATATTTCTCGTATGGAAATAAGGAAGCCAGAGTATCGTTTTTGAAAAGTGCTGTATCACGGTGTCATCGCGAAAATGCTTCTGCTCATTATATTTCGCGGGAAGAAGCAATTTCTTTTTCACGAGCCTGTTCAGCGCGGTCTGGTCGGGCAGGAATATCTTTTTCTTCGCGCATGCGGCAACAGCACGGCGGAAAAGTCCGCTTTCTCTGATGCTTTTCATATTCAGCAAAAGCACACCCGCATTAAAATAATTATGCCCGAGAAAATGATGTCCGTAATAATCAAGCGCCGCGGCAAGCTCGTATTCCGAGATATCCGCAGAGTAAAGCTCCGAGAGGTCGTCCGCTATCAGTGTATCAGTATCGAGATAGAGTATCTTTTCGGGAATCCCGGGGATAATATCGGCAAAAAGCCGCAGAAATGTATATGGTGTATATCCCGTCTCGCCGTTGGGCGAATCGGACATTTCTTTTTTATAATAATCTCCGGCGTCTATGAGAAAAACACGGCTTTTGTCATTTGCCTTTCGATATATCGCTTCGAGAAAAACGCGGTCGGCTTCCGTTATCGGTGTAAAACGCGGATTTTTCTCCGTATAATCCATAGTCAGGATATAGACATTTGCAGCGTTCTTATTGTGCTTTATATAAGACAGTGCGCCTATGATAAGCCCGTCAAAAACGCCCGAATTTCCGGCATAGAGTAGGTTTATCATTTATCTTCCTCCTTTTTGATATATGCTATCGGTGAATATGTGCTTTTTTCCGAGCGCAGGCAAAGTGTTTCATAAGCCTTGTCGCGCAGATATTTTGCTTTCGCTCTCGCATCGTCACCCTCGGCATAGAAGGGTCCGTCTATATAAACGGTAACGCGCGGTGTCGTGCCGTGCTTTTTCTTCTGAAAGGTTGTTGTGGAAACGAATATCGGCACATCGTATTTCACCGGATAGCGGAAAGCGGAATCGGAAAATTTACGGATACCGGTATAGTATGGCCATATATGTGCCTCGGGATAAACCGTCACACAGGCGTGCTCGAGCAGACGCTTTTCAACGGCATTCATAAAGGCACGATATGCCTGAAAATCCGTAGGTATCGGAATGGCACCGCACATCATGATGAAATTTTTTGTGCCGGGGGTCGAAACATTGTCGGCATTGACTATCACATAGTTTTTCTTCGGAAAGGCGGTTATGTTCGGAATAAAAGCATCACCTGCCATCAGCGTATGATTGGAATACATCATACAGCCCGATTTGAATTTGCGAAGCTTTTCTCTGCCGACGGTTTTCAGTGAAAATTTCAGCTTACAGTAAATGAAGGCAAAGGGCGTCATGATGATGCGATATACGATAAAGGCAGCAATACGCCAAAAAATATTCTTATGCAGAAATTTGAAGCGCTTGTCTATAGCTATTGTCTTTTTTGTAATGCCCGAAAATTCCTCGTCATCACGGCTGTAATATATAATTTTCTCTTTTGCCATGGCATACGCTCCTTTGCGTTTTTTTGCTTACGGATTGATTATAAGCCATGATGAAAATTTTTGCAAGGGATTTCCGCGAAACGGCACTCTATACCTATGCGTGCACGGCACTCTACCTGTAGAATTTGCCTCCACTCACAGTAGAGTCCTTGCGCCGCAAGGGTTTTGGGGGAATTAACACACATGCGAAGCATGTGTGTTGGCGTCGCCGAGACAGGGAAAATTAACACATATGCGAAGCATGTGTGTTGGCTGTACTTAGATTTTATATTGTAGGGGTCGGCGCCTCGACGACCCGCATGGTAGGGGAATTAATACACATGCGAAGCATGTGTGTTGGCGTCGCATTGCTTGATTTTCGCGGCACCTCGAAAAATTCATAAAGATGCCTTTCCTTTCTCGTACTTTTGCATGACCAAAAGTACCAAAAGTCACATAAGGTCGTTCCTGCCTTATGTATCCTCCCTGCTTCTTCCCACCATGTTCTCTTCAAACAACCATCACCCTCCGGTGCGAACATAGCGAGCGAACCGTCCCGCTATAGCTTAACCACGGCTACAGGCTCGAAACGCTCAAGCGCCGACTCGGATTCATTGCTGTGCCATGTCAGGCTATGGCGAACCTCGCGGTTGAAGTTTGGGTGCGCGTCTGGGTGCGAACATAGCAAGATAAGGTTTATTACTGTAGTCCCGTCAGCGCACATATTAAACCCACGCCCGCCTTGCACTTATAGCGGGCGTGCAGACAATGCGTGCACGAATCTGTTCGACTTCTTCGTGCACTATGTTCGCACGCGTGGTATAGCTGAAACCGCGGAGAGCGGTAAAACCGCCTACTTTCACTCTGCCATTTGCCGCACGCACTTGCCACGCATGGCTCGCGCGACTAACTCGTGCACGCGGGAAGAGATATATAAGAGAGGGGAACGCTCTCTTTGATGACTTTTGGTACTTTTCGTCACGGAAAAGTACCATAAAGGAAAAGTGGCTTTATCTAAAAAAGACACCTCATCCGTCAGCCTACGGCTGCCACCTTCTCCCACTGGAGAAGGCTGGCAAAATGTCCTGATTTCGTCAGCGCACGGGCTAAATTCACGCCCGCCCTGCATTTATAGCGGGCGTGCAGACAATGCGTGCACGAATCTGCTCGGCTTTCTCGTGCGTTATGTTCGCTCGCGTGGTATAGCTGAAACCGTGGAGAGCGCAAAACCACCGATTTTCACTTTGCCCTTTGCCGCACGCACTTGCCACGCATAGCTTGCACGACTAACTCGTGCACGCCGCCAGTGGTTCGGAAGGAGGACGGCGCGAGTCCTCCTTGCTGACTTTTGGTATACTCCGTCTCGGCGACGCCGTTCAGAGGTGGCTTCGCCACCCTGAACCATCCTCTTGGTCACACAAAAGTACGATAAAAGAAAAGTCACTTTATGTTTCTTGCGGGTCATCGATATAATTAAATAAAACACCACCACTCCATCCCATACAAAAATCTCAATAAAACGCGAAGAAAATTCCCTCTTGTCCTTGAAAAAAGTACCTCTATATGTTATACTATAATATAAAATTCACTTATATCGGAGTACATATGCACAGCGAACACAGAAAAAGACTGAAAGGGCGTTTTTTACGTGAAGGACTTGAGCATTTCGAGCCTCACAATGTTCTCGAACTGTTGCTTTTTTATTCCATTCCGCAGAAAGATACAAACGAAACGGCACATCTGCTCATGCAGAGATTCGGTTCACTGCAAGGTGTATTTGATGCGCCTTTTGAGGAGCTTTGCCGTGTTCCCGGGATAAAAGAGCATTCAGCTACGCTGATAAAACTCATTCCCTCTCTGGCAAGACTTTATGCTGCGGGAGAAACAACGGAAAAGACCGCTCTGAAAACAAAAGAAGATATCGGTGCTTATCTTGCCGCGCGCTATGTCGGCATAACCTCCGAGGTCGTATATATGCTCCTGCTGGACAATAAATTTTCCGTTATCGACTTCATACGTGTGCATGAAGGCTCTGTAAATTCCTCGGCGATAACAATCCGCAGACTTGTGGAGCTTGCCATGCTCAAGGGCGCCTCCATGGTTGTCGTAGCGCATAATCATCCTTCCGGTATGGCTTTTCCCTCATCCGATGATCTGCATACTACTCTGCTTCTGCGAAATGCCTTTCGCACGGTTGAAATCCCGCTTGTCGGGCATTATATAATAGCGGGAAACAAATATTTTGATATTCTCGATGCGATAAACGAGGGCGAACCGAAATAATATATCCGAAAAAGAAAGAAGGCGATATCCGTGAGCGAAAGCATATTCAGGCTGAAGAGCAAATTCCTGCCGACAGGCGACCAGCCGCAGGCTATAGAAGCACTCTCACGCGGCGTTCTCGCAGGCGATAAAATTCAGAGTCTCGTCGGCATCACGGGAAGCGGCAAAACCTTTACCATGGCAAATATCATCGCCGCCTGCAACCGCCCGACACTCATTCTCTCCCATAATAAAACGCTCGCGGCACAGCTCTGCGGCGAATTCCGCGAATTTTTCCCCGACAATGCAGTGGAATATTTCGTTTCATACTACGATTATTATCAGCCGGAGGCTTATATCCCCGGCAGAGATTTATATATAGAAAAAGATTCCTCCGTCAATGACGAGATTGACCGACTGCGTCACAGCGCCACATCGGCACTTTTTGAGCGCAGAGATGTCATCATCGTCGCTTCCGTTTCGTGCATATATACGCTCGGTGACCCCGAGGAATACCGTTCGCTTGTCGTCGCCGTGCGCGAAGGCATGAAAATGAATCGCGACGACCTGATACGAAAGCTCATCGCCATAAGCTATGAGCGCAACGATATCTCCCCCGAGCGCGACAAATTCCGCGTCCGCGGCGATGTACTCGAGATAATGCCCGCCTCCGGAAAAGCGGCGATAAGAATCGAATTTTTTGATGACGAAATAGAGCGCATCTCCGAGATAGACACGGTGACGGGCGAAGTGCTCCGCCGCTTCTCCTACTATGCGATATATCCCGCCTCTCACTATGCCACATCTGCGGAAAAGCGCGAGGCGGCGCTTGCCGAAATAGAGCGCGAAATGCACGAGCGCGTCGCATTTTTCGAGAGCGAGGGCAAGCTTGTTGAAGCGCGGCGCATAGAGGAGCGCACGAAATACGATCTCGAAATGCTCCGTGAGGTCGGCTTCTGCTCCGGCGTGGAAAATTATTCCCGCGTGCTCTCGGGCAGACCCGCAGGCTCGACCCCGTACACCCTGCTCGATTATTTTCCATCGGATTTTCTGCTTTTCGTAGACGAATCCCATGTCACCCTGCCGCAGGTGCGCGGCATGAGCGGCGGCGACTACGCGCGAAAGAAAAATCTCGTGGATTACGGCTTCCGCCTGCCGAGCGCCTTTGATAACCGCCCGCTCTTTTTCCATGAATTTGAAAAAAAGATAAATCAGGCTATTTTCGTTTCGGCAACACCTGCGCAATATGAAAAGGAACATTCCTGCCGCATGGTGGAGCAGATCATCCGCCCGACGGGACTGCTCGACCCGAAGGTAGAAGTGCGCCCGCTCGAGGGTCAGATAGACGACCTGATGGGCGAGATAAGAAAACGCACAGAGCGCGGCGAGCGCACGCTCGTCACCACGCTCACGAAGAAGATGGCAGAGGATCTCTGCGAATATCTTGAGATGAACCTGATCAAGGTGCGCTATATCCATCACAATGTCGATTCCATTGAGCGCATGGAAATAATACGCGACCTGCGTCTCGGTGTTTTTGATGTGCTTGTCGGTATAAACCTGCTCCGCGAGGGGCTTGATATCCCTGAGGTATCACTCGTCGCCATTCTCGATGCGGATAAAGAGGGACTGCTCCGCAGTGAAACCTCACTCATCCAGACGATAGGCAGAGCGGCGCGAAACGAAAACGGTGCCGTTATCATGTATGCCGATACAGTGACGCGCTCAATGAAAGCGGCTATAGACGAAACGGAGCGCCGCCGCACGATACAGGAAGCCTACAATAAAGAACACGGTATCATACCGAAAACGATAAAGAAGGATATCCGTGATCCGATAGAAATTTCCTCCAAGGACGACCTCACGCGCGCAGGAGAGGGCAAAATGTCGGCTTCCGAGCGGCGCACGCTCATAGAAAAGCTCACGGGCGAAATGAAAGCGGCGGCGAAGTCGCTCGATTTCGAGCGCGCGGCATATCTGCGCGATACTATAGCAAAGATAAGAAAATAAAGCAAAAATCAAGAAAGCAAAAGAAGCAAAAACAAGAAGAAGGTATAAAAATGCCCGCAAAAGAAATTCATGTAAAAGGCGCGAGGGTGAATAACCTCAAGGATGTGGAGCTGCGCATACCGCGCGATTCGCTCGTAGTTTTCACGGGGCTTTCCGGCTCCGGCAAATCCTCGCTCGCTTTTGATACGATATATGCCGAGGGGCACAGGCGCTTTGTGGAGTCACTCTCCTCGTATGCGCGTATGTTTCTCGGTCAGATAGACAAGCCCGATGTGGATTTCATAGAGGGGCTTTCCCCCGCGATATCCATAGACCAGAAAACCACCTCGAAAAACCCGCGTTCCACCGTCGGCACGGTGACGGAAATATACGATTATCTCCGTCTGCTCTATGCGCGCATAGGCATTCCGCATTGCCACATCTGCGGCAAGGAAATCCTGCGCCAATCGACCGACACGATAATAGAAAAGATAATGACCCTGCCCGAGGGTACGAAATTTCTCCTGCTCGCTCCTGTCGTCCGCGGTAAAAAGGGTATGCATGAGAAGGTTTTCGACGATGCGCGTAAAAGCGGCTATGTCCGCGCCCGCGTGGACGGCTATGTCTATGATTTCGATGAGCTGCCGAAGCTCGAAAAGAACATCAAGCACAATATTGATATAGTGGTAGACCGACTCGTGATGAAACCCGAGGTGCGTTCCCGTCTTGCAGGTTCACTTGAAACGGCACTGTCGCTCGCGGGAGGGCTGGCAAGCATTTTCGTCCCCGAGACAAAGGAAGAAATGAAATTTTCCCAAAACTACGCCTGCGAGGAGCACGGAGTGAGCATAGGCGAGATATCGCCGCGAATGTTCTCCTTCAATAATCCGTTCGGCGCCTGCGAAAAATGCTCGGGCATGGGCGAGCTGAAAACGGTCAGCGCAGAGAAGATAATCCCCGATACGGGAAAGAGCCTGCGCGGCGGTGCCATCGCCGTAAACGGCTTCAAAACCATTGAGGAAGCCTCATGGAACGGACCTCTCATAATGCAGGTCTGCGCCGCATACGGTTATACCATAGACACGCCGATATGCGAGATGTCCGATGAGGCTCTGAAGGCTCTGCTCTACGGCACCGGAGACAAGATATACAACGTAGTCCGCGTTTTCGGCGGCGTGGCTCACAGGCAGAATACAACATACGCGGGCATAGTGAATATCATCGCCCAGCGCATGAATCAGTACCCATCGGAATCGGACTACTACGATGAATTTATGGACTTCATTCCCTGTCCCGATTGCGGCGGCAAGCGCCTGCGCCCCGAATCGCTGGCGATAACCGTCGGCGGGAAGAATATCTACGAGCTCTGCTCGATGAATATAAACGCGATACTTGATTTCTTTGAAAATCTGAAGCTCACCGATACACAGGCGCTCATAGCAAAGGAAATACTCAAGGAGATACGCTCGCGCCTCGGTTTTCTGCGCAGTGTGGGACTTGATTATCTCACGCTCTGGCGCAAAGCGGGAACGCTCTCGGGCGGCGAAGCGCAGCGCATACGCCTTGCAACGCAGATAGGCTCCTCGCTTGTCGGCGTGCTGTATATCCTCGATGAGCCGAGCATAGGTCTGCATCAGCGCGACAACGGCAAGCTCATAGATACGCTGAAGCGCCTGCGCGATGTCGGAAACAGCCTTATTGTCGTAGAGCACGACGAGGAAACCATGCTCTCCTCCGATTATATAGTCGATATAGGTCCCGGCGCGGGTGTTCGCGGCGGTGAGATAGTCGCCTGCGGCACGCCTGCGGAAATAATGGCAAATCCCGCTTCGATAACGGGCGCTTATCTCTCGCACAGGCTCGAGATTCCCGTTCCCGACAAGCGGAGAAGCGGAAACGGCACTTTTCTCGAAATTTTCGGCGCGAGGGAAAATAATCTCAAAAATATCAATGTGAAAATCCCGCTCGGTATGTTCGTCTGCGTCACCGGAGTTTCCGGCTCGGGCAAATCCTCGCTGATAAATTCCATCCTTTTGCCCGTGCTTGCAAGGAAGCTCAACCGTGCCTTCACCTACCCCGGCAAGCACGACCGCATAGACGGCGTGGAAAACCTCGATAAGGTAATCTCCATAGATCAAAGCCCTATAGGGCGCACGCCGAGGAGCAATCCCGCAACTTATACAGGGCTTTTCGGCGATATCCGCGAGCTTTTCGCGATGACGCCCGACGCCAAGGCGAGAGCCTATACGGCGGGCAGATTCAGCTTCAATGTACGCGGCGGCAGATGCGAAGCCTGCGAGGGCGACGGCGTGAAGAAGATAGAAATGCATTTTCTGCCCGATGTTTATGTCACCTGCGATGTCTGCGGCGGCAAGCGATACAATCACGATACACTCGAAGTGAAATTCAAGGGCAAAAATATATATGAGGTTCTCGAAATGACTGTGGAAGAGGGGCTTGCCTTCTTTGACGGTGTGCCGAAAATACGCAAAAAGCTCCGGACGCTCTATGATGTGGGGCTCGGCTATATCAAAATAGGTCAGTCCTCAACCACACTCTCGGGCGGCGAGGCACAGCGCGTGAAGCTGGCGACAGAGCTTGCCAAGCGCGGCACGGGAAAAACGATGTATATCCTCGACGAGCCGACGACAGGGCTTCACAATGCCGATGTGGCAAAGCTGCTCGAGGTGCTCTCCAAGCTCTGCGACGGCGGAAACAGCATGATAGTCATAGAGCATAATCTCGATGTTATAAAAACGGCAGACTATATCATAGATATGGGACCCGAAGGCGGAGACGGCGGCGGCACTGTTGTTGCCTGCGGCACACCCGAAGAAGTAGCCGCCTGTGAAAAATCATATACCGGTCAGTATCTGCGTCGTATTTTCGAGGCGGGTGCAAAAAAATCAGATAAAACTAAAGCAAAAAGCAATAATAAGTAAATTTTCGGAGGAAAATAAGAAATGGCAAAGTCAAAATGGATATGGTACGGCGGCGATTTTGAAATTTATCACGCGATGAAGCAAAATCTGCGCCGCGAGCAATACGGAGTCGGCACATATGTCCCCATGTGGCGCATAGATATGCCCCGCCCGACAGCACTTTTCTATAAAATAGCCGTGCTCGAAAAGGAAGAGAAGATGACAGCCTATGCAAACGGCAACGGCTATGTCACCATCCAGTGCGATGAGCGCGTCCCCGACGGCAAGACGAAAAGAAATGTGCAGAAGTACAATCTCGGCGAAGAAATAACGCTGAAGCCCGGCAGAAACTTCATAAAGATTGATGTCGTAAGAACAGGCGGACTTCCCTGCGCTTATGTGCTCGGCGATACGTTTGCATCCGATTCAAGCTGGAGCGGCGCCTCGCTCGGCGCCGGCGAGGATTATCCGGTCGGCTCGCTCGATTGGTATACGGAGCTTTCCGATAACCCAGAAATATTCAAATTTTCCTATGAGCGCATCTATCCGGTAGTAAGCGAGAAAATAAACGGCGGCACGCTCCATGACTTCGGAAAAGAGACCTACGGTCCGCTTATTTTTGAAAATATCCGTGCCTGCGGCGGCAAGCCCATCCGCTTCAATTACGGCGAGAGCAGAGCGGAGGCACTCGATATGAGCGATAATGTTCCGCTCGTCGATTATCTTAACCCTGCGGAAAAGAAGATGACCTTCAGGAAGCGTGCCTTCCGTTATATCTATGTTTCCGATGACGAGGATATCTCCTATGATATCTCCTGCGACTATGAATATATTCCGCTCGAATACAAGGGTGCTTTCCGTTGTGATGACGAACTGATCAACAAGATATGGGATGTCTCGGCATATACGCTCCATCTCAATACTCGCGAGGGCTATCTCGACGGTATCAAGCGTGACGGCTGGCTCTGGAGCGGCGACGCATATCAGAGCTACTATGTAAACTATTATCTCTTTTTCGATAACGACAGCGTAAAACGCACGATAATCGGTCTCCGGGGAAACGAGCCGACAACTCAGCACACAAATACGATACTCGATTACAGCTTCTATTGGATATGCTCTGTCTACGACTACTATTTCCATACAGGCGATATGGATTTCGTCCGCTTTATCTACCCGAAGATGAAAACCATGATGACTTTCATCGAGACAAGATGCAACGAGCGCGGCATAGTCTCGGGCAAGCGCGGCGACTGGACTTTTATAGACTGGACGACCTTCGATACCGACGGTCCTCAGGCGGCGGAGCAGATGCTGCTTATTCATACCTATCGCACCATGGCAAAATGCGCCGCTCTCATGGGCGAGGATACGAGTGCCTATGAGCAGAAGGCAGAACGCCTCTATCGCGCGGCAAACGAGCTTTTCTGGGACGAGGAGAAGGGCGCCTTCATCGACAGTTATACCTCCGGCAAGCGCCATGTGACGCGCCATGCCAACATTTTCGCGTTGCTATTTGATACCACAAGTGAGGAGCGCAAGGAGAGAATCATACGCGATGTAATAAACAATAAGGATGTCCCGCCGATAACAACGCCTTATTTCGAATTTTTCGAGCTGGACGCGATGTGTATGCTCGGCGACCGCAAATATATGCTCGATATGCTCCATTCCTACTGGGGCGGCATGATAAAGCTCGGCGCAACAACTATCTGGGAGCAGTTTGACCCGAATGAAGAGGGCACAGAGCACTACCGCATGTACGGCAAGCCATACGGCAGAAGTCTCTGCCACGCATGGGGAGCATCGCCGATATATCTGCTCGGCAAATATATCCTCGGCGTCAAGCCTACCTCTCCCGCATACAAAACCTTTGAAGTCGCTCCCTCGGCATCGGGACTGACGGGTATTCGCGGCAGAGTGCCGCTTCCATGCGGCTATGTCGACGTAGAAATAAACGGAGATGAGGTTTCCGTTTACAGCACTTGCGATGGCGGCACGCTTATCCTCGGCGATGAGAAATTTGCGATAGAAAAAGGCAAAAAAATCACCAAAACTCATAAAAACGCCTGAGTTTACATAAAATTATCAGAAATGTTTACAAAATATCAATACTTTTACGAAAATATCTGATATTATATAAGATAGTTTAAGACAAATGCGAAAAACTAATACAAGTAACTGCTTTGCGGAGGTAACAGATGAAAATAAATGTCAAGGCTATTATCCTCTATGCGGTTCTGATATTCGCTATCATATTTACCGTGATGTGGATGTCGGGCGGCAAAGAGGCTGAAAATCTGACATACAGTGAGATTCTCGAAAAAATAACGAGCGGCGAGGTTTCCGAATTTACGCTGACAAATAAAAATGAACTGCGGATAAAGACCGAAAGCGGAACCTATACAAAGCGGCTTCGCGATGCGGGACTTTTCTTTGAGCAGATAGACCCTTATCTGCGCGAACAGGAGGCTCTGCCCGAGGAGGAGCGCACGCTTAAAAAATACGAAATTCAGGAGCCGCGTGACGAGGGAATGTCGATTTTCCTCTCGTTTCTGCCGACAGCACTCATCATAATAGCGATGATAGTCATATTCGTGCTTATGTCAAGGAGCGTTAGCGGAGGCGGTAAGATAAATTCCTTCGGCAAGGCAAAGGCAAAATACGGCGTCGATGAAAAATCGCGCGTTTACTTCTCCGATGTTGCGGGCGCCGATGAAGAAAAGGAAGAACTGCGCGAGGTTGTCGATTATCTGCGTGACCCGGGCAAGTTTATGAAGCTGGGTGCCAAAATTCCGCACGGTGTGCTTCTCGTAGGTCCTCCCGGAACAGGTAAAACCCTGCTTGCCAAGGCTGTTGCGGGCGAGGCGGGCGTACCCTTCTTCTCAATCTCCGGCTCAGACTTTGTGGAAATGTATGTCGGCGTCGGTGCTTCCCGTGTGCGCGACCTTTTTGATACGGCAAGAAAAGCACCTGCGGCTATCATTTTCATAGATGAAATAGATGCAGTCGGCAGACGTCGCGGCACGGGTCTCGGCGGCGGGCACGACGAAAAGGAACAGACGCTCAACCAGCTTCTCGTTGAAATGGACGGCTTTGGCGGTCACAGCGGCGTCATAGTAATGGCAGCGACAAACCGCCCTGATATTCTCGATCCCGCATTGCTCCGTCCCGGTCGTTTTGACAGACAGGTGACAGTCGGATATCCCGATATACGCGGCAGAGAGGAAATACTCAAGGTTCATGCAAGAAATAAGCCTTTTGAAAACGAAGTCGACCTTGCTAAGGTAGCACAGCTCACCGTAGGCTTCACAGGTGCCGACCTTGCAAATCTGCTCAATGAAGCGGCACTGCTGGCGGCAAGAAAGTCTAAAGCTCTCATCGGTATGAACGATATAAGTGAGGCTTATCTCAAGATTACAACGGGTACACAGAAGAAAAACCTGAAGATGAAGCCCGGAGAAAAGCGAAAGACCGCTTATCATGAAGCGGGTCATGCTATCCTTGCTCATATCCTGCCTACACAGGATCCTGTTCGTCAGATATCTATCATTCCGAGCGGCAATGCTCTCGGTTATACACTCAATGTTCCGGAGGAGGATAAGTTCAGCGTTTATAAGAATGAGCTGAAAGAGCAGATAACAATGCTTCTCGGCGGCAGGGCGGCAGAGGAACTGGTATTTGCCGATATTTCCGGCGGTGCCTCCAATGATATTCTCCGCGCCACACAGACGGCAAGAAAAATGGTCACCAAGCTCGGCATGAGCGATGTGATAGGCAATGTTCATTTCGGTTCCGATAACTCAAGCGATGAGGTATTTCTCGGCAGAGATTTCAGCGCGGAGCGCGATTATTCCGATGAAACAGCGGCAATCATCGACCGCGAGGTCAAGAGAATTATCGACGAGGCTTATGCAAATGCAAAGCGTATCCTCTCCGAAAACAGAGAACGCCTCGATTTCATCGCCGACTTCCTTGTGAAGCATGAAACAATGGATGATGTTCAGTTTAAAGCATATATGGACGAGAACGCTTCCGAAGAAGAAATTCTCAAGCTCACGGAAGAAAAACAGCGCAGAAGCGAAGAGGAAAACAAGAAGCGCGAAGAGGCGGAAGCAGAAGCCCGCCGTCGCGATGAGGAAGAGCGCCTGCGCCGCGAGGAAGAAGCAAAGCAGAAAAAGAGCGAATTTCCCGACAACCCGTTTTTCAACGGACAGTAATACGATATGATAAAATACAAAACCCGAGGCGCCGCCTCGGGTTTTTATTGCACTTATATCAGTTGCAGATGCTTTCGATTAGTTGCGATGATTTATAGTCATTAAGCGTAACGGGTATAGCGCAGCTCTCGTCAAGCCTGAGATATGACATTTTGGCAGGTCCTTTGCTCGTCTTTACAGTCTCCTCGACCAGAGTCACCTTTCCGCTGCCGCTTACGCTATGAGAAGTCATTTCCACAGAAGAGTCGATAAGATTTATGGCATAGACATTAAAAATCATGCTGCCGTCGGTAGAAGTTCTTATCTCGGTAACATAATAATCCGGAGAAATCAGCTTTCCGTCTTTTCTTTTTCTGACTGCTGTGTTTTTCAGTTCATATCCCTCAATTGTGTAGTCGGAATCCGGTATCTGATTATCCTCTTTTATTTTTTTGATCATCTGCTCGATTTCATCATCTTTTATCTTTTTGGAATGAATAATGCTGAAAGCACAAATGCAGACAAGCGATGCAGGCAGCCCTATAGGACCTCCTCCCTGAATGAATATCGCCACGATTGCCGAAGCTACAGCTAAAATCAGCACGATAATTTCTGCTATGGAAAAATCCTTCTGATGAAAATACTTCTCGACTATGTTCTTGCCTTTCATTTTTGCAATCCTCCTATTGATTTAATCAGCGGTAATCCGCAATGTTCGCAAATATCGCTCATTTTGTCATTTGAGCCGCCGCACACAGCACAGTGGCAACGCGTGTCTGCCGCGGTAGGGAGTACAACGGCAATGCTGGTGCCATGCAGATGCAAAACTGTATCTCCGACCTTGTATGCCTCTGAATCCGACTTCGGAGTGATCGGAGTTTCGGCTGCCTTTTTTCGGAATGTTTTTCCCGTTTCATCCTCGATTGTAAGGTATATTACATTCTTTCTGTACATCTGCTGCTTAGTCGGCTTGGCAGCAGATTTGTTATCTGTTACCGTTTTCACTTTCACTTTCTTTACCACGCCGCAATAATCGGTGTCGGTAAAGATACGATAAACTTTTGAGATAAAAACAGATGAAATCAGAAGCACGGGATAAAGCACAGACTTAAATGCGATAAGATTCTCGGAAAAAGAACTTGCGCTCTTTTCAAACATTATAATTACAACCGCCATCAGAAGCACCGTAACCAGAAAAAGAACTCCCCTCCGCACCTTTTTTTGCCGAATTGCTTTCTTTATTTCATCCGGTATTGCCAACATGTAAAACTCCTCTTCTTTTTTTCTATATTTTAGCACAAATAATTGTATTTGTCAAGTACACTATGTATTATTGAGTATTGTGTACATTTTTTGGTAAAATAGACAAAGCACAAGAAAAGCCCTTGAAAACGCAATGTTTTCAAGGGTTTTAATTTGCCATTCGGACTAAATTTCGTTCTTAGGGAAGTGTTTCTCAATCATTATTTGTAATTATACCCGCCGTCAATATAGCTGCTGAAAATATGTCTATGCGTCGCAACAGTATCGATATCAGCAAGCTTATGTGGGTTCGCCGTGCTTTTGCGCTTCATAATCACAGATAGACTTCTACTTATACAACATCTTTTAAAGCAGTATTGCTACCGTAATTTTTGACACCTTCTTTCCCATCCAATCCTTATAACACCTAATTATCCCCACCAAAAAACAATCGACTAAACCATCTCTTTTTTGAGGTTTATTATTCGTACAGAATTGCAAAATACATTTGTCCATCTTTTTCCGTGAACCTAATTGCAAACGATTCATTTTTCGTCCCATTGGTGTCCGGTGCAGTTTCAACAATTATTAGGCCGTCGTGTTTTTTGGCGTTATACCATTTGCAGTTTTGATAGAATGAAACAAACTCGTCTATTGTACCACTTGTTTTGTAGTCTGCGTTCACATACAGGGTGTAATACGGCCTTTCGCCACCAAGTATTAGTTCATCCGTAATTAAATAGATCGGTAATAATATTTGTTCTGTACTACGACTCGTATCATTTAAAATATCAACTATTATATTGCATTGCAAACTTCCAAACAAATATCTTGCACCGGCTTTTGAGAGACAATAATAATTCGAATATCCATCCATTTGGAGTTCAAATAATAGAGAATTAGAATATTTATATACACTAAACTCCTCGTTATCTTTCAAATCATCAAAAATACTATCAAGAGATTTTGATGATTTAAATGTTACATATCCCGTTGATTCTAAAGAACCCGGTAAAACATCATGTCCCATTACATCAATTGAGGCATAAGTACCATCAAACAAGTTTTTTGCGGTGATTGTAATTTGTTTGTCGGTTTCTTTGCAAGAAGCCAAAAGTAATAGCATAACAAAAATGATAGGAATACCACTAATCATAAAGAATCTTTTGGCATATGACATGTTACTTAACCTCCATTGCGTATATGCTACCTAATGTTCCCACAATAGTAACTTCTGTATAGCCATCCCATCCATAATGGCACACATATTGTGTTCCGGATGTTGTTGTGTATTGATAAGCGACAACCGCATGACCACCTTTTTTTCCGTTTCCATTATAATTAGGAGGATCGGCAAGATTGCCAAACAACTCAACAGGATAACCGTTATCAAGAATTCCCTTTATGGTATTTGCACTAAAAAATCCCCAGTATCTACTTGTGTGATCAATATCGGTGATGCTTTCGTTTTTTAAATATTGTTTTGATACAGAATGAATATGCATAGATGTCGTACCATCTTTAGGATCCAAATCATGTAGCACTTTTGTGAAAGAATCCTCCCAGTTCTTAAGCAATGTTTTGCTAGTTGATGTCCAATATGAATCTGGCATATACTTTGTATCTACAAATTTGTCAAAGAATGCATAGATGATATTTAGGCCAATAAAACCACAACATCCATATGTATCATCACCATCAGGTCCTTCAAAGTACCCACACTGTGTCAGCCCTTTAAACCAATTTACTTCGTCAGAAGATAGCTTACCACCACGAGCACCTGTGTTTGCTTGTTTCGATGTTGCATACGCAAGTTGATTTCCAGTAGCCATATAGTCTAATAAAGCAACATCCTTTACAGCCTCCAACTTATCGGATATTTCTATCGATGTTAGACGCATGCGTTCAATATCCACCGGTAAGGTGATTGTTTCATTGATCACAGTATGTACATACTCATTTTCGGTTTTTATATAATATTCTGTTGGACCACCATAAAACAAATTGTTCCCGTCATATTCCAAAAAAGGAGAATACGACGATGGAGAAGACTCAACAACAACTGCTGTTGCCGGATGATAAATCAAATATCCCTTTGGAGAACATTCTACTACTTGATATGTATCTCCAGAAAAATCTTGAACATTTTTAATCTTATTAATTGTTCGTTTTATACCATCAATGCTGATACTATCAACCTTATCCTCCAAGACAATGCTCTGCTTGCTTTTTACCGTCGACTCGCTTTGTGACATAGCAAACACTGGAATTGAAGAGGTCGCTGCGATGCATATTGCAAGAATTGCGATAATAAATCTTTTTAATTTAAACATATGATACCTCTTAATAGCACAAGATTTGCAATCATATTTGACTAAAAAATATGTTGGTGTGTTTTGCAAGAGCAAACAAAACTGTCTGAACCTAGATAATCGTTTTATTATTCACAAACCATTGGTATCACATCCTTTCTATAATATACTTCATCTGCAAATCAAGTCATTGCGCGACGGACCTGTTCCGATATATTTTACCGCAACGCCTGTTGATTGCTCGATAAATTCAATATATTTACGAGCATTTGCAGGAAGCTCCTCATATTTTGTGATGCCTGCCGATGAAGATTTCCACCCGGGCAGCGTCGTGTATATCGGCTGTACATCTCTCAATATATCTGTCGATGTAAATACATCAATAACAGTATCTTTATACTTGTAACCCGTACAAATCTTTATTTCATCCGGTATTGCCAACATATAAAACTCCTCCTCTGTTTTTCTATATTTTAGCACAAATAATTGTATTTGTCAAATATGCTATGCCCTATTGAGTATTATGTACATTTTTTGGTAAAACAGACAAAGCGTAAAATAAAAGCCGACAGGCGTAAAACCTGTCGGCAATGGCTCCCCTTGTTAGACT
>OIWT01001676.1_pt1 | contig 25428 bp, 17 predicted proteins | sample 1587701 | NCBI WGS metagenome assembly OIWT01 (sample SAMEA3888904, study PRJEB22519) | human gut metagenome | biome: human gut; feature: human-associated habitat; material: faeces | place: Denmark | collected 2009
TCAAAATTCAGACGATTGGCAAATGCACCTTTCTCGTCCTCACCTCCTACTTTGGTGCCAATTACCGTCTGTTGCTGTTTGTCCGAATGAGTGTCAATCCCCTTATTCTTTTCCTCGATGATGACAGGGGTATGGATGTAACCGTCCGCACGCTGGGCTTTCACCACATGTTCAATGAAGTGATCCATCAGTTTATCCAATTCGGGATCTTTCGTGACGGCATACACGGAAGCCACCCCTTCCATCCATTTATACATATCACCGTCATGAAAGGGAGGTCCCCAATGTTCGCCCTCGCAAACACCGGCAGCTATTTCAAAGTTACGGAAGCCATGCGAAACATCGGGATTGTTCCATGTGTCCCACATACTTTGCAAGGAGGTATGGCTATATACATTGAAACGGTCGCCCCAAAAGCCATCTGTCCAATGCACGGCACCTAATTCCGTATTGGCCATCTTGGCAAAACGACTTTGGCTCATATCCGTCAGCCCGCCCGACTGGGCAAATGCTCCCGTAGTTACTCCGGAAGCCAGTAAAAGTAGTAGTCTAATGCTTTTCATAATAATCTGTCACTTATTCTTTTCTTTATAAAGGGAGGACGATAATAAGAAACGTTTGTACTCTATTTATAATTATTTCATATTCTGTATCTTTAGAAAGAGCTTTCATTGGCGGATAATGGGAGTCTGTTTTCAAAAAAACGGGTATCTGATTTTTATTTCAGACACCCGTTTTTTTCAAATTCTCCAATACTCTCTATCAAAGAATTCCTTTATCCACAATTGTATTATTTCAGTTTGCTCAAATCCAACTCTTTATAAGCCACACGCTGACGGCGCCAGGTATATACGGCATGCAGTTTGCCATCCTTGCCCTGAATGATGGACGGATAAGAATACTGGCTGATGGGGCTGTCTTCCAATGTCATTACATTCTTCCAGTGAATGCCATCATCCGAAACCGCCACACACAACGGTGTACGCGGCCCTTTCGGAGTACCCGGCAATGTGCTGAAATCATTATAAATCAATACATGGCGGCCATCTTTCATGGTTACGGCATCCGTGCCCGAATTATTATTGGGAACATCAAGCAAAGTGACTTTGCTCCATGTTTCACCGTTGTCACTGCTCCATGAAGTGGCAATCTGTGCGTTACGTGTACGGCAAAGTACCTGCAAACGCCCATCCTTATGACGCAAAATGCTGGGCTGGATAGCATAAATAGGCTTCTCGCCTTCTCCTTTTATGGCTTCACCGCCTTCCTGATCGTCTACATTGGCCGCATTTGCCTTACGCAAAGCTGTAGGCACACTCATTTCCGCCTCTACAGGACCTACCATCTTCCAAGTCTTTCCTTTATCATCCGAAATTTCAAAATGGATACGCCATCCTCCATCGCCTTCCGTACTGGAAGGACAAATGATACGGCCATCCACATACTCCGGCTTATTTTTAATAGGACCTAAGAAACCTTTGGGCAACGGTTCACGTTGGCTCCAAGTTTTTCCACCATCTTTAGAACGTACCAGCCAACCACTCCAATCGGCTACTTTCAATCCTATTTTATAGAACAGGATCAGATCTCCGCCGGGGATCTGGAAAAGCACAGGATTCCAACAAGCCTTGCGGCGTGCCCGGGACTTGTCCCCTTTAAACGTAGAAGCCACGGGGCCGGCATCCGCCGGAGTGGATTCTGCCGTAATGCCTGCCAAGACAGCCTGCGGATCATCCAGACTAAACACCCCGTCGGCAGCCAGATAAGGTGCACTCCATTCCGTCGCGCCCTTCGGCTTGCGACATACCCAGATACAACAATCCGGATTACGCTCTTTAGTGCCTCCAAAGAAAGAGGCTACCAGGTCTCCGTTCTTCAATTCCACAATAGTAGCGCCGTGGCATTCGGGAAAAGAAGCTTGTTCGTATAGGAACTGATCTTCCACGATACCTGCACGGTTTTTACCTGAAGAAGGGTCCATGCTAACCGAAAAATGATAGTTCCCCGAAGGAACACTCCATACGGTAGAGTTGCCTTCCCGACGTACAAAGGTAACGTCCTTGTCTTTTACCGCCTTCTCGTCCAACGTTGGAAGATAAACCAATGCAGTGGTATTACAGGGAACCGTGATATCCCATTCCAAATGCGTAAGGGTCTTCTTCCAGTTACTAATCATCTTGCCATATAAAGTGTTGTGCGAAGCCTTGACATGACTCAACTCCTGGATGGAAAAATCAGGTTTAAGGATGATTTGTTTGTAAGCGGGCTGTGCCGGATTAAATCCGGCTAAATCACGGAAATACCAAGTCAATAGATCACCCAATATCATCACATGGTTACAACTGTTCATCCAACGATTGGCGGTATCACCGTTCCACAGTTCCCAAATGGCAGTAGCTCCCTTTTCTATCATATAGCCATAACTGGGATAAGTCTTGTTGCTTGCCAACAGGAAAGCAACATCGCCACGCCCCATACGGGTAAGCTCACGCATCATCCAGTTCATACCTATCACCCCACTGCTGATATGACCTTTATTCCGGGTGATAATGCCTGTTATTACATTTTTCTCCACTTCTTCCCTATAGGCCTCAGGAACCATATCGAAAGCCAGCGGCAGGATATTGGCTGTCACCGTATTGTTACCATAGAATATGCTGTCGGGATAAAGAACATGCGGCGTTTGTACCGGAGAAGTTCCCTTCTTAACCGTAAGGAAACGGGCGTTGAAGCAATCTTTGATTTTTGCTGCATCCTTCTCGAATCCTTTCGCCTCATCTTCCAGACCTTGCAAACGGGCGAACTTAGCCAGCATTTGCGATACCTTGTAATAGTAGGCTGTAGCAATCAGTGCTCCATCCGTCTTGCGGGCAGGGTCCTGACTGTGAATCAGCTCCGGTGATTCGGGAGGCATACACCAGTCACCGTATTTATCGGCGTTAATCACTCCATCCTCTGTGGTGAACTCACTGCGTATATGGTGCATCCATTTCTTGATAGCGGCATAATTCTTACGAATAGGTTCGATGTTGCCGAACTGTTCATAAACCATATCACAGATTACCGGGAATGTGGACGACCATGTCATTTCCGATGTATAATAATTGTAATAAGCCGGACAAATATCAGGAATACAACCGTCTTCACGCTGCGCTTCACGGATATCATCCGCCCATTTGGCATAGGTGTTTCCATTGTTGAACATGAAACTTTCCCCCCACGTTCCCATAGCATGGTCGCCAAGCCAGGGCTGGCGCTCGTCACGCTGCGGACAATCCAAAGGCACTCCTTTATAATTACTGGAAATCCCCCACCAGGCATTCCGATAAACCCGGTTCATGATATCATTGGAACACTCGAAAGTACCGTTATCTTCCAAGTCATCATATACTACTTCAGCAACCAAATCTTCCGCTTTCAGATTTTTATAACCTGTCACTTCTACATATTGGAATCCATGATAAGAAAAACGGGAACTCCAGGAGGTGTTGTTTTCTTTACCGTTGCAGATATAATAATCCGTACTCTGGCTATGGCGGAGATTTTCCACATCCAGTTCCGTACCGTCGTTCTTTACCCGTTCGGCATAACGTATGCAAATCGTATCTCCCGCAGCGGCTTTCGCTATGTTAATACGCACCCATCCTGCCATATTCTGACCGAAATCAATCATATAACGGTCACCATATTGCTTGAAGACAGCCGGCTTCAGCGTTTTCATCACTTTCATGTTGGGAGCGGTATTGCCGCGGAGTGTACCGTACGGCAATGAAACACGTTGCGCTTTCAGCCATTTGAAATCATCATAACCGGGCTGTGTCCAGTTTCCCAATTCCATACGGGCATCGTAAATCTCACCATCGTATTCATTATTGCTACGTATAGGCCCTTGAGCCGTCAAACGCCATTTCTCATCACTGTTGATGCGCTGGATACTGCCGTCGGTATATTCTATAATCAGATTCAGACGCAACTTGGGGTAACCAAAAGTAGGAATCTTATAAGGTTTGTAATTTTGACGCATAGTGTAGAAACGTCCGTTGCCCAGGGTCACTCCGATGGCATTGTCGGCATTTCCTCCGGCAACCTGTTTGGTGACATCAAAAGAATTGTAAAGCACAGTACGACGATAATCACTTGGAGCCGGCGCCAATACCTGATCACCTATCCGCTGGCCGTTAATGAACAGTTCGTACATACCCAAACCGCACAAATGAAGGGTAGCATACTTTATCTCCTTGGCTTGCGTTTTAAATTCCGTGCGTAAATAACGAGAGCTCAAACGGCTGTGTGAATCTTCCCGGTCCCATGCAAACGCAGCGTCCCAACCTATCCATCGTCCTTTCCAATGAATCTCACCTAAAGGTCCCATCCCCCATCGGGCAGGCTCGCTCCATTCTGTCTCACCGCGATTGGTATAGCTTCTCACTTTCCAGTAAACACGCTGATTGCTTTTCAAACGCTTCCCTTGATAGGGAATCCATACGGACGCATCGGATTCCACTTTTCCGGAATCCCACAAATCTCCTTTATCCTGTGCTAAAAGTTCAGGAGAAGAGGCAACCAAAATCCGGTAGGCGGTCTGCATCACATTTCTTTGAGAAGATTCCAACCGCCAGCTCATACGGGGAGCAGCAGTATCCAACCCCATGGGGTCTACCATCTGCTCGGTACGCAGGCCGGTAACCGAAACATCCGCTGCCTTCAACCACAACGGAAGTGCCAGAAGAATGATTAATAATACTTGTTTTTTCATGATATGCATATTTCTTACTTATTCCATTTCTGTATGGCATCCGGCAAGGCTGTCCAAGCTTTCTGCACATAATCCTTTGCAGAATCCACAACAATCAGAACCTGGTCATTACCGCTCAGATAACCGCTATCATGCTGGAAAGGAGTGACTTTACTGTCAAACTCACCGATATATTCCAACTTACCGTCCTTCGCGCTATACCACCATGCATTCTTTTTCGCACCGCTGATTTTGCTCAAATCGATCTGCATAGGACGTCCTGAGTAATTGTAAACCAGCAAATAGTCATTTCCACGGGTAGCGATGGCACGGTCATAGCGTTCGCCGTTAGTTCCTGCAATGACACTCTGATCGGGCACACGTTCAAAGAAAGGAAAAGTCAGCATCAAGTTCTTCAGATATTTCATCTGATTGAAACCGGGGTCTTCCAAAGCATCCCACCATGCTTTCTTACGTCCGTCGGCACCGAAAGAGGCTCCATATCCGGGACGGATAAATTGCATGATATCATTATGACCGTATGAGTGCCCGAATGATCCGGCAAATACCGACCAATAGGCATAACGACGCACATCGTGCTGATTCCAACGGGTTTCATTGGGATCATGCAGCCCCTGTGGAATGTCTTCATAAATAGGTTCGTCATCAATCACCGGTTTCAACGGAGTCTTTGCCTGACTGGCTTCCACAAAACGCCAGTTATCTTCTTCCGTATTCTCTTCGATGGGATAGTCACCATCACCGTTACGCTGCCCGTAACGACGGTGTCCGCTTTGGAACATATTGAAATCCAGCCATTCGCGGTCATTAAACCAAGTAGCCGACGTGGTACGTCCACGCGGATGGAAAGTCATCAGATGACCTTTGTCTATGCTGCGGATACTGTTTGCCAACGCATCCCATACCTCCGTCTTATTATCACCGCGGATATCCCCTCCTATCATCCAAATAATATTCGGCTCATCCTTGTAACGTTCTGCAAGAAACTTACCGTATGCCACGGCTTCTTTTTCATTCATCAGCCCTTGTTCCACGGGAGTTCCCCAAATACATACCATCCCTATATAGATGCCCCGTGAAGCGGCACTTTTAATAATATAGTCCATGTGGTCCCAATATCCATAAATCCCTTTGCGGTTGATATCTTTGAAATTAAAACCGTCTGTCATGGAATACTGGCCGTAAATATTCATGGAAGGCACACCGTTCAATACCTGCACCTGCACCATGTTATATCCGGCATCCTTGCACTTATTCAGATAGTAAGAAACCTCGTCACGATTCAAGCGTTGCGGCATCAGCCATCCGGTTTCACCCAACCAGAAGAAAGGTACTCCATTTTCATGCTTCAGGTAGCGTCCCTCCTCGGACACCACCAGTTTGCCGTTCTTCCAGGGAATATACGTTTTCGCTTTCTGCGCCGGCAACGAAGTAGAGCAACATAGCAATAAAGCCAATAAGGAAAGTAATGCGTGTCTGTTCATCATTGTATTTTCAAATTCGTTTATTAATTAATTGACAATCTCCAAACAAGAGCTTTTATCAAAACAACAAGGTGTTTAAAAAAGGTCCTTATGTTTACGGAAAAGATGAAGACCTTTTTGACAAATGTCCTCATCTTTTTCAGATTATTCCTACTGCTTCATTTTCTCATATTCAATAGCTGCCAAAATAAAGGAACCTACTGATTTCGGATCGTTCTCTATCACCGGCTCACCTATGTAATAAGCAAAACTTCCATCCCGGTTTCCTTTACCGCCTAATCCTGCAACAGCACAACAGTTGGTAATAGTGTATGAACCATCAGGCTCTTCTTTAATGAACTGTTTGATCAGGCCATTAAAACCACGCTCTGCGGCCGCTTTATACTCCACAGGAATATATCCTTTATTCACCGCTTTACACAAGAAATATACAAAAAGCGATGAAGCGGAAGATTCCAGATAATTTCCTTTACGGTTATTCTGGTCAGTCACCTGCCACCATACCTCTGTTTCAGGCTCCTGGTATTTTACAATGCCTTCGGCTAACGTATTTATAATCGTCATAATGCTGTCGCGTCCTTCGAACTGCGCCGGCATATAGTCCAATACATCCACCACGGCAGCGGCATACCAGCCTATACTGCGGCTCCAGAAGTTGGGTGAGCACCCGGTTTCCTTATTTGCCCAATTTTGTGTCTTGCTCTCATCCCAGCCATGATAGAACAAACCGGTTTTAGGATCATACGTTTTACGGGCAATCAGCTTTATTTGATTCACAATATCGGCATTGACCGTAGTATCCTTGAATACGTTACCATATTGAGCCAGATAAGGAGAAGCCATGAATATACCATCCAGCCACATCTGGTGCGGATATACCAGTTTGTGCCAGAAACCGCCTTCACTGGTACGGGGCTGTTCGGCCAGTTGTTTGCGAAGAGTATCCATCGCCACCTTATAACGCCCGTCTCCCGTCTTTTCATAAAAATCGAATAAAATCTTTCCGGCATTGATATTATCAATATTAAAAGAAAGATATTTCATGGTCTTTATCTTACCGTCGGTGTCTATCAGACTGTCTGCATATATTTTTGCATAATTATAATAGGCAGTGTCACCGGTATGTTTCCATTCCTCCAACATGGATTTCACCACCAGTCCGTGCGTATAGCCCCAACGAGGCTTTTTCGCTTTTTCTATCATCCAAGGCTCAGGGAAACGTTGCATTTCCGACTGAGCCATACGTTCGCTCCATTTGATTTCTTCGGTCTGTTTAGGAGTGGCAGTACATGCACACATTCCACCTGCCAGCAACAATGAGCAAATAATGTTTAATCCTGTTCTTTTCATATTTCTTCTTTTTACTATTTTTCATCCTTACAATCAATGCAAGAATCATCACTTACCTAAGAATATATACTCTTCACCTGCTTTGGTTTCCAGATCATAAAGATAAGTTTTTTTCAACTCAACTTTATTCAATTTCGCTTCTTTATTTATAATCGGCTGTAAGATTTCGGGTATGGCATACAATTTATTCGGATTCTCTCCTTTTGCCTTTCTCAGCCCTTTGCCTGCCAGCGGATTTAAAGAACGCAAACGACAGTTTCCCCCATGACGGGATTTCACCACCAACCGGCTCACTTTACCATTCTTCCAACTCAAATCCAATTCAAAACCTCCACGAGCTATAATCCCGTTCACGCTTCCCTCTTTCCATTGCGCCGGCAATGCGGGAAGTAAATAAATAAAACCATCGTGGCTCTGCATCAGCATTTCTACGATACCCGCCGTACAACCAAAATTACCGTCAATCTGGAAAGGTGGATGGGCATCAAACAAATTAGGATAAGTTCCTCCTTTTTTCTTCTCGTTACGTACGAGAGTCAACTGATCGGTTATCAGTTTATAAGCATGGTCACCATCCAACAGACGGGCCCACAAACATACCTTCCATCCCATACTCCATCCGGTAGACGGATCGCCACGATGAATCAGCGAAGTACGTGCCGCATCAAACAATTCGGGAGTACGGTAAGGAGAAATCTGATTACCGGGGAACAAACCATAAAGGTGTGACACATGACGGTGCACATCCTGCGGATTGTCCCAATCCATCATCCATTCCTGCAATTGCCCCCAACGTCCTATCTGCATGGGCGCCATTTCCTTTAAACGCTGTTCCAAACGGGTGGCAAATTCAGCATCCGTACCCAACAGACGGGCGGTCGTGATTATCTGATTCCACAAATCGAATATCAGCTGGTTATCCAAAGTACACCCGGCAGCCGTAGTCGCTTTCCCGTTACTGCCTGCATGAGTATTCTCCGGAGAATTGCTCGGACATACCACCAACCAGTTATGCAACGGTTCCTTCACCATGATTTCATCAAAAAACTTACCGGCTTCTTTCATGATAGGGTAAGCCGAGCGGAGAAATTCCATATCGCCTGTATAAAGATAACGTTCCCACAAATGACGGCACAGCCAGGCTCCACCCGTAGGCCATAATCCCGACGGAGCCTTGTCTATAGCTCCGGTAACACGCCATATATCCGTATTGTGATGCAATACCCAGCCATCCGCCCCATACATAATCTTGGCCGACTCACGCCCTGTTTCACTCACTTCACGGATCAGTTGTATCAAAGGCTCGTGCAATTCGCTGAGATTCGTCACTTCGGCCGGCCAATAGTTCATTTCAACATTGATATTACATGTATATTTACTATCCCAGGAAGGAAATAATTTATCATTCCAAATGCCTTGCAAATTAGCAGGCTGCCCACCCGGCTGTGAAGAACAAATCAACAGATAGCGGCCGAAACGGAAATAAGTGGCCACCAGAAAATCATCCTTCGTTTCCTTGAAATTCTGTACACGCATATCAGTGGTTACCCCTGCATATTTGTCTATGCCTAAATCCAAAGAGACACGGTCCATATATTGCTTGAAAAAATCGACGTGTGCCTTACGTGATGTCATATAATCTTTACTTACAGCCCGGCGCAGATAGTTCTTCGCACGCTCCACTTGGTTACCTGTTATATCCTTGTAATTAGTAAAGTTGGTAGCAATGGAAATATAAATCACAGCCTCGTCCGCCCCTTCTATACTCAAGACTCCGTCACGACAAGATCGGGTTCCTCCCTGAGTACGTGCAGTCATACGTCCCTGAAATTCAACCTTCCCTTTGAGTCCTTCATGCCAGGAAGATACGCCCGAAAGGGTAACCTCCTCCCCTTCCGTCGCAACCATCACATCCTGATGCGGAGTAGTAAGATTGGCGTTACAAGTAATCTTTCCGGGTTGGCTGGCAGTAAGACGCACCATAACTACCTGATCGGCAAACGACGTCAGTGTTTCACGCTGATAAGTCACCCCGTCCACCTTATAACGCACGATGGTACGAGCTGAATCCAGGCTCAGTTCCCTATAGTAATCGGAATAACGTGTATGCCCCGGAAAAGAAATATGCAGATCGCCAAACGATTGATAGGGCATACCGCTATTGGTCTTCGCCATTACTTTCTCGGTAGCCAACGTTTGTGCTTCAAGATATTTTCCCTCGAACACCAACCGGCGCACTTTGGGAATATATTCCAACGCATCGGGATTAGCATTATTATTGGGACGTCCTGCCCAAATAGTTTCTTCGTTCAACTGGATATGCTCCACACCGGGATTGCCGAATACCATCGCTCCCAACCGCCCGTTACCCAGCGGAAGCGCTTCAGTCCAAACCTGAGCGGGTTCGTCATACCACAGTTTATATTCCTGTGCGGCAGCCTGCAAGTAAGAACTTGCCCATAACAGCCCCCCCACTATCCATTTTATTTTCATATTGATCTCTAGCTTTTATTAAAGGGAGACGAAAAAAGAAGACGGATGTACTCTGTGGAAAGAAATAAAAAAGTAAATATCATGAAAAAACTTTCCCTGGCACCTCAACAAATCCGGCTTCTCTATTGTTATTAAAATAAAACCATCTTATAAAATTAGAATTATATGAAAATAGCAGAGATTAAAGGAAGAGAGATTTTGGATTCACGTGGTAACCCCACTGTGGAAGTGGATGTGATATTGGAATCAGGGATTATGGGCCGTGCCTCTGTCCCATCGGGTGCGTCAACCGGTGAACATGAGGCATTGGAGCTACGTGACGGTGACAAGACCCGTTACGGGGGCAAAGGCGTATTAAAAGCTGTAGAAAATATAAATACCCTTATCGCTCCGGCATTGAAAGGAATGGACTCTATGGACCAACGTGGCATTGACAAAGCCATGCTTGATCTGGATGGAACCCCAACTAAATCAAAACTGGGCGCAAATGCTATTTTGGGCGTATCCCTGGCTGTGGCAAAAGCTGCCGCCAACTATCTGGATATCCCTCTTTACAGATACATCGGCGGAACAAATACCTATGTCATGCCCGTCCCGATGATGAACATCATTAACGGAGGCTCGCATAGCGACGCTCCTATCGCTTTTCAAGAATTCATGATTCGTCCTGTCGGCGCAAAGACATTCCGTGAGGCCTTACGGATGGGCGCAGAAGTATTCCATGCTTTGAAAGAGGTGCTGAAAAAACGCGGACTAAGCACAGCCGTAGGAGATGAAGGCGGTTTTGCCCCTGCACTGGATGGCACCGAAGATGCTTTGAATTGTATCCTTGCCGCTATTGAAGCTGCCGGATATGAACCGTTCAAACATATCACCATCGGTCTGGATTGTGCTTCTTCCGAATTTTATCATGACGGCATCTATGACTATACCAAGTTTGAAGGCCCCAAAGGGGAAAAGCGCAGTGCCGCCGAACAGGTTGCCTATCTGGAAAAATTGAGTTGGGACTACCCCATTGATTCGATAGAGGATGGTATGGCAGAAAACGACTGGGAAGGATGGCGCATGCTGACCGAGCGTCTGGGCAACCGCTGCCAGCTGGTAGGTGATGACTTGTTCGTTACCAATGTGAAGTTCCTGGAAAAAGGAATCAGTGAAGGTTGTGCAAACTCTATCCTGGTAAAAGTAAACCAGATCGGTTCGCTGACTGAAACTCTGGATGCTATCGAAATGGCCCAACGTAACGGCTACACCACTGTGACCAGCCACCGCTCCGGTGAAACGGAAGATGCTACCATTGCAGATATCGCCGTAGCCACCAATAGCGGACAGATTAAAACCGGTTCACTGAGCCGTAGCGACCGTATGGCAAAATACAACCAGTTGCTCCGCATTGAAGAAGAATTGGGTAACCGTGCCGTATATGGATATAAAAAAATAGCACGCAATTTTAAAGCGTAAGCGGTTTATATTCCCAATTCCATAAATGAAGACTGCCTCAAGAGGGATCGTGACGATTCCGGCTTGAGGCATTACTTTTGCACTATTATTTAATCTCAACTGGGCTACAACGTTTTTTCCTCCCATTCCTCCACCGTCATGGTTTCCGATGAAAAACTGACACCAATAGCCGTGACTTTGCGCGTGTCTGTCTGATAAGGTGTAGCATATCCTTTGTCCTCTATCTGCTGCAAGGCTTCAGCAGCCGTACCATCCAGTTTAAACTCAAATATATATACATAATCCTTTGTCTCCAATACACAGTCCACTCTTCCTCTTGACTGAGTTTTCTCCACATGCAACAGGCAATATACCCCAAGCAAACGGAGAATCAGATAGAAAGTATATTGAAAATGTTTTTCTGTCGCTTCAACCGTCTTTATCGAGCCATGAGAATCATAAGGTATATCCGCAAGGAAAGAAGTTAAAGCTGAACAAAAAGCCGTAGTTTCCCCTTCCTCAAGTAAAATGACGGCATCTACAATCCAGTTGGAAACTTCAAACTCTTGGGGTTTGAAATAATTGGCTGCCACCATGGTCAGAAATCCCTTTTTCACCTCATTATTTGGAAAGTCCAACAGGTAACGGTTTCTCCGGGAGTCGTATTCCTTGATCGTCAGATAGCCGCTTTGATAAATCATAGGCAGCGGTTTTTCCACATCGGCCTTATAATCGACAAACATCGAAGGATCATAGTAACGCCCAGTCAATTCATCCATCTGCTCGTGGTTATGCCGCAGAAGTTTGATCAAATAAGTAGGAGTACCTGATGCAAACCAATAGTCGCGGATATCGTTCATATCAAAAGCATTGAGCAGGCTGAAAGGATTATAGACACCAAGCAAGCCGCTGCCAAAATGATAGCCATCGTATTGCATTTTGAGTACGTCTTTCATTTCCTCCACTGTATAATTGAACTTTTCAGCCAAATTTGCAATAGGTTCTGCAAAATAATGTTCCAATTCCACCTGAGTCACACCACACAATGCTTCATAATGATTATCCATACTTATATCTTTAGGCTGGTTGAACCCGCTGAACACACTGACTTGCGAAAATTTTGTCACTCCCGTAAGCAACACAAACCTCAAGTATTCATCAGCCCCTTTGAAGGTGGAATAGAAAGCTTTCAAGATTTCGCGGTTGGCATCTTCCAGAGGAGTATCCAATGCATCGAGAATAGGCTTGTCATATTCATCTACCAGTACCACGGCACGATGCCCCGTTTGCTGATAGGCTAGAGAAAGTATTTGTTCGAACCGCTTCCCCATAGGAACCTCACGGGGAGTTTCTCCGTAGATTTTCTCCCAGTTGGCAAGATAATATTCTATGGTAGCTTCCAAGTTTCCTTTTTCCGTAAAGTTAACACCGTTGAAATCTATCTTGAACACAGGATACTGATGCCAGTCTTTCTCCAACTTCGCTATCATCAAGCCGTCAAAAAGTTCCTTGCGCCCCTTGAAATAGGCATCCAACGTGCTTACCAACAAGCTCTTCCCAAAACGACGGGGACGGCTAAGAAAACAAGTTTTGGTCGTCGTTACCAAACGATAAACCAAATCGGTCTTATCCACATAGACCCAATTACCTTCTATTATTTGATCAAAACTCTGTATGCCAATGGGATATTTCATCATTCTCTTTTTCTTAAATGGATTGTTAATGCGAAGATAACGACTTCTCTTCGCATTAACAATAAAAGTGGGAAAACAAATTCATTTCAAGTGAATTTTAAAGACAAGTCCTCCTGAAAAATATTTTCCGTTATTCAGTTCCGCCGATTCTTACAAGGCAGGGACAGTGGGGACAGCAGGGACAGCCCCTTTTTTTCTCACACACGTGTGCGCGATACAATAAGGTGGAAAATGAGTTTCCCAATGACACCAAAGAGGAAGAACAACTCACCGAAGGCTCCGAACCTTATTTCCCCCTGCCTGCCTTTCCACAGGATGACATATGGCCGGAGCTGCTAGAGAAAATCATCTCTTACAGTAAAAAAACCAAATAACACAACACACTGCTCCTGGGAGGCCCCCTGCATGCAGACCTTCGTATACGCACCGAGGTGAAAAAGGCGATGAAAACCTACCACCAGGAAAAGGCGGCCCAAACGGTTCACCAAGCAAGGGGTCCGATGAGTGTGGACGGTAGGGGGAACGTATCACAAGAGCTGACCCCGGCTTTATACGCGCGCACGTGTGTGTGAGAAAAAAAGGGGCTGTCCCTACTGTCCCCGTGTCCCCGTCGCCAGTTGCAACTAGTCTACCTCCACTTGGAGAGCCATGATTCCCCCCGCAATCCGCCAAGGGGTCAAAAGGGGGCGGAAGGGGTCACGCCGCACGGACGTGAAGTTATCTTTGCAGTGTCAGAAGGAACCAGCCGCACCCCGGCACAAGATTACAAAAATCCTGGTACAAGATTCCGCGGATCTTGTACCAAGTTTCACCGGACGCCGCAGCAGTGTGCGCCTTGTTCCTTCCTGACAACTTTTCTGATAATAACAACCCTTTAAAAACAAAAACGATGATCAATTATCACAACATTGTCTTCCCATTCCTCCACCGTCATGGTTGCCGACAAGAGGCTGATTCCAACTTCCGTGACTTTGCGCGTACCAGCCAAATAAAGAGTAGCATTCGTCAAAGTCATTCTCTTCGCATTAACAATAAAAGTTGGAAAACAAATTCATTTCAAGTGAATTTAATGCCCATGTTGTCGGCTATCAAGTAGAGGTTGTGTCAAAACGTTGGCACAACCTCATATACTAACGTGAAATCATACAAGGCAAAATTAATTTCGCCAACGAGTTATATTATACAGCCCTTACAGCTGTCATTCCACAACACAAGAATATTTTTCTTTCAATCCCTCCAAACTCATCCCCGTAAAATAATCCTCTATAAACTCCCATCGCTGCTCATCGCTCAGTTTTGTATTGCCAAAGAACAGCCGGAACAACTCTATCTGTTCCTGGAATATTTTCTCATTATTCTCCAGCACATGGTTCTGATAGTCCCCCGAAGCAGCTTCCTTTTTCAATATCTCCGCATCACGGACACGTACTCCAACAGAAGGAACACCCCCCTCTACGGTAAAGTCCACCACATTGAGCATAGACAACAAGTTGAGCAACATATTGAGATCGGAGAACGGAGTGACATAGAACAACAGCCGGTCTCCTTTCTTTCCTGTGATACGCTGGGCACACAACTTCTGGTAACGGGAAAGCAACAAATCAAAACCACGGGTAACGGTAAACATCAGTTTGTCTTCATCTTTCTTCTTGGCACTGGTGATGTAACTCACACTTCTGCCCTCCTCTACCCTGGACTCCAGTAACGAAGTGATAAAACGCTTGGCAGAAGGAACATCCATATCATACGCCGCAAAAATACTACGCAAATCGTCCTCCTCGAACTTTCCTTTATTACCATACAGACTCACCGTCAACAAATCTTTCAAACTCTTCAAGAGACTTGCCAGCTTGGAGCAGATATCCGCCGCACTCTCTTTTAACAAGACATCATGCTTACCCACAGCTGCCGCACGAACTCCCTCAAAGAGATTTCCATTGTATAAATCGCGCTTAAACTCACGGTATCCCATCTCCGAGAAACAATTCTCCCACAAAGATTCAAAAGCCACCTTATAGACTCCTTCAACCCCTTTCACGGGAACCATGTACTGCTTGTATTTTTTACGGAAAGCGGCATCACCCGTCTTTTCCTGCACATAGCCATCGGAAAACAACGTCTGTGAATTGATTTCAACAGGAGAACCGCCATGCCGGAAACTCAAATCCTCTTCTATCCATAACAAAGCCGTTTTGACGACTTGCTCCAAATCCGATTCATATTCCAGCTTGTTCTTTTTACGAGGCAACTTCACTGCAAATTCAAAATCGGATAAAGACATCTGCATTTCATCACTACAGCCTTTCATCAGATATATTTCCCAAACTTTCTTCAGAATCATCCCCAACTGTTCCTGGGAGATGGCACCCGCAGAATGCAGGCGTTTCATATAATAAAAGTCGCGCTCATTAAAATCCGTCACCGCCACACCCGTAATGTTCTTATCACGGGCAGCACGGCCAATCTCCTGAATATAATCGACAAAGGTGCTGGATGGAGCCACATGATATACACGGTCAATATCGCTGATATCCACCCCCATACCGAAAGCTTTCGTAGCAACGATTATTTTTTTCTCACCCTCCTTAAAAGCTTGTATAATTTCGGCTTTTTGCTCTTTATCCTTTTTACCATAATAAGATGCCACCCAATGCCAGTTAGCCGGATACACCCAGGTCTTCAGTTTCATATCTATACCTCCGGCAAAAGGATAATAAATGATAGTCTTATGCCCGTCCAGAAAATCCTCCACCCGGGCGGCAACAGTACGTTGCTTGGCCTTATCGTAGGTTTCCCCCTCCTCTATGGTCATGGCGGTAATGTCAAAGCCGATATTTTCACGCTTCACCGTGCCCACATACAAGGCACACGGAGCAAGATGCAACGACCGGATGGTATCAAAAATCATATCGTTCCCGCCTTCGGGATTCCACACAGCAGTGGCCGTCAATGCAAAAACAGGGAATACATACCCCAACGCATTCTTTAAAGCTTCCAAATGACGCCCTAGAAACCAATAATCCACCCGGAACTCTTTACCCCAAGTGGTCACGGTATGAGCCTCGTCAACCACTACCAGTCCGATACGGCGTTCACCTACAAAATAACTGATATCATACGCCAACAATAATTCAGGGGAAAGATAAAAAAGATCAACCTCCCCTTCACGGACACGACGATATACTTCGTTCTTTTGTTCAGGTGAAAGATCGGACGAAGCATACGCCACACGTTCATACCCTAGTTCCCGCAACGCCTCAACCTGGTCCACTATCAATGCTTTCAGCGGAGAAACCACAAGAGTAAGAAGCTTATATTCATTACCCAGATAAATAGCAGGGAGCTGAAACAACAATGATTTTCCGGCTCCGGTCGGAGCTGTCAGGAGCAAATTATGAGCAGACGAGTCACCCTTGATCCCTTTTTCGGCTTCCATAATGACCTCCTCAATTAATTGTCCTTGAGACAATTGCAATTTTTCCTTACCTCTGAACAAGTCATCATAAACTTCTAAATTACGGAAATCTTCATATCCGTACACTTCCTGCAAAAGGACTTTTACCGCTTCACGGCATTTAGACGGCAATACTCTTGCCACAATCTGTGACTCTATCATAAAAAAGAACTCTTAAATAACGGTTGTACCAACCTTAAAACTAATATCAACGCAAATATAATAAAAAAAAGCGAGAAGAATGAAGATTTCTTCGTCCTTCTCGCTTTTCCGAGCCTCTTGTCGGATTCGAACCAACGACCCCGAGATTACAAATCACGTGCTCTGGCCAACTGAGCTAAAGAGGCAGGTGGGTAAGCGAACTATATCGCGCCGCTACAACCAACTACCTTTGCTGCGATCAAGCCCTGGAGGATTCATCAGGAGCTGGCCGTATAGGACTTACCCATTTTTGTTTTGCGAGTGCAAAGGTAGACATTATTTTCAAAACTACAATACTTTCGAATACTTTTTTTTGATTTTAGCAGAAAAAATACATTTTTCACCCATAACTATAGGACGGATTCCCGTAAAAGAAGTACTTTTGTGCACTTATTAATAAAGAATGACGAATTATAAACCGACTTTGCAGGAATGCGCCATGCGCTATGGTACGGGCATGGGTCTTTTATGGGCCTTCAAATTCATGCTCTTCCCGTTAGGATTGAGAATACCTTTCCTACAATTACTTTTTATAGTCCTGACTATAGGAGTACCCTTTTTAGGATACATATTTGCCAAAAAGTTCAGAGAACGGCATTGTGACGGAAGCATCACTTTTTCACGTGCGTTTCTATTCACTACCTTTATGTATATGTTCGCCTCTCTGTTTGTTGCGGTAGTTCACTACATCTACTTCCGCTATATAGACGGTGGATTCGTATTCGAGGCATACCGTTCCATCTTAAATCAGTTCAAAGAAACTGCCGGAGCCGAACTGACAACCTCACTGAACCAATTCGAAGAAGCGATAGATTTACTGTCGGGACTTACCCCGCTGGAAATGACATTTCAACTGATATCACAAAATATGTTTTACGGGATGCTAATGGCTATCCCTACGGCATTGATCGTGATGCGTAAAAAGAAAAATGAATAAAAGATGGATATATCTGTAGTTATTCCTTTGTATAACGAAGAAGAATCTTTGCCGGAACTATTCGCATGGATTCAACGTGTAATGGATGCCAACCACTTCAGCTATGAAGTAGTTTTTGTCAATGACGGCAGCACCGACCACTCCTGGCAAGTGATAGAGAAACTACGCTCGGAGTCGGACAACGTAAAAGGTATCAAATTCCGCCGGAACTACGGCAAGTCCCCTGCCTTGTATTGTGGTTTTGAAAAGGCGCAAGGTGATGTGGTGATTACAATGGATGCCGACTTGCAGGACAGCCCGGACGAAATACCGGAATTATACAGAATGATTACAGAAGATGGCTACGACTTAGTATCGGGATACAAGCAAAAACGCTACGACCCGTTATCAAAAACCATTCCGACCAAACTATTCAACGCCACAGCACGTGCCGTTTCAGGCATCAAGAACCTGCACGACTTCAATTGCGGACTAAAAGCTTATCGTCGTGATGTCGTAAAGAACATCGAAGTATACGGTGAAATGCACCGCTACATCCCCTATCTGGCAAAGAATGCAGGTTTTCCTAAGATAGCCGAGAAGGTAGTACACCATCAGGCACGAAAATTCGGTAAAACAAAATTCGGCGGATTAAACCGTTTCTTCAATGGTTATCTAGACCTCATTACTCTGTGGTTTTTATCCAAATTCGGTATCAAGCCGATGCACTTCTTCGGGTTTATGGGATCATTGATGTTTATTCTTGGTTTCATTTCCGTCATTATCATCGGAGCGAACAAACTATATGCCTTGTCACATGGTTTACCTTATATATTAATTACTGATTCTCCTTACTTCTATCTGGCCCTAACTTTGATGATTTTGGGAACCCAACTGTTTCTGGCTGGATTCATAGGAGAATTGATAGCCCGGAATGCTCCTGAACGCAATAATTATAAAATAGAGAAAGAGTTTTAAAATGAAGAAACTACCAGCCATTATCTTATTGCTCCTGATTACCGTAAGCACCTTGATGCAAAGCTGTGGGGAAAGCGATTGTCCGCTTACCACCAATTCCTTTGCCCATTTCGACTTTCTGGATGCAGAGACACACCAAGCTGTAAAATTCAGTCCGGCTTTTGACGTCACTGGATTTATCACTACCGATGTGATTGTACGTGACACACTGGAAGATGGAACTATTAAGGAAACCGTAGTAAAAGACTCATTGATGAATGACACGATATTCAATAAAGCGGAAAGCAGTATGAGCCTGCCTTTGAGTTATACATCAAAAACTACCTACGTATTGCATTATACGGAAAAGATGCGTGACACTATCACACTCATTCACCAAAATATCCCCTACTTGCAGAATATAGAATGTGGCACCATGATGTTTTATAAAGTGGAAGACATTAAATACACCACCTATAACCTAAAATCTATCGAGATTGTAAATTCGGACATCAATAATGAAGAAAAAAAGAATTTCAACATATATTACGTTGTTAACGCTACTGAGTAGTATGCTGTTGTACAGCCCCACACTGGCGGCACAAGAAAAAAAAACAACCATAGAGGAAGAAAAGGTACCCTTCTATCAGGGAACTACTATCGGTGTAGATATATTTGGCCTGGGAAGCAAAATTTTTGGAGGTGACATTACAAGTACAGAAATCAGCGTAGAGGTCAATTTGAAAAACCGTTATGTCCCCGTAGCTGAAATTGGATATGGAACCACCGACACTACTGATGACGGTACCAATATACATTATAAAGCCTCAGCTCCTTATTTCCGCATAGGCATGAACTACAACTTCTTTTTCAAGAAGCCCTATCTGCCTGGTTTTCTATATGGAGGCATACGTTACGGATTCACCTCTTTTTCATACGATGTAGATGCTCCGACAATGAAGGATCCTACATGGGGATTTCCTGAAATTCCTTTCAGTTATGACGGAATTAAGACCACAGTAACCTGGGCAGAACTGCTGGCTGGAATAAAGGTAAATGTGTACAAGAATTTCTACATGGGATGGTCACTACGTTACCGTATACGCATGAACATAAAAAAGGCGGAACACACCGAACCTTGGTATATTCCCGGTTTTGGAAAAAACAACTCGACTAACTTAGGAGTAACATACAGTTTAATATACAAATTACCATTTTAACCAATGACAACTTTAGAAATATGGCTCCTTGCCATCAGTCTTGCTATGGACTGTTTCACAGTTTCCATAACAAGCGGAATTATCATGCGTCGCATTTGCTGGCGCACTTTTTTTATTATGGCATTCTTCTTCGGCCTTTTCCAGGCTGTCATGCCGCTTATCGGCTGGGTTGCCGCCAGCCGATTCAGTCACCTGATAGAGAATTATGACCATTGGATCGCTTTTGGGTTATTGGCCTTTTTGGGAGGGCGTATGATAAAAGAGAGCTTCAGCAATGAAGACAAACGCTGCTTCGACCCCACTAAATTAAAAGTGGTTGTTACGCTGGCTATAGCAACCAGCATTGATGCTTTGGCCATCGGTATATCATTTGCTTTTGTAGGAATAAACTCTTTCACTTCTATTCTTTCTCCTATTGTCATCATCGGCTTTACCTCTTTTGTTATCTCAACATTAGGAAGTCTGATAGGTGTATTTTGCGGCAAGCGTTTCAACCTGCGCATGGAATTATGGGGAGGTTTGGTTTTGATTATTATCGGCGTTAAAATTTTAATAGAACATTTATTTCTTTCTTAACTAAAATACAGGTATGAATAAAAAAAAATTAGCATGGCAATTGCCGTTTCTAGCAATTCTGATAATAGGAACAATTATTATTCTAAAAAAGCAAGCCCCTTTCCGTACGGATGAAGGCTTTGTATTCGGTACAGTATACAAAATCACCTACCAGTCCGAAGATAATCTGAAAGAAGAAATAGAAACTGAACTGAAGAAAGTGGACAACTCCCTCTCTCCTTTCAATCCGAATTCCGTAATCACCCGCGTAAACCACAATGAAAAGACGGAAGTTGACAGTTTTTTCGTACATGTATTCCATCTCTCAAAGAAAATATCCGATGAAACCCATGGAGCCTTTGATATCACCGTCGCACCTTTGGTAAATGCATGGGGATTCGGATTCAAAAAATCTACAGGAGTGGATTCACTGATAGTGGACAGCTTACGCCAAATGATAGGATATCAAAAAATAGATTTACAGAACAACCGGATTATGAAAAAAGACCCTCGTATAATGCTGGATTGCAGCGCTATAGCCAAGGGATTCGGAGTAGATGCAGTAGCAAGGCTATTGGAACGTAAAGGGATAAAAAACTATATGGTAGATATAGGCGGTGAAGTAGTGGTAAGAGGCAAAAATTCCAAAATGAACGCTTGGCGTATCGGCATAAACAAACCTGTAGATGACTCCTTGTCAGTAAACCAGGAATTACAGACTGTGCTTGCCATTAGTGACGTAGGCATGGCAACATCAGGGAATTATCGTAATTTCTATTACAAAGGTGGAAAGAAATATGCACATACCATAGACCCACGCACCGGATATCCAGTACAACATAGTATCCTGTCCTCCACTGTCATTGCAAAAGATTGCGCCAGTGCCGATGCATACGCCACTGCTTTCATGGTGATGGGACTGGACTCAGCCAAAGCATTTTGTGAAGCACATCCTGAACTGGATGCTTATTTTATTTGCTCAGGCGAAGGAGATAAATATGAAACTTATTTTACAGACGGAATGAAGAAATTCATCATCAACGAGAAATAGACACCAAAGGAGCGTATCAAAATATCAAACAGCTACCATTCAAATGGAATGATACCGGAACTCACCACAGATTAATATCCATTCAACACAAAGCAGTTGGTTTCCAATAAAATATCTATGGTGAGTTCCGACATTATTATCTGCAAAAAAACAGCATATTACTGAGCTTTCTGAAACTGCTCTATCAATAAAGTCAGATTAGCAGTAAATAAACGCGCTGATATTGCTAACAAAATGATTCCGAAAAACTTACGAATAACATAAATTCCACCTTTACCCAAGAAACGTTCGATGCGATCTGTCAACTTCAGCACCACATAAACCCAAACCATATTCAATATCAAGGCTATGACAATGTTGACAGGAGCATACTCCGAACGTAGGGAAAGCAACGTAGTAAACGCTCCCGCACCAGCCAATAACGGAAAAACCAAGGGGACTAAAGTCGCTTCCTTGATAGGACCTTGATTCTTGAATATCTCGATATCCAGAATCATTTCCAAAGACATGAGAAAAATAACAAAAGCACCCGCCACGGCAAACGAAGCAATATCAACTTGAAATAACTTCAGCATCATATCCCCTGCATAAAAGAAACCTATCAATAAAGCAAAAGAAATGCCGGTAGCTTTATTAGCATTGACATTTCTCCCTTTCTGCTTAAGATTCAATATAATAGGAATAGATCCGATAATATCAATGACAGCAAAAAGCACAATAAACGCACTTAAAAATTCTTGAAAATCAAATGATCCAAACATAAACTCCTCCTTTTTTTGAATGCAAATATATTTATTTTTTATACAGTCCGCAAGTATTCTGCTTTTAAACATTAGGAGACGGTAAGAAACAATAAAAAAAATAAAAGTTCTTCCACCTATAAATAATAAATCTCGTTTTATCGTTACCTTTGTATGTTAAACTATAACTTAACGAACAACAGAACTTATGGAAATTACAATGTATGATACACTTTTACAACTCCCTCTCTTCCAGGGATTATGTAAAAATGACTTCACCAATATCATAGGCAAGGTAAAGCTACATTTTCGTAAATACAACGCCGATGATATCATTGTGGAACAAGGTGCACCTTGCACTCAATTAATCTTTCTCTTAAATGGGGAGATAATCTCCCAAACAACCGATAACCGACATTCATACGCCTTATTTGAAACTTTTGGAAGTCCTTTCGTTATAGAGCCCTATTCATTATTCGGCATGCAAACCAACTATACAGCGACTTACAAAGCACGTACAGATATTAACATAGTTACCATAGACAAGTTATTTGTATTGAATGAACTGAACAACTACGAAATCTTCCGCCTTAACTATTTAAATATTCTGAGTAATAGAGCACAAGTGGCATACGAAAAATTATGGAACAGCCACATAGGTAATACAGAAGAAAAAATACTGAATTTTTTAGTGCTGCGCTCCATGAAGCCCGAAGGAAAAAAAATCCTTAAAATCAAAATGGAGGATTTGGCGAGTTTGATTGATGAGACACGAATCAATGTGTCAAAAGTGCTGAATGATTTACAGGAACAGGGATTGGTACAACTCAGCAGAAAGGAAATCTCCATTCCGGCGTTGGAAAAACTGACTGAAAAGAATAAATAATCAGGTAAAACCCCATAAAAATGAAAAGCATAGGCATTTCTGCTTGTGCTTTTTTATTTTTAACCTAACTATTTAATATACTTTGTTAAATAAGTAAATAGAATGAGGATAGTGATACTTTTTTTTAGCAAATTTGTAAGTCAAATAAAATAGTGCTATGACTGAAAATAAAAATCCATTTTTAAAACCCTATAACACCCCTCATGACACGGCTCCGTTCCATCTTATCAAGATAGAACATTATGAACCTGCCTTGTTGGAAGGAATGAAAGAACAAAATGAGGAAATTGATGCAATTGTCAATAATCCCGAAGCACCGACTTTCCAAAACACCATTGTTGCTCTGGAAAATTCGGGTGCGTTGCTAGACCGCGTAACTACTGTTTTCGGCAATTTGATGAGTGCCGAGACCAGTGACGAGATGCAGGAATTGGCAGAAAAAATGATGCCCGTACTGTCCGAACACAGCAACAACATCAGTCTGAATGAAAAACTTTTTGCTCGTATAAAAGCCGTATACGAACAAAAAGACCAGTTACAACTGAAAGGTGAAGACGCCCAACTGCTGCAAAAGACATACGATGGTTTTGTAAGAAGCGGTGCCAACCTGACCGGTGAGGCAAAAGAAAAGTTCCGCCAACTGAATACCGAATTAAGCATATTGACCTTACGTTTTTCTCAGAATCTGTTGAAAGAAACAAATAACTACGAATTGGCTTTGACGGAAAAACAATTGGAAGGATTACCCGAAAGTTCATTGGAAAGTTATGCTCAAACAGCAAAGGATAAGGGAAAAGAAGGCAGCATCATTACATTGGATGCTCCCAGTTTTGTTCCTTTCATGAAATATTGTGATGACCGTTCACTGCGCAGAGAAGTCTATATGGCTTATAATACCCAATGTACACACAATAACGAATACAACAATGTGGACATCATCAAGCAATTGGTAAACATTCGCATGGAATTGGCTCATTTACTAGGCTTCTCCACTTTTGCCGAGTATAAACTGAAAAAGCGCATGGCCGAAACGAGTGATGCCGTATACAAACTGCTCAACCAATTACTGGATGCCTATACCCCTGTCGCCCTAAAGGAAGTGGCAGAAGTTGAAGCATTGGCACGCGAAATGGAAGGCAATGATTTCCAGCTGATGCCATGGGATTGGGCCTATTATTCAGAAAAGCTGAAAAATAAGAAATTCAATCTGAATGAAGAAGAGCTGCGTCCTTATTTTGAGCTGAGCCAAGTAGAGAAAGGTGTATTCGGTCTGGCTACCCGTCTGTATGGCATCACATTTAAAGAAAATAAAGAAATTCCGGTCTATCATCCCGATGTAAAAGCTTATGAAGTATTCGACAAAGACGGAAGTTTCCTGGCTGTACTTTATACAGATTTCCACCCCCGTGCCGGAAAACGTTCGGGCGCATGGATGACCAGCTATAAGGAGCAGTGGATAGAAAACGGAGTCAACAGCCGTCCCCACGTATCCGTTACCATGAACTTCACCAAGCCATCGGCTGGGAAACCGGCATTGCTGACTTTCTCAGAAGTAAACACTTTTCTACACGAATTCGGACACGCCTTGCACGGAATGTTTGCCAATACCACCTATTCAACCATGAGTGGTACCAGCGTATATTGGGATTTTGTGGAGCTTCCATCACAAATTATGGAAAATTTCGCCACAGAAAAAGAATTTCTCAATACATTCGCCAGACATTATCAGACGGGAGAACCCATTCCTGCCGAACTGATCCAAAAAATTGTAGATGCATCCAATTTCAATGTGGCCTATGCCTGCCTGCGTCAAGTAAGTTTCGTCTTGCTGGATATGGCATGGTACACCCGCCGGGAAACATTTAACGGAGATGTCCGCGCTTATGAAAAAGAAGCATGGAAAAAAGCGCAAGTACTGCCCGGAGTGGAAGACACCTGCATGTCCGTACAGTTCTCACATATTATGGCGGGGGGATATTCTGCCGGATACTACAGTTATAAATGGGCGGAAGTACTGGATGCGGATGCCTTCTCCTTATTCAAGGAAAAAGGAATCTTCAACCAGGAAGTCGCTGCTTCTTTCCGGGAGAATATTCTCTCGAAAGGAGGAACGGAACATCCGATGACCCTTTACAAACGCTTCCGTGGACAAGAACCCAGTATCCATGCCTTGCTGAAAAGAAATGGAATCATCAACTAAAAAACCAAACAATATGAAACTAAAGTCTATT
>OIWT01001689.1_pt1 | contig 25305 bp, 18 predicted proteins | sample 1587701 | NCBI WGS metagenome assembly OIWT01 (sample SAMEA3888904, study PRJEB22519) | human gut metagenome | biome: human gut; feature: human-associated habitat; material: faeces | place: Denmark | collected 2009
TTTTTAAAATTTTTAATATTTTTTTAAATTTTTTTGATTTATGATTTTTATTATTTTTGTGCTAAATTTTATTATATCATAAAAACGCTGTTTATGGGTATTTATTTTTTCAAACTTTTAATACGAATAATTACAAATGACTTTTCAAAATTTTTTTGTAATTTTTACATAAATTTTACTTGAAATATTTAAGATTTAACAATATAATAAGAATAATAAGGAGTGATATAATGACTTCAACAATTGATGTAAAAAAGAAACAAGATTTAAAAAAATGGCTTGAAATGCCTTACAATAACAGAGAGCTAAGCTGGCTCGATTTTAACGCCCGTGTACTTGAAGAGGCTTTTGAAAAGGAAAATCCTATAATGGAAAGGTGTAACTTCCTTTCTATTACAGCGTCTAACCTTGACGAATTTTTTATGGTTCGTGTTGCAGGCGTACTTGATAATATTCATCGTGGCACAAATAAGCCCGACCCGTCGGGACTTACCCCTAAAATGCAGATGAAAAAAATCAGTGAAAAAGTACATGCCTTTGCCGAAAAGCAGTACAACTGCTACAATCGTTCCATTATTCCGTCACTGAGAGCAAACGGTATTAACTTTGTTAAGGCAGATGAAATGACCGACGAGCAAAAAGCATTTGCAGACGATTATTTTCAGAGAGTGGTATTCCCTGTTCTCACACCGATGGCGGTTGACACAAGCCGACCTTTCCCATTGCTTGCAAACAAAAGCCTTAACATTGCGGTTTTGCTGACAAATGCCGAGGGTGAAGAATTTTACGCACTTGTGCAGGTGCCGTCAATTCTCCCACGATTTTTGGAACTTCCCGCAAAAGGCAAGCGTGACTTTATAACCCTTGAAAGAATTATTACTATTCACCTCGGCGAACTGTTTGAGCTTTATAACATCAAACAGTCGGCAGCTTTCAGAATCACAAGGGACTCTGACCTTGACATTGACGAGGACACGGAAGACCTTATGGAGGAAATTAAAAAATCCATTAAAAAGCGTCAGCGCGGTGTGCCTGTAAGACTTGAGTTTTCTAAAAAATGTCACAAGTCAATCCGCAAATTCCTTGTAGATGCATTGCATGTAACCGAGGACGAAATTTATGTACAGCACGGTCCGCTTGACCTTACTTTCCTTTCTAAATTTGCAAGAATAAAGGGTTGCGAAAAGCTCTGTTTCGAGCCTATTACACCTGTAAATCCGCCTGCCGAGTTTTACGATTGCGATGATATTTTTGAGGCTATCCGTGAAAAAGACAGACTTGTTCATCATCCGTATGAGAGTTTTGATGTGGTGGTTGACTTTGTCAAAAAAGCCGCAAAAGACCCGAATGTACTTGCAATCAAGCAGACTTTATACCGTGTAAGCGGTAACTCTCCTATCGTTGCGGCACTTATTAAAGCCGCCGAAAACGGCAAACAGGTTACTGTACTTGTAGAACTTAAAGCTCGTTTTGACGAAGAAAATAACATTCAGTGGGCAACCAAGCTTGAAAAAGCAGGCTGTCATGTAATTTACGGTCTTACAGGTCTTAAAACTCACTGCAAAATCTGTCTTGTTGTCAGAAAAGACGAGGACGGAATCCGCCGTTATCTGCATATGGGTACAGGTAACTACAACGACAGCACCGCAAGGTTCTACACAGACATCGGTATGTTTACCTGCCGTGAAGAATACGGCCTTGACGCATCGTCATTATTCAACACACTTACAGGCTATTCTTTACCGCCCGAATACAATAAATTTATTGTTGCTCCTCAAGGTATGCGACCTTTCTTTGAGGAAATGATAAGAAAAGAAATCGAAAATGCAAAACAGGGACTTCCCGCATCAATCACTGCAAAGGTAAATTCACTTGTAGACCCCGCAATTATCAGCTTGCTTTACGAGGCATCGCAGGCAGGCGTAAAAATTGAACTTATCGTGCGTGGTATTTGCTGTCTTATCCCCGGATTAAAGGGATGGAGTGAAAATATAAAGGTAATCAGCATTGTAGGACAACTCCTTGAGCACAGCCGAATTTTTAAATTTGAAAACAACGGCAATCCGCTCTACTACCTTGGCAGTGCAGACTGGATGCAGAGAAACCTTGACAGACGAGTTGAACTTGTGTTCCCTGTTGAGGACGAAGACATTAAAAACAGGGTTGAACAGATTTTAAAAGTTACGCTAAAAGACACGGTAAATGCAAGAAAGCAGTTACCCGACACCACATATCACCTTGTAGATAAGCGTGGCAGAAAACGACTTAACAGCCAAAAACATTTTTCAAAACTTGCACAACAGGCACAAAATGCCGTTAAAAAACAGACATATGTAAGAACAGTAGGCACTCCTATGGTACCTGCAAAGGAAGGAGAAAAAGCAGAATGAAAAGAATCGGTATTTTAACAAGCGGCGGTGACTGTCAGGGACTTAACTCTACTATCCGTGCAGTCGCAAAAACACTTTATCAGAATTGCGGCAATGACGGCGTGCAGATTATCGGCATTATTGACGGCTACCGAGGACTTATTTACAACGAAACAAGGATGATGAAACCTGATGATTTTTCGGGTATTCTTACAAGGGGCGGTACTATTCTCGGCACATCAAGACAGCCGTTCAAACTTATGAGAGTTATTGACGAAAACAGCGTTGATAAAGTTGCCGAAATGAAAAAGAACTATAAGAAACTTGAGCTTGACTGCCTTGTTGTTCTCGGCGGAAACGGCACACAGAAAACCGCAAACCTCTTGCGTGAAGAGGGCTTGAATGTTGTTTCTCTGCCAAAAACAATTGACAATGACCTTTGGGGTACAGATAAAACATTTGGTTTTCAGAGCGCCGTTGACATTGCAACAAATGTTATCGACTGTATTCACACCACCGCAACCTCACACGGAAGAGTTTTCATTGTTGAGGTTATGGGTCACAAGGTTGGCTGGCTGACTTTGTATGCAGGTATTGCCGGCGGTGCGGATGTTATTTTAATTCCGGAAATTCCGTACGATATTAATTCCGTAATTAATACAATTAAGAAAAGAACCGAAAGCGGAAAGAAATTCTCAATTCTTGCCGTTGCAGAGGGTGCAATTTCAAAAGAGCTTGCGGCTATGCCGAAGAAAAAAAGAAAAGCCGCTATGGCTGAAATCGCATATCCGTCAATCTCATACAAAATTGCAAAAGAAATTCAAGACGCAACAGGTCAGGAAACAAGAGTTACCGTACCCGGACATTTCCAGAGAGGCGGAAGTCCTGACGCATACGACCGTGTGCTCTCCACCCGTTTCGGTATTGCAGCTGCCGAACTTATCATAAACGGTGACTACGGCAAAATGGTTGCACTTGTAAATAATAAAGTAGTTGCAGTTCCGCTCGAAGAAATCGCAGGTAAACTTAAAGCCGTTCCTGCCGACCACGAAATAGTAGCCGCAGCAAGAAAGATGGGTATCTGCTTCGGTGACGAAAAATAATTAACAATTTGAGTTTGAAATGTTGAAAACTTTGGCAGTGTGAGTATTAACCTCACACTGCCGTTTTCTTTATTATATCGTTTTACAAAAACTAATCTTCCCCACCTTATCAAAACCAAAAAAATTGCCCGAAAAAGCAAAAATCTCATTTCAAAATCAATGAAATGAGATTTCTGCTAATATAAAAATCAAACTTCCAATTTCTTAACCACTGAAATAGAAACAATGTAAGAAACCACTAAATAAACTATAATGCAAACTCCGCTTGCGAGTAATGTTTGTACCGAAATGTTATTTACTGCAAGGGTAGAAACCGCATTACCAAGCCATAAACAGCTTAAATTAATATGTAAGTATGAGCTGATTATCGATATTCCTGTTGGCAAAGCCAAAAGAGCAAGCAACGAAACAACTATTGCAGGAGCGCTCTTTTTAAAGATTGAACACAGCATAAAGAATATGCCGGCAAATGAGATAAGTCCAAAAACAAGGATAATTAATTGCGGAATAAACAGAGCGTATATTGAGCCGATGTTATGATATAAAGCGCTTGATACCGCAAAAACAGCAACTAAATTGAGGATTACCATAAAAAGGGTGCTAACAATAACCGCCATAAACTTTGCCGTAAAAATCGACTGTCTGCTGTAACCTCGTGAAATAATATTTTTCAATATGCCGTTGTCAAAATCATTGCAAATAAAGCTGCAAATAAACATTAGTATAAATACTGTAACGGGACTTGTTTTAAAAAATCCTATTGCACTGATAATACCGGACTCCGGTGATACTATTCACTGCATATTTTGCGAAGATTGTAACGAAAACATACCGAATGAGCAAAGCAGGTAAATCAAACTAAGTGCAACCGATGCAAAAGTCCAAATATAAAAGCTTTTGTTTTTGAAAAGCTTACGAAGTTCAAATAATAATAACCTTTTCATTTTATGCCCCTACCTTGCGTAAAAAGTATTCTTCAAGATTAATTGCGTGAATAGAAATCTGATTTACCGTAACACCATTTTCAACAAGATATTTATTAATTTGACCCGTTCTGTCAATCATTTAGTCAAGATAAACAGAGTTATTATAAATATGTATCTGTTGAGGCGGCATAATTTTTGATAAAATCTCCGCCGCTTTTTGCGAATTGTCAGGCACAATTAAAACTCTGTCGCTGCATTTTTGTGAAAGCTCATCAGCGGAAATTTCTTCTATAAGTTTGCCGTCATGAATAAATCCATATCGTGTGGCAATCTTTGACAGTTCCTCAAGCAAATGGCTTGAAATCATAAAGGTAATTTTCTTTTCGGTATTTAGTCTGATGATTAAATCACGAATCTCCATAATACCTGTCGGATCAAGTCCGTTTATCGGTTCGTCAAGAATAAGCAATTCTGGATTGCCGAGCAAAGCCATAGCAATTCCAAGTCGCTGGCGCATACCGAGCGAAAACTGTCCTGCTTTTTTGTTGCCTGTATTGCCAAGACCTACAAAATCAAGAATTTTCCTGACACTTTTGTCTGAACTTCCTGTAAGAATTGCCATTCTCTTCATATTTTCGTATGCGGTGCAGTTTTTATAAATTGACGGAAACTCAATGAGCGAACCGATTTTCTTCCTTGCAGTGTTGAGCGGCTCACCGCCAAAGAGGGTAATTTCGCCACTGTCGGGAAAAGCAAGCCCTAACACCTGGCGCATAAATGTAGTTTTGCCTGCGCCGTTCTTGCCCACAAATCCGTAAATATCACCTTTGTTTATCGTAAGGCTGATGTTGTTAGAAACAATTTTATAACCGTATTTTTTCACTAAATTTTGTGTCGATAATATTGCACTCATAATTATTCTCCGTAATTAGTTTTTAGCGTCATAAATTCTTATTAAGAGGTCAAGAACCTTGAAGTAGAGCCAAATTACTGTAAATGCCAAGCCAAATGAAACTGACCACTCGTATTCTTTTGGGCGCTGATTTTCAACTGTTTCACGAATAATCTGAAAGTCGCTGATAAGAAACAAAGCTGCGATAATAATAAAAATAACTGACATTGCTATGTCAAAGATAGGATTTCCTGCGAAAATCATTACATAACTTCTTGTTGCAGTAATGAGGTAGCCGATAAAAGCAAGGATTGAAATGCTTATTGTTGAAAGTAAAAGTGCAAGTGTAACAGATTTAAATTTTTCTGTTGCCTTAATCTTGCCTGAAGTATAGAGTAAAAGCATTGTAAATACGATTACAAGAGCTTATATGTCAATACAATATAGGCAATTTTACACTATTCTTGCATCCTGTATACACAAAAAAGGATTGCAGATTTTGCTCTGCAATCCTTTTGAATATGATTATAACTTTTACGAATTATGCGATATAAATCTGTAATGCGGTTGCGTCAAGAATATCAAGCTTGCCGTCGCCGTACATATCGGCAGCGTCAAACCAAGCCTTATTTGTAACATCAATAAGCGGATTTTTATCGTCGTTTGAAATGTGAATCTGTAAGTGTGTAACATCGTTTACATCTACAACACCGTTGCGGTTTACATCACCCTTGAGGATAGTTTCCTGCTCGCCGCCGTCCGAAATATAGAATGACTTTGTGCTTTCAGCTATACAGCCGTCTGAATCAACAGCCTTTACAGACAATGTGTATGTGCCTGCATTATTTGCTGTAAAATTGTATGTATTGTCAGATGAAGTCTTTACAGTTGCACCGTTTACCGCAAACTCGTAAGTAACATTGCCATGGTTGTTGTATGGCTCTGCTTTAAGCTCGAGTGCTGTGCCAACAGGCTGAGATGAGCTCTTGTCTGCGCCAAAGTTTACTTCAAACTCTGCCTCCTGAACCTGTGTATCAGGGAGGATCTTACCAAGTCTTGCAAGCGGAACTGTAATGTTGTCTATATCCTCTTTTTCGTGTGAAGTAGACGGATCGTAGCTGTATTCAGCATCTGCAACATCAAGCATTGAGGGGTCGTGTGGAAGTGTATCCATACCCGAAGTACCGTATGTGAGAATCTGCATTGCGCCAATGCCCTGAGTTTCTACATAATTTCTGTCGATACCGAGTGCAGAGTAAGGAATAGCAACCTCGTAAACATAACCGTAGTTTTTCTTGTAGCCGAGTTTAAAGAAATCAACCCAATTTGAGTTAGGGTCAGTGTTGTCGCCTAATGTTCTGTCGCCCTTTACTTCTCTTACACCGTAGAGAGTTTCGCTCTTTGTGCCGTTTGCATATTTAATTTTGAATCCGTTCCGGTTATCCTGTGCCTGATAGTTTGTTACGCCAATCGGAACTCTTGTATCATAATCAAACAGGTATGTTCCGTCCGTATCCTGAACATCAGCCTTGAAGATTGATGCGCCGCCGTTTGAATTGTTTGAATCGAAAGCAACAAGTGTATCAATGTGAGTTGTAAAGCCTACACCGCCGTCTTTTGCTACGCCGCCGTCACAACCCCATACAAACGGATTTGTGTAAACAGAGCCGTCTTTGTTTGTGCCTACTGCCTTGCCTGTTGCCTGCTTGCTTGGGTCTATTGAAAGCGCAATATACATTGGAATACTGTTTCTCCAAGGGCGAGCCTCATTTGATGCCGCAAAATTATCGCTCGGAGAAGTAATGTATGATGTATTTGCCATTTCCCACATAAAGTAGAGGTTTTCATCGTCCCATGCGCCATAGAGAGCGTATGCGTCCCACGGCTGCTCATGCATTGAAGATGGCATATATACTCGGGGGTCATCGTTTGCTGTACCCTGAGCAATAATCATTGAGCTGTCCCAATCGCTTACATCGCCGTCAACAGAAATTGTCTTGTATTTACCCAGCTGCATATTCGGGTTTGTTCCGTAATAGCCGCTTTCGGGAGCTGTTGTGTGTCCGTCCGAGTCAGCAGAAAAAGTTGTTTTGCCTGCTGTAAATGTTTTGTTGTAAGTGAAAGTCTGTGTTGTTTCAACACCGTCATCGCCTGTTGCTGTAAGCACAAGAGTAATTTCGCTGTTACCGATTTTACCCTCGCCTATTTTAATAATTGTGCCGTCGGTATAAGATTTTTTTGCCGAACCGTCAACAGAATAGTATCCTACTGAGGCATTTTTTAGTCCGAGCTGAACCTGCAAAAATTCTGATGAAAAGCTTGTACCGGAGGCTTTGTAAACAATTCCGTATCCATGAGAATCAGGCTTGCCGTAATCTACCCACTGCTTTGCGGCTGTGAGGAGCTTGCACTGACCTGCCTTTAAAGAAAGTCCGCTTGCCTTTGGATACTGCTCCTTGCCCTCGTCCTTTTCTTTGCCGTTATTAAAAATAATGCTTTCTGATTTATATGCTGAAGTAAAGCTTGCCTTGTAAAGTCCGTCATCAGTTGCGCTCATCAGCTGACCCGGCCATTTGGCATTTTCTTTTGTACCATAGGCATAAATATAAACATTTTCCCAATTAAAAACCGAATTATCAAAATATACCTCTGAGCCGTCTGCTGCGGCAGCCGCCGAAACAGCTGTTATCACCATGGCAGACATAATGATAGCTGCACTAAGCAACAAACTTATAATTTTTTTGCTTGTTTTCATAAAAAATCAACTCCTAAATTCAAACTTTATTTAAAATTATATCATTACCTCATTTTATTTACAACAATAAAAAAACAATTTTGTTTACTTGACCAAAAAGTATAAATGATTTTTGAACAAAAAAGCAAGGCATATGACTTATTTAATAAATCATATGCCTATATTTTATATAATATTTTTATTACTTATATAGCTATCCTTTATATATGCGTTTCCACTTGCCTGTTCTGTACTCCAAAAAGGATATAACCCAATTTGAAAACCAACCGATCGGCACTGCAATCCATACCATTTGCAAGCCGAAAATCGGTGCAAATGCCATTGCAACAAATACTCGGATAAACAGATTCACAAAATTTGCGACTGTAAACATTTTCATATCGCCCGCACCTCGCAAAAGTCCGTCAACCGCCATTTTAAATCCGATAAAGCAGAAGAACCACCCCATAAAGCTAAGGTATCCGCAGCCCGTATTCATTGCGGTTATTGTGCCGTCATCACCGAGAAACATTGATACAATCAAACTGTTAAAAGGTTCTATAAGCAGAATAAGTAAAATAGAAAATGCTGCCACAAGAATGTTTGCGGCATGGTAACCCTCTACAACACGCTTTTCATTCTTTGCACCCAAATTTTGCGCAGTGTACGAAGACACAGCATTGTTTATACTGTTAAAGGGAACTATGCAAAGCGATTCCACTCTTATTGCGGCAGAATATCCTGCGAGAGCCTCCGAACCGAAGCCGTTTACCACCGACTGCACAAGCATCATTCCGATTGATACCGTTGACTGCTGAATAATTGACGGAAAAGCAATTTTTGCCATAGGCAAAAGCTCACTCTTTTCAAAAAATTTTGCACGACCTATGTTGAGCTTTTTAAACTTCCACACAAGCACTATGAATGATAATACAACCGAAATTCCTTGTGCAATAAGTGTTGCCCAGGCAACGCCCGTTACACCCATACTGAAATTTTTTACGAGCAAAAGGTCGAGCGCAACATTGAACACCGATGAGAAAATCAAAAAATAAAGCGGTATTTTAGATTTTCCGAGTGCATTGAACATTGCGGAAAGCACATTATACATAAATAAAAACGGCAAACCCGCAAAGTAAATGTTCAGATAATCGACCGCCAGATCAAGTACATCAGACGGAGTATTGAGCAAAATAAGAATAAGACGGCTGAACACAAGACCGATAATTCCAAGCAAAACACTAAGTGCGGTAAAAGCAATCAGCGCAGTGTACACTGCCGTTTTTGTCTTTTTATATTCCTTGGCGCCAAAATACCTACTGACTATTACCGACGCACCTATTCCGCCGCCGATTGCCACACAAATAAAAATATTTGTAAGCGAATATGACGCACCTACCGCCGCCAAAGCCTTTTCACTTACAAATCTGCCTACAATAGCCGAGTCCGCCATGGTGTATGTCTGCTGAAAAATATTACCTATAATAATAGGCAGAGCAAACACAAAAAGCGCATACATCGGCTTTTTCTTAACTAAATAATCATTATTCACATAAATCACCTATCCGCAGATATTATAACATATCTTGTCGGAAAAAGGAATATTGTGTAATCACGGTTTTGCAGATGTACACCGCTAAGCCATAAATTAAACCAATTTTGATAAAGAACCTCAGAAAAGGCTTTGGGCAGTGCTCAAACGAACACTGCCCTTCGCAAACTATTATTTAGAGTTTGATTATGAAACTTGTTATCTGATTAATTATAAAAGAGTTTTAAGATAGTCGCTTATCTCTTTTTCGGTAGTCATTGCAAGTACCTTTTCGGCAACCTTGTCTGCCTCTGCCTTTGACCATGCAGAAATTGTTTTTCTTACCTTTAATACCGACGGTGCGGATACACTGAACTCGGTAAGTCCGAATGACATAAGTAACGGCACCATCATCGGGTTAGCCGCTGCCTCGCCGCACATACCTACAGAAATATTATTCTTGTTTGCGCAATCAATAATATACTTAATGCCCCTTAATACACTTGGCTGTAACGGAGAATACAGATATGCAACATCGTCATTTCCTCTGTCGCAAGCCATTGTATAACCCGTAAGGTCATTTGTGCCAATGCTGAAAAAGTCGGATTCTTTTGCAAGAATATCAGCAATCATAACTGACGCCGAGGTTTCTGTCATAATGCCTACAGGGATATTTTCGTTAAATTCTACTCCCTGTTCCCTAAGTTCAGCCTTAACCTCTTCAACAAGAGCCTTGCCCTCTCTAAGTTCTTCAACAGCTGTAATAAGCGGGAACATAATTCTTACATCGCCAAAAGCGCTTGCTCTTACAATTGCACGGAGCTGTGTTTTGAACAAATCTTTATGCTTTAAGCAATATCTGATTGCTCTGAAGCCCAAGAAAGGATTTTCCTCTTTTTTAAGTCCGAGATAAGGAATTTCCTTGTCGCCGCCGATGTCAAGAGTTCTGATAATTACAGGCTTTCCCTTTAATGTAAGTGCCGCCTTTTTGTAAGCGTCAAACTGCTCGTCCTCTGTAGGCAAAGCGGTTCTGTCCATAAATAAAAATTCAGTTCTGAACAAACCAACGCCCTCGCCGTCTGCATCAACTGCCTTTATTGCATCCTCCGGCTTGCCGATATTGCAGAAAAGCTCGTATTCCTCACCGCTTAAAGCTTTAGTTGCCTTGCCTCTGAAATTTTCAAGTTCTTTGCGCTCTTTAAGAAAATTAATTCTCTTTGTATTGTACTCCTGAATAACAGCGTCATCCGGCTCATCAATTACTACGCCCTCACTGCCGTCAACGATTACATAAGCACCGGCCGAAAGTTTTGAAACCGCACCGTTTACGCTTAGCACGGCGGGAATTTCAAGTGCTCTTGCAAGGATAGCCGAATGAGATGTTTTGCCGCCTGTTTCGGTAATAATTCCGACAATATTTTCTTTATTAATGCCTGCTGTCATGGACGGAGTAAGTTCTTTTGCGACAACTACCGTACCCTTTGGCGCTGCCGAAAGTTTTACTTCTTTTACTCCGAGCAAAATGCTTAGCATACTTGTTTTTAAGTCTTTTACGTCTGCCGCTCTCTGCTGTGTAAGTTCGTCATCTGTGGCAGAAAACATAGAGATGAACATATCGCACATATACTCAAGTGCAGCCTCGGCACACTGACCGTTATCAATCAACTTTTCAATTTCGCCGCACATATACGGGTCTTTCATCATCTGAATGTGACCCTCAAGAATTTCTGCCTCTTTTTTACCTGCCGACGCTTTCAGCGCATCTGCCTGTGCCGCAGTATTGTCGCAAAATATTTTAACCGCATTTCTGAAACGCTCAACCTCTGCCTCGGTATCCGTAACAGTTACATTATTATATTCAAGTTTTGCTTCTTCTACAATCATTACTCTTCCGAGTCCGATACCCTCGGAAGCGGGTGTTCCGTGTAACATAATCTCACCTGCTTTCAAATTTTAGAAAGAAAGCGTGCCAAAAGACACGCTCCCGTTTTTATTCACCAAGTCCGCCTTCAATAAGCTCTACTGCCTTTGCAAGAGCCTCTTCTTCGTCAGGACCGTTACATTCTACTACAAACTCGCTGCCGCACTTAATACAAGCTGCAATAATATTTAAAAGACTTTTTGCATTGATTTTGCTTGAGTTGAAATCAATTGTAACATCACTCTGGAACTTTGCCATTGCTGTTGCAAATACTGATGCGGGACGCATATGAAAACCTGATGCATTATTTAATGTAAGTTTTTTTGATACCATAATAGAAAACCCCTTTATAATAGTTTTGTGTTAGACAGGGAGGGCTGCTCCCTGTCTGAATTAAGTTTATTTTATCATATTTTAAGAAAGAATGGAAGTTTTTTGTGAAATTTATTTAACTTTTTTAATCTCTTTGTTAAGAGGTTTTTTAAGAAGTGCAAGCATAAACATTGAAACTACTGCACCGATTGCAAGAGCAAGGAGGTAGAAATACCATGTACCCTGCATTGTTGCGAATACGAAGATACCGCCGTGAGGAGCCATAAGCTTACAGCCAAAGAGAGCTGAAAATGCGCCTGCTACTGCAGAACCAACGATACATGAAGGGATAACCTGAAGCGGATGACCTGCTGCGTAAGGAATTGCACCTTCTGTGATGAATGAAAGTCCCATTACATAGTTTACGGGAGCATTCTTTCTTTCTTCGTCTGTCCAACGATTCTTGAAGAATGTGTTTGAAAGAGCGATTGCGATTGGAGGAACCATACCGCCGATCATAACTGCTGCCATAATGATGTATGCCTGATCGTCTGCGTTTGCAAGGTTAAGTGTTGCGAATGCATAAGCTGCCTTGTTGAAAGGACCACCCATGTCGATAGACATCATACCTGCGAGGAGCGCACAGAGCGGAACCATCATTGCAGGGTTAGAGGCAATAGCGTTAAGGCCGTCTGACATACCTGAGTTAATCATACCCATGAACGGGTTGACTGCGCACATTACAACGAGAATACCGCCGAGTCCGAGAAGCGGATAGATGAGAACGGGCTTGATACCCTCAAGAGCCTTAGGCATCTTATCGCACATTTTTTCAATAGCAAGCATTAAGTAACCGCCTACGAAACCTGCAAGCAAGCCACCGAGGAAGCCTGACGGAACTGTGTTAACAGCACCCGGATCTGCAAAGGTTGCGCCTGATGTTGCAAGGAAACCGCCTACAAGACCAACGAGAAGGCCGGGACGGTCTGCAATTGACATTGCGATAAAGCCGGAAAGAATAGGAACCATAAGGTTAAATGCTACACCGCCGAGTGTCTTAAACCATGCGGCTGCAGGAGTTACCGTACCGAATGTACTGCCAACCTCCTGTGCGTTAACACCGCATGCAATATCAATGAGGAATGCAATTGCAATGAAGATACCGCCTGCTACAACGAACGGGAGCATATGTGATACACCGTTCATAAGGTGACCGTAAGCGCCGCCTCTCTTCTTTGGAGCATCTGCAGAACCGCCTTTGTGATGATATACGGGAACTTCTTTGTTTACAATCTTGTTGATAAGCTCTTCCGGCTTATGAATACCGTCTGAAACGGCACACTGTAAAACGGGCTTGCCGTCAAAACGGGCAAGATTTATTGTGATATCAGCGGCAATGATGATACCGTCACAATTTGCAATTTCTTCTTCGGTAAGCACATTCTTTGCACCGCCCGAACCGTTTGTTTCAACCTTAATCGGAATGTTAAGACTGTCGCCGGCTTTCTGGAGTGATTCAGCCGCCATATAAGTATGAGCAATACCTGTTGGACAAGCTGTGATAGCAAGAACTCTGTAACCCTTCTTTGCAGGAACTTCTGCCTTTGGTTCATCGGGGAACTTCTCTGTTTCTTTTTCGTCAATAATCGAGATGAATTCTTTCGGAGTTTTTGCGGCTTTAAGTTTCGCTGTAAAATCTTCATGCATTAAAAGCTGCATAAGTCTTGCGAGAACCTCAAGGTGAACATCGCCGTCTGTTGTAGCCGCTATCATAAAAATAAGTTTGCAAGGCTGTCCGTCCGGAGCCTCATAATCTACACCGTTAGGAACTGTAATTGCAGCAAGTGCAGGAGCTTTAACTGCCGTGCTCTTTGCATGCGGAATGGCAACTTCCATACCGACTGCTGTTGTTCCCATTTCCTCTCTTGCGAGGATTCCTTTCTTATACTCGGCTGCGTTTACAAGGTTTCCGCTCTTGTCGTGCAATGAAACGAGCTTGTCGATTGCTGCCTGTTTTGACGCCACTGATACATTAAGCTCTATGGCACTTTGTTTTAATAAATCAGTAATACGCATAAATTCTTCTCCTTTTTAGTTTATTTATTTCTACCCACTCAGAATTGAGCGAGCAATTCATCAATTTTATCTTTTGTGGCAAGTCCGTTTAAAAATGCTGTTGCATTTCCGCAGGCACTGCCGAGCTTTAACGCATAGGCGTAATCGTTTTTGTCAATGCAGCCGGCTACAAAGCCTGCTACCATCGAGTCACCCGAGCCTACTGTATTCAGTACCTTGTGACCTTTAATAACGCCCTCTTTATGAACCTTTCCGAATTCGTCAACAAGTAATGCACCGTCGCCGCCCAGAGAAACGAGAACATTTTTTGCACCCATTTTCTGCAATTCCTGCGCATATTTGACAACATCGCTTTCTGTCTTTACTGTTGTGTCAAAAATTTCTGAAAGCTCCTGACGGTTCGGTTTGATTAAAAAAGGTTTGTATTTTAGTGAATTAACAAGCAACTTTTTAGTTGCGTCAACTACAATTCTTACATCTTTTCCGTCAAGTCTTTCGATGATTCTTTCATAAACATCGTCAGGCAATGTATTTGGAATATTTCCTGCAATGATAAGTGTATCACCGCTCTGAATATTGTCGATTTTATCAAACAGATTCAAAAGTTCTTCCTCATCTATGTGCGGTCCTTGACAGTTGATTTCGGTTTCTTCGCCTGCCTTGATTTTAATGTTTATTCTTGAAATTCCGCTTTTAAGTGTGATAAAATCTGCTGTGATTTTAGGATTTTTAAGACCTTTTTCAATAGCCTCTCCGGTAAATCCTGCAACAAAACCAAGCGCTGTGCTCTTGATACCGAGTTCGGCAAGTACGCACGAAACATTTATTCCCTTGCCGCCGATGTAATATTCCTCGCTTGTAGTTCTGTTTGTAATGCCTGTCTTAAGCTCATCAAGACGAACGATGTAATCAATTGACGGGTTTAGTGTAACTGTGTAAATCACTTCATAACCTCCTTGATTATTGTTTTTTCCGAAAACTCATTATACGGGAGTTTGTCGGTTATAATACAGCAGTCTTTAAGCTCTGCAAAGGTAATCGGAAATACCTTTCTGAATTTGGTATTGTCGGCAAGAACAAAAGACATATAACTTCTTTTTATAACTTCCTCTTTTATCAAGCCCTCTTCCATATCAGGAGTGGTAAAGCCTGCATTTAATTCAATTCCGTTAGTACCCATAAAGGATTTTGTAAAGTTAAAGGTTTTCAGCGACCTTAAACCTTCCGCGCCCATAATAGCCTCGGTAGCAGGTTTGATTCTGCCGCCGATTGTGTATGTTGTAAGTCCCTTTCTTATAAGCTTTTTGGCGTGGGTAATACCGTTTGTAACATAGGTTGCGTTTTTGTTTGTAATGTAATCTGTGAGAATATCAGTGGTTGTGCCTGCGTCTATATATACAAAATCCGTATCGTTAATAAGTTTTGCACAATAGATTGCGATTGCTTTCTTTTCGTCAAGCATTATACCTTCTCTTGATTTCACATCAGCCTCATATACGCCCGAAAGCTGGTGAATGGAGGTTGCTCCTCCGAATACTTTATTAAGCTTGCCCATCTCGTCAAGTGTTGTGAGGTCACGCCTTATGGTTGACTCCGATGTATTCAAAAGCTTTGTAAGCTCCTGTACCGTGACTGTGTTTTTCTCGCTTAATATTTGAAGTATTGTTTGGTATCTTTCCTGAGTAAGCATTTCCCTCACCTCTTGACTACATTATAACACCTGTTTTGTTAAAGTCAAGCAAATTCTTTCAAAAAAATTCATTAAAATTGAAATTCAGTTAGTTTATATCAAAAATCGCATATAATTTTGTGTGTTTTAACAAGTGATTTTGCTTTTGCATTTTTAAGTCATTCAAATTCAGTCATAAATCAGTCAAGATTATTCAAAAATATTCTATCCCGATTACTGTCTTTTTATTCCTGTATTTTATCATTTATAAAAGCAAAAAGCTGTTCGGTAACTCTTGCCCGAACAGCTTTAATGTACTTTTAATATTAAATTTTAATTACGAAGCAATAATAGTCTGAATCTTGGTAACATCGGCAACATCAATTTTACCGTCGCCGTTTGCATCTGCCGCCTTTGTATTTTTAATTACATATGATGAATTGCCCGAAAGATACATCTGTAAGTATGTAACATCCGATACATCTATTTTGCCGTCATTATTTATATCACCTACAGGTACAGTTTCCTCCTGCAATGCTTTGAATGTAATTTTATTTTTGGTTGCGTATGTCTGCGCCTTTGTATTTTTATAGCCGTAAATTATAAATCCGTCAATAACTCTGCCATCACTATAGCCCACTGCGGTTGTACCAAAATATGTAACACTCTTTGGAATAGTAATAGATTTCATAGCTCGGCAATTTTCAAATGCAGATGTTTCGATTGATGTAAGAGTATTCGGCAAAGTTACCGATGAAAGTTTTGTACAGCCACAAAAGGACATTGAACCTATTTTTTTAACTGTATTTGGAATGGTTATCTGTGTCAGATTTGTTGCTTTACTAAACAAATTATTCGGCACTGATGTTGCTCCGTTTTCGATTATAGCTGTTTCTATTCCTGAATTCAAAAACACATAATTACCATTTTCAGTTACAGTCTTTGGAATAGTAATTGATTTGAGAGCTTTTGTACTGTCAAATGCTTTGTAACCAATTTCATTTAGATTTTTCGGTAAAGTTACCGACGAAAGTTTTTCACAATGATAAAATGACATTGAACCGATTTTCTTTACTGTATTCGGAATTGTTACTTTAGTTAAATTTTTAGCGTTACTGAAAAGATTGTCTGCCACTGTTGTTGCGCCGTTTTCGATTGTGGCTGTTTTTAGTCCCGAATCTTCAAACACATCACTGCCTGCTTTGGTTACAGTCTTCGGTATTGTAATTGTTGTGAGCGCTGTTGTTCCGTTAAATGCGCTATAGCCGATTTCGGTAAGAGTATTTGGCAAAGTTACCGATGATAGACTTTTACAACCGTAGAATGACATTGAGCCTACTTTCTTTACTGTATTCGGAATTGTTACTTTAGTTAAATTTTTAGCATAGCAAAAAAGATTGTCTGCTACTGCTGTTGCTCCTTTTTCTATAGCGGCTGATTTAAGTGCCGAACCGTTAAATACATTATTACCGGCTGTTGTAACCGTTTTTGGAATTGTAATTGCGGTAAGTGCCGTCGTACCGCCAAATGCATTATAACCAAGTTCGGTAAGAGTATTTGGCAAAGTTATAGATGAAAGCTTTGTACAATTGCTAAATGCACTTACACCGATTTTCTTTACAGTATTTGGAATTGTTACTTTGGTAAGATTATTTGCATCACTGAAAAGCGCAGCCGGAACTTCAGTCGCACCGTTTTCGATTATAGCAGTTTTTAATCCTGAATTTCTAAAGATACTATAATCGGAATTTGTTAATGTCTTTGGAATTGTAATCGTTGTAAGTGCTGTTGTTCCTTCAAATGCATTATAGCCAATTTTCGTAAGATTGCTTGATAATGTAACTTTTGAAAGTTTTGTACAATTGTGAAATGCCATTGAACCGACAACTTTTATTGTATTTGGTATTTTAACAGAAGTTAATGTGCTATTGTTGTAAAAAGAATTAGCAGAAATTTTTACAACATTTTTATTTAAAATTTGTGACGGAATTGTAATATCGGTTGCTATACCCTTATATCCCGCAATATTTACGGTATCATCTGAATTTACAGTATATTCATAGTTGCCGCTTATAAAAATAGTTGCCGCATTTGCTGTAATTGAAATCACAGATAACCCGCTTACAGCTAAAACCACAGCAATAATTGATGCTAAAAATTTTTTCATTTATTTTCTCTCCTTGTCATTATGACAAAATATTTTATATACTTCTCAATATACAATAAAAATAATAGCAAATATGAAATTTACTGTCAATACAAAATTGTGCAATTCAGTTACATATACAATCATCAAAAATATAAATTTTTTTATTTGTCAACTTTAACACAAAAAGGTCACATCATTGCATAAGCGGAAAGTATTTGTGGGCTTTGCCCACACCCACAGTCTTCGAAAAGGTTGACCAAACTTTTATAATTGCTTGGAAAATCAATTTGCTAAACCATAATTTATTAATGCTATCTCAAATAATCTTATAGCCTTTGACCGAAAACAAATCAAAGGCTATATATTTTTCTCAATATTACTTTTCAAAATCAATTGAAAGGCTCTTTTTGTCGGAAGTAAATTTACGGCACACTACCCCTGCCGACTGCAACATTCTTTTGGACGCAACAGTTGCGGCGCTGTCGGCATATTTATCATAAAGATAAACAACCTCTGCTATACCCGACTGAATAATGGCTTTTGCACATTCGTTGCAAGGAAAAAGGTCAACATACAGCCTTGCGCCCTTAAGATTTTTGCCTCTTGCGTTCAAAATCGCATTAAGCTCGGCGTGTACCACATAGCTGTACTTTGTGTCTTCACCATCTCTGCACCACGGATAATCATCATCGGAACAACCGAAAGGAAAGCCGTTGTAACCTGTTGAAAGAATGATATTGTTATTGTCTACAATACACGCACCTACTTGAGTGTTCGGGTCTTTACTGCGCTTTGAGGCAAGAATAGCCACACCCATAAAGTATTCATCCCATGAAATATAGTCTTTTCTTTTCATTTATCTTTATCCTCCTTATCAATAACCTGATTTTTTCAAGTCTGCAAGTATCTGCACATAAAATTCTCTTATGTCAAAGTCCTTAATATTTTCACGGTTAAGGTCAATCATATCTCCGTGAGAAATACCTCTTTTACCTTTTGTAGTAATGTATGTATATTTTTCGCCCCAGGCAAAGGAGTTTTCTGAAACCAAGCCGTCATTCTCGCCGTCAAAATATTTTACAAGATTGTATGAAAAGTTAAGCGGAAATTTTCCGCCCGATGCTCTGTTCAGCTTTGAGCCAAAGCTCTGATAATAAACCTTTGGTGAGTCAAATACATCAGCGTTAAGTTTCGTACAATTTGCCTGCGTAAGGTCGGTTACGGCAGAGATGAAGTCGGGATTTTTGTCGCCAAACTTTAAAAGTGCGTTATTGTATGCAAAAGCAATTTTGTTTTTAACATTAGGCGAAACTTTTGTTAAAAGATAGTCGGCAAAACCGCAGCCACGATGCGGAGTGTTTATTGTGGTGAGCGATGCTGTCATATCTTCAACGCCGTAACAGGCAATCGCCTTTCTGCAATCAAGCCCGCCCTTTGAATGAGCAATAATGTTCAGCTTTTCACAACCTGTTTCTGCAACGATTTGTTTAATTCTCTCGGCAATCTCTTTGGCGCTGTCATCTACAGATGCGGCCGATTCGTGATTACCGTAGTAAATTTCTGCGCCGTTTGCAATAAGCTCTGCCGGCACTCTGCCCCAATAATTGAAATATGCGCTGTCACGAAAAAACACACCGTGCACAAGCAACACAGGGTATTTTGTTTTGCAAATTTTCTCATTAATTCTTTTTCTGTCTTGTTCGGCTTTATCAATCTCAAAATTAACCTCTTGCATAGTTATTTTTATAATAACGCCAAGACAAAATAAATTTACAATCGGAATAAAACCGCAAATTATTCCGATAAACCTATGCTTTATGCCAAGTTGAACCGATGTGCAATAAACGGAAATGATACCGTTCCAAAACAGTATAAACTCCGCAAGCAGAGCACCTCCAAGGCACAGTGCCCATTTTACCCAATTGTCAGGTAACATTTGAAAAGCCGACTGAATATAAATCACACTTGAAAGCAGAGTTGTTATTAAAAATTGCAAGAGCAATTCACTGCCGTGTGCAATCATTCTGAATTTAAAAGACGGATAGCCGCCTTTTGCAACAGACGGAAAAACATTTGCGGCAACAAACGCAAAAACACTGATAAGCGGCAAATACCACCTGTCAAGCATCTCTGCAAGAAAAATGCCGTTAATACCGACCATAAGCATAAGCGTGAGCAACAGCCTATAAAAGAATGTAAAAACTCCGGATTTTTTCATTAAATCACCCGTTTTTATAATAACACGCACACACAAAAATTGCAACAAAAAAGCGGATGCAACTAATGCAACCGCTTTAAGATAATTATTTAATTACACCATAAGACTGCAAACGAGATCTGCATATTCACCGGGATTTTCAATCGGAAGTCCTGCAATGAGGAGAGCCTGATCGTAGAGAAGCTCTGCGTACTTCTTTGCTTTTTCAATATCCGTCTGCACTGCGCTTTCCATTGCCTTTACAGCCGGGTGATTCATATTAAGCTCAAGCACTCTCTGTGCTTTCATACCGCTGTCAGGCTGAACCGCATTGAAGTATTTTTCCATTTCAAATGAAATGCCGCCCTTTGCGGTAAGGCAAACAGGGTGAGAAACCAACTTTTTAGACGCAACAACTTCGCTTACCTTGTCGCCGAGTGTTTCTTTTACAAAAGTAAGGATTGCACTGCTATCCTTTTCTTCCTCTTTGTTTTCATCATTCTCAATACCGAGGTCATCGTTTGTAGCCGAACAGAAACGCTTTTCCTTGTACTGCATAAGAGTTTGGAGTGAGAACTCATCAATTTCTTCTGTACAATAGAGGATTTCGTAACCCTTTGAACGCAAAAGTTCTGTCTGCGGGAGATTGTCAATTGAAGAAATGTTCTCGCCGACTGCAAAGTAAATAAACTTCTGATCCTCTTTCATTCTGTCAACATATTCCGAAAGAGTTACAAGTTTTTTCTCTGTAGAAGAGTAATACATAAGTAAGTCTTGTAATTCTTCTTTATGCATACCGTAGTCGGCAGATACTCCATACTTAAGCTGTCTGCCAAAGGCATTGAAGAACTTTTCATAATTTTCTCTGTCATTTGCAAGCATTGAAGTAAGCTCGTTCTTAATCTTCTTCTCAATGTTCTGTGCAATAGTGATAAGGTGACGGTCGTGCTGGAGCATCTCTCTTGAAATGTTAAGCGAAAGGTCTGCACTGTCAACAATACCCTTTACAAATCTGAAATGTTCAGGTAAAAGCTCCTCGCAGTTTTCCATAATAAGAACACCGCTTGAATAAAGCTGAAGTCCCTTTTTGTATTCCTTTGTATAGTAATCGTAAGGTGCCTGTGACGGAATGAAAAGCAATGCTTTGTATGTAACAACACCCTCTACGGAAGTTACGATTGTATGCAAAGGCTTGTCCATAGCCATAAACTTTTCACGATAAAAATTATCGTACTCCTCCTGCTTAACATCTTTCTTTGCTCTTTGCCAGATTGGGAGCATACTGTTAAGAGTTTCGGTTTCTGTATAATCCTCATACTCCGGTTTTTCGCTGTCCTTGGTTTCTTCCTTAACTCTGCTGTGAGTCATATCCATCATAATCGGATAGCGGATATAGTCGGAATACTTCTTGATAAGTCCCTGGATTCTGTACTGCTCAAGGAACTCATCATAGTTTTCTTCCTCTGTATTGTCCTTAATTTTAAGTACAATTGTTGTACCGATTTCGTCCCTCTCTGTTTCGGTGATTTCGTAACCGTCTGCGCCGTCAGATTCCCACTTGTAAGCTGTGTCACAGCCGTATTTCTTAGTAACAACGGTAATCTTCTTTGCTACCATAAAAGCTGAGTAAAAGCCAACGCCGAACTGACCGATAATGTCAATATCGTCCTGCTTTTCGCTCATTTCCTGCTTAAACTTGTATGAACCCGAAGATGCGATTGTGCCAAGGTTGTTTTCAAGGTCGTCTTTATCCATACCGATACCGTTATCGGTAATTGTAAGTGTACGGTTTTCCTTGTCGGGCTTTATAAAAATTTTAAAATCATCTCTGCTCATATTAAGCTTATCGTCTGTAAGTGCAATAAAGCAAAGCTTATCAATAGCATCGCTTGCATTTGAAATAAGCTCTCTGAGGAAAATCTCCTTATGAGTATAAATTGAATTAATCATCAGGTCGAGAAGTCTTTTTGACTCTGATTTAAATTCTTTCTTAGCCATAAAATTACTTCCTTTTTAATTAATAATGCGTACTACATTCTTTCGTACTAATATTATATTATACATCAAATTGCTTATTTTTTCAATATATAAAGTGGTGGTTATGTGTAATATTGTCTGCGCACAAAAAACCTCCGCCATAAGACGGAGGTTTGAATTTGCGAAAATATTGTAAGATAATATATAAAATTAAGCCTTACCAACTGAACCGAAGAGTTCCATTTTCTCTTTAACAGTAGCCTTGATAGCCTCTGCGCCCGGAGCGAGGAGCTTTCTTGGGTCAAAGCCCTTACCTTCTAAGTCCTTACCTGCCTCAACATACTTTCTTGTAGCATCAGCAAATGCAAGCTGGCACTCTGTGTTTACATTGATCTTTGAAACGCCGAGTGAAATAGCCTTCTTGATCATATCAGCAGGGATGCCTGTACCGCCGTGGAGAACGAGTGGCATATCGCCTGTGAGCTGCTGAATAGCATCAAGAGTTTCAAAGCTAAGGCCCTTCCAGTTTGCAGGATACTTACCATGAATGTTACCGATACCTGCTGCGAGCATTGTTACGCCGAGGTCAGCAACCATTTTACATTCCTTAGGATCTGCGCACTCGCCCATACCGATAACGCCGTCTTCCTCACCGCCGATTGAACCAACTTCAGCCTCAAGTGAAAGACCGAGAATGTTACAAGCAGCTACGAGTTCCTTAGTCTTAGCAATGTTCTCTTCGATTGGGTAGTGAGAACCGTCAAACATAATTGAGCTGAAACCTGCCTTAATGCAAGCCTTAGCGCCTTCGTATGAACCGTGATCAAGGTGGAGAGCAACCGGAACAGTAATGTTAAGCTCTTCGAGCATACCGTTTACCATACCAACGACTGTCTTGTAACCGCACATATATTTACCTGCGCCCTCAGACACACCGAGAATTACAGGTGAGTTAAGCTCCTGAGCAGTTAAAAGAATTGACTTTGTCCACTCAAGGTTATTGATGTTGAACTGACCAACTGCATAGTGGCCTGCTTTTGCTTTTGTAAGCATTTCTTTAGCGTTTACTAATGGCATATTAATCTTCCTTTGTAGTAAATTTTCGGAACAAAAAATATAGTCGCTCCGAGTTACTTTTATTATACAATAAATCATTTCAAATATAAAGTCTTTTGCAAAAGTTTTTTGGTTTTTTGAAGAAATTACAGGAAAAATCTTGTAAAATCACCTAATTTTCAATATATACTCACATAAGCGTGATATAATTTTGTTGCTTTTAAAACAATAAAGATATATAATACTTATGAAAGCTATAAATTAGTAATTCATAATTAAAAAGTTTGCAACATATAAGTTTGAATTAATTATTTTATACAAGTACGAATTATGCATTACTAATAAGGAGATATTTTTATGGATAATAATTTCAATTCTAATAATCAGTTTGAACCTGAAAAGCCTTTTACCGAAAAACCGACCGAGCCGCAGCCTGCGCCTGTTTTTGAAACCGAAAATACAGAAAACAATGCAGAAACGACTAACGAACAATCGGTAACACCGCAGTATCGAAATTTTGAGCCTGAAAAACCGTTGGAAAATGGATTTTCTCAACCTCAGCAACCGCAAAATGACTTTGCTCCTCAAACACCGAATTTTGAACAGCCGCAGCAAAACGGATATTATCAAAACAACGGCTGCAACGGACAATACAACCCAAACTTTAATCAGCAGTATAATCCGAATCCGCAATATCAACAGCCGTTTAATCCGCAACCGCCTCAATATCAGCCGTACGGCAATCCGCAGGCTGGCGGCAGACCTGTGTATCAGCCTCAGTATGGACAATACGCTAATCCACAGCAGCAATATTCTCAGCCGTACGCACCACAGTATCAACAATATCAACCGCAGTACGGACAGCAGAATTATCAACAGCCAAACTTTAATCAGCAGCCATACGGACAGCCTTATGTGCCGCAGCAAAAGCCGCCTGTTGATTATTCAAATACATACGCACAACCGCCAATGCCGAATATGCCACGCAAAAAGATGACACCCGGCATAATTGTAATAATAGTTGTGCTGTCATTGCTTTGTGTAGGCAGTATCTGCGGAATGATTGCCTATGTTGCGTCAAATTCGAACGACAACAAAAATAATACAAATAACAGCTATACATTTACATTACCGAGTGGCAGTCCGTACTTTAACAATGACAGTTCAAGCACTCAAGAGCATAATGAATCCGATTACAGCAACAAGACAAATTCTTCTTATGAGGGAATTGACTTAAAAGCTAAACCGAGCGATGCCAAAGATTCCAAATACAACACCGAATATGCAAGCAACGAAGTAACAGATTCTATTGTCGGCGTTCTTTGCTATTCAGACGAAATCACAGATGATTCACAGTGCACTTCGCAGGGCAGCGGAATTATAATTACATCAGACGGTTATGTGGTTACAAATGCTCATGTAGTTGGCAACAGCAAAACTCTCTACCTTATACAGGTCGTTACTTCCGACGGCAAGCAGTACAAAGCAGGTGTTGTTGGTTACGATACACGCACAGACCTTGCTCTTTTGAAAATGGACGATGCAAGCGGACTTAAGGTCGCAAACTTTGGTAACTCCAAAGATGTTTCACTTGGTGAAAGTGTAATAGCTATAGGTAATCCCGGCGGAGTTAAGTATAACAACTCAATCACTCAGGGTATTGTATCTGCAGTTGACAGACAGAGCAGTATTACGACAAATGTAAAATTCATTCAGACAGATGCAGCCATTAACCCCGGCAATTCCGGCGGCGCTCTTGTAAATATGTACGGTCAGGTAATCGGAGTTTCATCCGCAAAAATAGCCGCTACAGATTATGAGGGTATGGGCTTTGCAATTCCTTCTGCCACAGTAAAAGATGTTATTGATGACATTATGAAATACGGCTATGTGCAGGGCAGAGTAAAAATTGGCGTTACAGGTGAAAATGTACAGAGCAGTGGAAACACGCCTGCGGGCATTGCGATTTACAGCATTGACGAGGACGGTCCTTGCGCAAACACAGACCTTAAAGAAAACGATATTATCACAGGTGCCGACGGCAAAAAGGTAAGCAACTTCGCCGAGTTCTATGATATACTCGAAAGCCATAAAGCAGGCGATACAATTGAGCTTGAATATTACCGCACCTCAAACGGCAGTACAGATAAAGTTACCATAACTTTGCAGGAAAGCAAGTAATAAAATTATATAATCATAACGACCGCTGTCCGATAATGACAGCGGTCGTTTTTTAAATTATATAACGAGTGGCTTTTCTTGTTGCTGTCCATTTAAAGGGTAACACCGTTGTGTTTAGGCTGCCAAACAGCTTGCCGTTTGGCTATCGTTAGATTGTGTAAACGAAAAGTATTTGTGGGCTTTGCCCACAACATCAACTGTTGAAAAGGTTG
>OIWT01001697.1_pt1 | contig 25146 bp, 20 predicted proteins | sample 1587701 | NCBI WGS metagenome assembly OIWT01 (sample SAMEA3888904, study PRJEB22519) | human gut metagenome | biome: human gut; feature: human-associated habitat; material: faeces | place: Denmark | collected 2009
ACAGAACTATGATTAATTACAGCATCGTAAAGCGCAGCGTGAACGCAAACCTCATTGAAATCAACCAGGCAAAGTCACGCATCAACCAGGCAAAGAAGGAGGGCAAGACTCCGCAGCCAGCCGACCTCGCACTCGTGAAGACCGAGAAGCAGAACGCCTTCGCCGTCGCACAGTACACCGGAGTGATGAACATCGACAAGTTCGCCCGCCACATCTCAAGCCACGGCAGCGTGTACAGCAGGGCAGACATCGCAGCCATCCTCTACCTCACCGTCGACTGTATGCGAGAGCAGTTGCTTGAGGGCAAGAAGATCCGCCTTGGCGACCTCGGTGACTTCTCCGTTTCTCTCTCCAGCAAGGGTGTGGAGGACCCCAACGCCTTCAATGCTCAGAACATCACTGGCGTGAAGGTAATCTGGGAGCCAGGCGCAGAGTTCAAGTCACTCCGTGACGACGCAGAGTTCAACCTCGTTGCATCCCGTGACGCACAGGCCGCCGTCATCAAGGCCATCAAGCAGGGCAAGGAAAACGTCGACATCAGCAAGCCTGCTTCTCCATCTACTGGCGGCACTACCGAAGGCGGCGGTTCTCAGACTGGCGGCGGTTCTCAGACTGGCGGCGGCTCTCAGACTGGCGGTAACACCGACAATACCCAGGGTGGTGGCGGCTCTCAGACCGAAGGCGGCGGTACTGGTGACGGAGAATAATTTTTAGTCAAGAATTTGAGAAACAGAGAATTAACGTTCACCGCGCGTAGCGGATAGGTAATCAGAGAAAAATTCTTAAATTGGCTTCCCCTTCGGACGCCGAACGTTGTTTCTCAAATTCTTGACAAAGACAAAAATCAATCTCTTCTATGAAAACATTCTATGTCTCGCTCATTCTTTCCATTCTTCTTCTCGTAGGTGGATTTCTGAGTCCTCCATTAGGAATAATCGACAGCAGTGTTCTTTCTGCCGTAGGACTCCTCTTCGCATTCGCCACTCTTGCCCAGCTTCCCCAAATGCTTGCAGCCATTGCCCAGGGTCGCACCTTCCGCCTCACCAAGGGCGACTTGACTGCAGAGGTGACAAGCAACTCTGGTGAAACGTGACAGGAAAACTAACAAGATCAGGCTCGCTCCATAAGGGGTGAGCCTGATTTCTTGTATTTAGTCATTAGTCATTTTTGTCAAAGTCATTTTTGTCATTTTCGATTTTTGATGATCTTCGCAAGATTTTGTCATTAGTCATTTTTGTCAAAGTCATTTTCGACTTTTAAAGTGGGCTCTTAACTCAACTTTCGCAAGTTTTGCCCCACACGCCCTTGTTGATTGCCATAATGACCAGGGCGATGCCCTGAGCTAAGAGCTTTTGGGCCTTCAGCCCGTACTTGAACCACTTTACGAAACTTCAGTTACAACTTATTTCCTTTGATTTCCTTTCCTTAGAACTTCTTTCCGAAGACGATGTTGCTGAAAGTTTTCAGCAATATCTTGGCGTCAAACCACCAAGAACGATGCTCCAGATAGTAGAGATCGAGTTCCAGACGTCGCAGCATCTTCTCCATCGTATCCGTATAACCATTATAGAGGGTGGCATAGGAAGTGACGCCTGGACGAATCTGATACAGGAACTGGTATCGTGAATCGTGCTCCATGATCTGGTCGATATAGTATTTCCTCTCCGGTCTCGGACCGATGAAAGCCATATCGCCTTTGAACACATTCCACAGCTGAGGAAGCTCGTCGAGGTGATGAGCCCTTAGGAAACGTCCCACTTTTGTAAGTCTCGGGTCGCCCTTTATTTCCAATAAGTCGGGTCCGTCCTTCTCTGCATCAATCCTCATCGATCGGAACTTATAGATGTAGAAAGGCTTGCCATGCAGACCTATCCTTTCCTGCTTGTAGATGACAGGAAGACCATCTTCCCATCTGATGCAAAGCGCACAAATAAGCATGAGCGGAGAAAACACGACGAGGCACATACCCGCTATGATAAAGTCTGTCGTTCTTTTCATTTCTTTGCTTTTTGTATTCGATGGGTTGTGAATATATGGAGTAGGGTGTATGTAATGATGTCAATACATAGAATCCAAGTGAAGTTGCATCCGATGTGGAACAGTAAAAGGTTGAAGATGATATATCCCAGTTGGAGCATCAGAATGGCAATGAGAGCCTGATGCTGGTTCATTCCTAATGCCATGAACTTATGATGTATATGACTTTTATCAGCATCGAAGATAGGCTTCTTATAGTGTATTCGATGAATGATAACCCTTATCACATCAAATGTGGGAACAATCAACAGACTGTATGCCAGTACGATTCTTTCTGAAGACAATGGCATGATATGGGGATTATGCATCATAGATTTTACAAAGAGAAATCCCATGATAAATCCTAAAGTCAGGCTTCCTGCATCACCCATAAATATCTTACGGTTCTTCTCGGGATTTCCAAACAAATTGAAACGCAGATAAGCGATAAGCACACCTACGAGGCCTGCAATCAATATGCAGTAGGCAGTCAAGTCGGTTAAGAAAAATATGTATAAGAATCCTGTCAGTCCGATGATAGATAGTCCCGCAGAGAGTCCGTCTATTCCGTCGATGAGGTTCATGGCATTATCCACAAACACCAACAGCAAAACTGTGAGTACAGCGCCTATATAAAAAGGTATCTCATGGATACCGAATAATCCATATAAGTTGTTGATATATAGACCACATGCTGGCAGAATACTTGCAGCAATGATCTGAACTGCAAATTTGATTTTAGCATCCAGACCAATGAGATCGTCAACAATACCTACCGAGTATATAAGCAGAAGGCTGATGAGTAATCCTAAAGTCCATGTGCTCACCTGCAGTTTTTGTCCTTGTGCTTCCGAACTCATAATCAGAGTAACAATAAGGAAAGACAGTAACATGCTGGGAGTAAAGGCAATACCACCCAAACGTGGAATCAAACATTTATGTACCTTTCTTTGGTTGGGTATATCGTATAGTTTCTTTTCTTTGCAGAAATTGAGCAGTACTGGGATAAAAATAAATCCACAGATTGTGCTCATCGCAAAGGCACCTATGACAGGGAGGATATAGTGTATCATTGTTGTTCTATTTATTTGTTATTCCGTTTTGGATTGTGTGTATTTACTTTTCTTTATATATATAACCCCTAACTTTAACAATTATTGCATAGTAATCAAAAAAATGAATTTTTTGTTGTAAGTATGTATAAAATGTTTCCTCTTTGTTGGTCCAATGAGCATGGTTCATCATACTTTAGTTCTGCCATGGTGCGAAAAGATGCGCATAAGCGAACGATTAATTTCTGATGTTTTCATTAAAAATATTTGGATGGTATTGAAAAAATGTGTATTTTTGTGCTAAAATATTAGCAATATGAACAATCCAAAGCGCATCCCATACGGCATGATGAATTTTGTGGCGTTGAGAGAAGAAAACTGTTATTATGTGGACAAGACGAGGTTTGTTGAAGAAATAGAGCATGCCAACATGTATTTCTTCTACATACGTCCTCGTCGTTTTGGGAAGAGTCTTACCCTTTCAATGTTGCGTCATTATTATGATGTGAATGAGGCTGATAAATTTGAAACATGGTTCAAAGGATTGTATATAGGTGAGCATCCTACACCTTTGCATAACAGCTATTTAGTACTGTATTTTAATTTCTCTGTTGTCAATGGAGAAATTAGTTCCTATAGAGAGTCTATGGATTCGTATTGCAATACGGTCTTTACTTCTTTTTGTGAGAAGTATTCACGGCTTTTGCCGGAAGATGCCTTGATAAAACTGAAGGAGAAAAAGGGAGCAGTAGAACAACTTTATTGTGTGTGCGACCTTTGTGACAAAGCAGGTCAAAGTCTCTATCTCTTCATCGATGAGTATGATCATTTCACTAATACAATACTTTCAGAGGTTGCGCGTCAAGATGACTATGCTTCGGAGACACATGGTACAGGATATCTTCGCTCCTTCTACAACGCAGTTAAGTCAGGTACAGATTCAAGCATCAAGCGAGTATTCCTGACAGGAGTGAGTCCTGTGACGATGGATGATCTTACAAGCGGTTTTAATATAGGAACCAATTATTCACTCGATTCTCGTTTTAACGAGATGACAGGATTTACAGAGGTAGAAGTACGTGCCATGCTGCAAGAGTACTCAGAATATTATGATTACAATCATTCTATTGATGAATTGATTCAGATAATGAAGCCTTGGTACGACAACTATTGCTTCGCCAAAGAGTCTTACGGAAAAACTACAATGTATAATTCCAATATGGTTTTGTACTTTATGGATAAATATCTCAATAATGGTTGTGTGATTCCTGAGGACATGTTAGAGGAGAACATCCGTATTGATTACAATAAGCTTCGTATGCTTATTCGTAAAGACAAAAATTTTACCCATGATGCATCTGTTATTCAAGACTTGGTAACTTGTGGCTTTGTCGTAGGTGAGTTGAAGGCGGGTTTTCCTGCAGAGAGAATCTGTGAGCCCGACAATTTTATTAGTCTTTTGTACTATTTCGGCCTTGTTACAATAGCAGGAACTTATCGTGGAAAGACCAGGTTTGTGATACCTAATGAAGTTGTGCGTGAGCAGGTTTTCAAGTACCTGTTGGATACTTATGATGAGAACGGATTGTCCGTAGATGTCCGTAAGCACGACGGATTAGAAGAAGGATTGGCTTATGATGGTAATTGGGAGCCCTATTTTCAGAACATATCAGACACCATTTATCTTTTTTCCTCACAACGTGACAAACAGAAAGGCGAGTCGTTTGTACATGGTTTTACCTTGGCAATGACTTGCCAAAATCAGTTCTATAGACCAGTATCAGAATACCCTAATCAGGAAGGGTATGCCGATATTTTCCTCTTGCCATTGCTTGACATTTATAAAGATATCCAGCATTCCTACGTGGTAGAATTGAAATACGTGAAGTCAAATGCTTCAGAAGCAGAGATAGAAGTAAAAACTCATGATGCGGAGAAACAAGTATGTAAGTATGCAGAAACCGAAATGGTAAGGTTGGGTGCGAGGAGCACTCATCTCCATCGTATTGTGATAGTATATCGTGGAGTCGAAATGGTTGTATGTAAAGAATTATAGATTAGCTTGGTTGTCGATAGACTCAGTACTATTCCTGCTGTTTTTCATTAAAAATATTTGGATGGTATTGAAAAAATGTGTATTTTTGTGGACTATATATAAACAATGATCACGCGGGGATAAAACAAAAGAATCAAAACGATGAAGCAAAATAGGAAATTGCCTTTGGGCATACAGGACTTTGAAGAGATGCGTAGGGGTGATTATCTCTATGTAGATAAGACAGATATTGTATGGCAGCTGGCTAATGGTGACAAGTACAATTTTTTAAGCCGTCCCCGTCGTTTTGGTAAATCCCTGTTATGTTCTACCCTAAAGTGCTATTTTGAAGGAAGAAAAGAGCTCTTTGAAGGGTTAAAAATTATGCAGGTTGAGGATGATTGGGTTAAACGTCCCGTCATTTATTTAAGTATGAGTTTGGGTGGTTCTTCTGCACAGGAACTTAGGGAATACTTGCATAATGTATTGTCTTCCTACGAGAAGATTTATGGAAAGAATCCTGATGAGCGTTCGTTGGGAAATCGCCTTAATGGCATTATTCAGAGAGCTTACGAGCAGTTTGGGGTAAAGATAGCCGTTATTGTTGATGAGTATGATGTTCCTTTGCAGCATACTTATGAAACTAATCAGCATGATGAATGTAGGGAAATCTATCGCAATTTCTTTACTGGGCTAAAAGATTATGGTTATTGCATCAAATGCGTTTTTATCACAGGCATCACAAAGTTTACTCAGATTAGCCTGTTTAGTATGCTCAATACTCTGACAAATGTAAGCTTTGATGAACAATATTCTGCGATTTGTGGATTGACACATGATGAATTGGTTCAGTATTATTCTGAGGAAATTTCTAAGTTGGCCTCACGCTATGACATGGAGGTATCGCAAGTACTTTCAGAACTTAAAGCCACTTATGATGGCTATCACTTTTCACGAAAATTACAAAATGTCTATAACCCCTTTAGCGTGTTGAATGCGCTTAGTCGCTCACAGCTAAATTCTTACTGGATAGCAACTGGCTCCAATGAAATTCTTAATAATCTTTCCAAGAAATATGTGGATGAAATACCCTCACTCGATGGTTGTCTCATAGATGCTGACTATCTGGAGATGAGTGATGTCAATATGGAAGAGCCGAAACTCTTTCTCTATCAATCTGGCTATCTTACCATCAAGGCTGTAAGAGGAGATTATTATATCTTAGGTTATCCTAATAAGGAAGTAAAGAAAGCCATGTTTGAAATGGTTTTACCCATGATGACAAATAAATCTTCTTCAGAAGTAAATACTCTCATTCAAAAGTTAAAATTGAACTTGTGTATTGGAAATGTAGATGAAGCCATGCTTTGTCTTAAAGGTTTGGTTGCAGGTACTCCTTATAGTATTCAAAAGAGAGAACAATTTGTTTTTGAGGAGCATTTCCGATTTATCTTAAAGAATATATTTTACTTATGCGGCTTTGATGCTAAGGAGGAAATTGAAATGGCATCAGGCAGAATAGATTTGATAGCCGAGAATGATTTCTATGTCTATGTCATGGAATTAAAAATGGATGATAATGGCGGTATTAATGCAGCTGTTAATCAGATGAAGTCGCGTCATTATGCTGATATTTATGCAGCAAGTGAAAAGAAAATCATTAGTATCGCTCTTGAATTTTCTAAGGAGAGTAGGGGACTGAAAGAATGGCTGGTAGTGGAATAGCACAGCATAGTTTTTCTTTAAACCAGAAGGCGTAACATTTGTGGGAGTAGAAGTTTGTTCGATCTGTACGGTTGGAACGCCCTATAAGGGAAAAGGGCTTTCAGCCCGTGCTAATCGTATAGGAAAATGTTTTTTTATGAAAAAAGTATCAAAGTATCATTTTTTCGACTGAGTACAGAAATAAATAACTGATATGTAACAAGATAGATGAATGATACATTTTGAATTGTGTTATAAGAAGTATCATAGAAGTATCATAAATGTGATAGAAGTATCATAAAAAACGTCATCAAAGCATCGCAAAAACGTCATGAGGCATTCTTAATAGCAAAACTACCGACCTTACAAGAAGTGCCCAAAAAATCGCCAGACGTTTGGGCACTCTGTGCTCACCGCACGGGCAACAGGTGCCCAACGCTTGGTCTGTTGATGCCCAACGCTTGGTCCCTGAGTGCCCATTTGATGGGCAAGACAGACCACTTGATGGTCTATGACAGAACGGCTTATGTAATTTTATTCCTCAAGAAGTATTTGAACAGGTGATTCTGCATATTAATCAATGGAGTGAACGCCAAACGTATTTATTCAATAACGGATATTTCTTGTGATAAATTTTGTTGTGTCAAAGAAAAAGTGTATTTTTGCGGAAAAATGTGAGCAATATGAAATATCCTATAGGAATCCAGACTTTCGACAAAATAATCGACGGTGGTTATGTCTATGTTGATAAGACTGATTTGATATACCAATTAGTACAGGGAAACATATATTTTCTGGGTCGCCCTCGGCGATTCGGAAAAAGTCTTTTAGTGTCAACCTTAGAACAATATTTCCGTGGAAACAAGGAGCTATTCAAGGGTCTTGCTATTGACAAACTGGAGACAGAATGGAAGCAATATCCTGTGTTTCACATCGATTTCAGTACGGGCAATTATCTGAATGATGGAGTTTTAGAAGATGTGTTGTCTGGTAATCTCACCGAATGGGAAGCTCAATATGAAGTAGTCAGGACTAGTAATGACTTGGGGTTGCGCTTTCAAAAAGTGCTTCGAGCTGCTCATGAGAAAACGGGTCTTGGTGCCGTCGTGCTCATTGATGAATATGACAAGCCGATCTTGGACGTAATAGAACTAGACTATCAGGTCGAACATCTTGGTAAGATGATTAGTTTGGAGGAAAAACATCGCAACATCATGAAGTCTTTCTATGCCACTTTTAAAGGGGCTGACGCAGACCTTCGCTTTGTGTTCCTCACAGGTGTTACGAAATTCTCGCAAATCAGCATGTTCAGTGGATTTAACCAACCTGCTGACATCAGCTTAAGCAGAAATTATGAAGCTCTCTGTGGAATTACCAAGGATGAGCTGGTGAAATATTTTGCTGGCCCTATAGCGGAAATTGCCCAGATATATCATTGCACGGAAGAGGAGATGCTGAAAAAGTTGAAAATGAAATATGACGGCTATCACTTCAGTGAGAAAATGGTGGATGTTTTCAATCCTTTCAGCTTGCTAAATGCTTTTTACAACATGAAGTTGGGAGGTTATTGGTTTAAAAGCGGCACGCCTACTTACCTTGTGCGTCTGTTGAGTCATTTTGATGAGAATCTTGATGAATTGGTTGGAAAATATTATGGGGTACCACAGTTTGATGACTATAAGGCTGATATAGAGAAGCCTTTGCCGATGATTTATCAAAGCGGCTATCTCACCATCAAGGATTATGACCAGGACACGGAGTCGTTCTTGCTCGATATCCCGAACAATGAAGTGAGAGAAGGACTTCTTACAATCTTGGCAAATGCTTATCTCAAGACTAAGGAGCCTTGCTTCAGATAGTGGACAAGGGTTATGCTAAAGAATATGCCACCGACTCACGCCATATCCATCAGATAGGTGTCAACTTCTCGTCGAAGACTGGTACGATAGAGGAGTGGATGGAAAAGTAAATCAGAAACTATAGTAAAGAGAGTCATACATTTGATTTCTGAAGGTGAGTTTGCGTCTGAATTTGCTGCAGAAAAGCTGGCATATTTCCTCTCGGGTTATTATTTCAATTATCTTTTGGAATTATTGTCAACCGTTGATTTTATATTGCATAATAATGATGATCTTAAGGAGTGGCAGATAATGAAGTCACAAGAAGTATTTTAACTCGTGATTCTGCATATTGATAATCTGGCTACTGGTCATCTATTATGACCCGTTCCGGTCTTCTATAATGCTTGCTTTGAGGCTCAAATCTTTTTTTGATGAAGGGTGAAATAGCACCCATCACCCTCTGAAACCCCGATAGACACAGGGGGTTCCGAGAAAAAGATGAAGGGTGAAGGGTATTTTGCATATTCGATTTCAGAAAATTGAAAACGGCGCAGACAAGAGAGGTACTGCTTTTTACCTCATTATAATTCTTCTGAATTGTATAGTATATGTTGCCTGTTGCATAGCTATAAAAAGTTTCCTCAATTTTCTTCATCGTTCCACTATTTCGAGCATTATTACTTGTTCTTTATTAGCATGACAATAGAAGTCATATGACGATAGCGCTGTATCGGTACCAAGCGTAGCGGTGTAATCGGTACCATGCTATCACTGCAATCGGTACCGCTTGTATCGCTGCAAGCGGTACCAAGATTTCAGTTCTGCTTTTCAATTTGCAAAGGTAATTTATTTTTTCAATTTCTGGCGCATAGAATCGCCTTTTAACTCTATTTTACTTGCATTTGCCACCAAACGGTCCATAATGGCATCTGCCAAGGTAGGATCACCTATGTAATCATACCATTTGGCAATGGGAAGCTGTGAGGCGATAATGACGGACTTTCTTTCGTATCTCTCTTCTAGGATTTGAAGCATTGCGAGTCTGGTCTTGTCATCCATTGGCTGCAACCCGAAGTCATCCCATATGAGCAAGTCATACTTTTCCAGATTGGTTATCATCCTCAGGTACGACCCATCCAGCTTGCTGAGTGCAACTTTCTCCACAAAGCTGTTCATATTGAGATAGAGAGTTCTGTAGCCTAGCATGCAAGCCTGTCTTCCAAGGGCACAGGCAAGGAAGGATTTTCCGCAGCCGCACTTTCCTTGTATGAGCAAGTTCTCATGTCTGCGTATGAAGGCACAGTCGGCAATGGCGGCAAGGTCATCCTTGGTGAAGTTGCGGTCTGTTCCACAGATGACATCCTCTAAGAGTGCCGTATATCTAAGCTTGCTGATTTTTAGATACATGGCGGTCTTTCGATCTCGTCTGTCCTGCACCTCTGCATCCACCATCTTGGAGATGGCGACTTCCAGGGATGGGCGGTTCTGTACAGGAAGGCTGGTCATGACCTCGAAGGAGGATGACATACCTCTGAGTTTCAACTCGTTGAGTTGTATGATGGTTTCTTGTAAGTTCATGTTACTATATATGTTTAAATGTTCATAAATGCCTCCGCGCCTCTCACATAGTCGTTCTGTGGCACATTTGAGACTGTTTCTTCCCCGTCAACTTGGTCAAGGTTCTTCTCCAATACGTTGCGGATGGTCGTGTAGGTGATGGATGAACAACCTGCCAGACGCTTGCAGGCCTTCTCCAGGCGCTCCTTGCCATACTTGCGCTTGAGAGACAGGACTCCTTGGCAGGACTTGTACGACTGCTCGACATGCTTCGTGCGATTGAGGATGGATTGGACTGCGGCAGTGGTGTTGCTGCCGACCAATGCCGCCTCCTCCAGGAAATAGGCGGCATTATATCCCTGTCCGTGCTTGTAGGCAAGATGTTTGTCTGGCATATGCTCGTCAAGCGTGCTGTACCCAGAACCTTGGCGACGCTGATGGATGGCTATGCGAGAACTCCCTGAGTAAACCTCCACGGTATCCAAGTCCCACAGTACGCTCACCTTTTGCCCGACATACTGGTATGGTACGCTATAGTTGTGCTTGTCAACCATGACGTGATAGGTACCGGACAGTTTCACCTCCTTGCGATATCTGAAGCGGTATGGAGTCATGGGCAGTTTACCCAACGTTGGTTGCTCTTCCGCCTCGAAGATGTCACGTCTGCTTCTCCCTGTCGTTCTGGACGGCTTTTCATTGAAGCCGTCCATCAACTCATAGATACGGGCATTCATACTCAATAGATTGTAAAACACCTCGTCATGTAGCAGAGCGTAGACGGCATTGTATGTCTTTAGAACGAGTCCCTCGACTGGACCTTTGTCCCTAGGAGTGCGAACCCTGCAGGTTTGGAGGGATGTATCGTAGTAGGCGGCCCATTCCACGGCTGCATCATTGAATGCTGGCTCGTAGCGGTCGTATTTCTTCACCCACTGCTTCATGTTGTCACTCTTGGCTATGCGAGTTGTTCCGCCAAAGTAAGAGAAGGCATCGGATATACCGCCGAAGAAGTTCTCCATGGAAGCGTTGTACATAGCCTTGGCAAATCCCAAGCCGCTGTATGGCAGGATACAGACCAGGACGACAACCTTAGTTAGCTCACCTGTCTTCGGGTCGGTAAGCCACAGGGCATCGCCGGCGAAGTCAATCTGCATCTCTTCCCCAGGAATATAGGTGTTATGGAAGCTGAGGTTGTGTGAGTACTGATACTCACGGATTGACTTCTTGAACTGGGTGTATCCATATCCGTCTGGATGCTCCTTCTTGTATGACTCGTGCAGGGCTTGAATGGTGAGGTAGCGGTTATGCGACAAGTCTGACACATATTCAGGCAACAGCCCGTCCAGCACCTGACGTTGGGAGGATGGGGCTGCTGTGGGTTTGGACAACTGGAGGAAAGATTCTATTTCCCCGTCACTCATGCGGCCTATCACGCCATAGGACAAACCTTGGGAATCCGCCAAGGTCTTGTAACGGTTCAGTACGCCACGTCCCATGTGTAGTTGCTCGCAAATGGTGCGTTGCGGTATTTTTGCCGCTAGCATTTGAAATGAACGTTTTAATTTGCTCATGTTTACATTACTTTGTGCCATATCTATACAGATTTAAAAATTCTTCTGCAAAGATAGGCGGTTATCATTTTACATGAGCAGAACTTTACATCTTTTTGGTACCGATTGGTGCGCTATGATGGTACCGATTCAAGTGATACGATGATACCGAATGCAGTGCTATGATGGTACCGATTCATGCGCTACAGTGGTACCGATTCGCCGATACTGTCAAGTCATATTCTTTACATGCGCGGTATCTTATTAATAAAAAACAGCATTTCAAACAATATAATATTAAAAAGTTAGTTATTTAAAATATAAACATAAATTTATTGCTTAATAATAGATATAATGATTTCGATAATCACTGCTACATTTAATAGTGCCAAGACACTAAAAGATACGATTCAATCTGTTCTGCGTCAAACTAATAAAGATTTTGAATATCTTATTATTGATGGTGGATCAACAGATGAAACTATTGATATAGTGAAAAGTTATGAGTCTGAATTCTCTGGTAGATTGAAGTGGGTATCAGAAAAAGATCAAGGTATTTATGATGCTATGAATAAGGGTATAAAGATGGCCTCAGGAGATGTAGTTGGTATCTTAAATTCGGATGATTATTTTACAAGTGATGACATACTACAGACAGTAGATAATGCTTTTAAATCTCACGAGATTGATGCAATATATGGGGATATACATTTTATAAGAGATGGTAATCCTCAGAAATGTGTACGATATTATTCTTCTCGTATGTTTAGACCATTTTGGTTGCGTTTTGGCTTTATGCCTGCACATCCATCTTTTTATTGTAAACGAGAGGTCTTTGAAAAAGCTGGACTTTATAGCCTTGATTATAAGATAGGGGCAGACTATGAGATGATGGTTCGATTGTTCAAAAAGTATAGAATTATGAGCCAATATATCAATAAGGATTTTGTAACCATGCGTACAGGTGGTGCTAGTAATAACAACGTCCGTAGTCGTATTACGCTTATAAATGAAGATGTAAAGGCTTGTAAGGAAAATGGGGTCTATACAAACAGTTTGTTCGTAATGCTGAAATTTATGTATAAAATCTTTGAGTTCCGATTATAGTTGGTCGGAACTCAAAGATAATTATTGTGGTTTGTTATGAAAGAATTCAATTGACTAATCGAAATTCCTCAACGATTTTTGCTTTTATGAAGGCAGAAGTGACATTTTTTTATTCTGCCTAAAATGTTTATAATCGACCATCAATTATATTTCTGTCAAGGATACCTTTCACATCATAGATTACACCATTTTCATTTAAATGTTTCTTTAAGTCTATGTTTAGGAATTCTTTATGTGCAACAGCTAAAATGATGGCGTCATACTTTACCTCATCGTCCAAATTCTTTTCAATTTGTATGTTGTACTCATGAAGTGTCTTCTCTGGGTTTGCCCAAGGATCAAGTACGGTGATGTCATCAGTGTATTCTTTAAGTGTGTGATATATATCAACAACTTTCGTGTTGCGGATGTCTGGGCAGTTCTCTTTAAAGGTAATCCCCAAGATAAGAAATTTTGCATCTTTTACGATGATGCCTTTTTTGTTCATGCACTTTATTGTCTGATTGGCAACGTATGCTCCCATACCATCATTGAGTCTTCGTGCTGCAAACATGACTCTAGGCAAAACTCCATATACTTGAGCTTTTTGAATCAAGTAATAAGGATCGACAGATATACAGTGCCCACCAACTAAACCTGGGTTTAGTTTGATGAAATTCCACTTGCTTGCTGCAGCTTCAATTACATCATGGGTATCTATTCCCATGGCATTGAAAATCTTAGCCAGCTCATTCATAAACGCAATGTTTACGTCACGCTGTGAGTTTTCTATGATTTTTGATGCCTCAGCAACTTTAATGCTTGGAGCTTTATGAGTTCCATTGGTTAAAACGGAATTGTATAGCTCATCTACTATGTTTGCAACTTCCGGAGTGGAACCAGAAGTTACTTTCTTGATTTTTTCTACAGTATGTAATTTGTCACCAGGGTTAATTCTTTCAGGCGAATAACCTGCAAAAAAGTCAGTATTGTATTTTAACCCAGAAACTTTTTCTACTACAGGAATGCACTCTTCTTCCGTTACACCAGGATAAACGGTTGATTCATATATGACAATGTCGCCTTTTGATATCACTTTTCCAATAGTTTCACTCGCTCCCCATAATGGCTTTAAGTCTGGTCTGTTGTTTTCATCTACAGGTGTAGGGACTGCAACTATATAGATATTGCAATCTTTTATATCTTCTAGATTACTTGAACATAAGAAACCATGATTGTTGATAGCGTCAGCCAATAGGTTGTCATCCACTTCCAATGTCATATCATGTCCAGACATAAGATCCTTAACTCTTTTGGTGTTAAGGTCATAGCCAACAGTAGGATATTTTGTAGAAAACAATCGAGCTAATGGCAATCCTACATAGCCAAGTCCAACGACGCCGATTTTGATATTATTTTTCATAAATGTACTTTTTTTATTAGAACGTTAATGTATCTTGATTATTGCATAAATAGCGTCATTTATTTAGCATTTTGCAGTATAAATCAAAATATTCATTGTATCTTTCGTCTTTATTAAATCTCTTTAAAACAGAGTTTCGGCACATGTCTGTATAATATGCCTTTCCATTCTTGGTAATTTCAATTATATTTTCTAAGCCCGATTTCACATCACCTTTTTCTATGACATATCCAGTACCTTTTTCTATAGCTTCAGGACTTCCTCCTGTATTGTATGTGATTACGGGAGTTCCGCAAGCTAAGGATTCAATGTTTGTTGTGGGGAAATTATCTTCCCATGTCGGGTTGAAAAATACTGTAGCAGCTGAATATAGTTCAACTAATTCTTGAACATTCTGAGTTCTTCTTATTCCTATTATATTCTTTGGTAAAGAATCAATGTCCTTTTGATTTAAACCAACTAAGAATATAATATATTGATTGTCTATCAATTCTGATAATTGGAAGAAATCATTTAATCCTTTTCTATACCAGTTGGATGCTACACCCAATATTATTCTTTTGCCTTGTTGAATTTTATACTTAGTGAAGACATCACATGTTGTACTTGGTGCGAATGCCTGTGTGTCAATGCCATTGTATATTTGAGCTATTTTGTGTTTGTTTAAAAATGATTGCTCAACATCATTTTCTAGCCATTTGCTCACAGGTACTAAAACTAGATGTTGTGGCATAAGAAAGAATTTCTTTTTCAAGTCGAAGTTTTTCTTGGAATTGTCAAACAATACACTTTTGGGATATGCGTGAATTTGTGGGCATTTATAGCAATGACTTTTCCACTTGTCACATCCTATATACATATAATGAGCACAATGCCCTGTAAAAGCCCAACAATCATGTAGTGTCCAAACTATAGGCTTGTTAGTTTTTGCAAGAAATTTGAATAAGATAGGATAATTCAAATAGTAGCCATGTATGTTATGAAGATGAATGATGTCTGGATTTATTTTCTCAATATAAGTGATGAGTTGCTTGGTAGCATATTTTGACATAAGACCATGAATGTCAAATAATCGTGACATAACTCCATGTATTCTTTCATCAAGCATACTTCCTATATGAAAAAGATGAGATTTGCTGGGATTAAACCAACGACCATAGGCAATGTAGCTATCCCATCCATGTGAGATTGCTATATTGCCTATGCCTTCTGCAATTTTTCCGTGTGAACCCCAATTTGCAGTTATATTTATTTGTAGTAATTTTGCCATTAGAACTTTTTCTTACAACTTAAAAAGTATTTAACATGATTGACAGGCCAAAATGGTTCGAAATGTCTTCTGTTTATTACATTCCCATTGAAGGAAAAATATTCTTTGTAATCAGATTGTGAAAAAACGAATTTGTATGTCTTACACGCAATGTCAATGGAAGTTTGGTTTGCTTGAGTGAGCTTACCATATGGAAATGCAAAATATGGGCATTCTTTTCCTATCTTTTCTTCAATGATTTTTTTGCAGTCAATGATTTGATAGTTTAGGGTTTCTACATCATTCGAATTAATCATATAATGGTCCATTGTATGTGCCGCAATAATGTGTCCTTTTTGAGACAAATCTTTAAGGTGGCTCCAACGCATTGGCATTTTGTTATGTGTTCTTACAATGTCTTCATTGAAGTGCTGAATGTATGCTTCGTCACCTTCAACATAGTTTGGATTGATAAAAAACATTGCATTTACTCCAAATTTCTCTAGAGTCGGGGCAAATATGTCATAACAATCCATAAAGCCATCGTCAAATGTAAATGCAACAAGTGGTTCAGATGGCTCAATCTTTTGGCTTATCATGTCAATAGCTTTTTCAATTCTGATAAACTTTACAAACTTTGACAGCTCTTTAAGCTGCAAGTAGAAAGTCTCTGGCTCAACCTCATTTTGAATTCTATGCCCATTAAGAATGTGTATTCCTTTTTGTGGCTTGTTAAATAAACCTAGGGCATCTAGAACTTTTCCTCTAACAAAAGTTCTAGCTTTCATATAAAAACTTTTTTCCATGTATGTCTATTTTTCTGAAATGGCTTTCTTTATAGTTGAAATTTGATAATGAATGTTCCATTTGTTATCAATTTCTTGGTATGCTAATTGTCGTACATTTTCTCGTTCTTGTTGTGTCAATGAAATCCATCTTTTGATTTTTTCTGTTAAGTCATTTGCATTGTCATGGATGAAAAAATCACCAGTCTTTCCTGGAATTATTGATTCGAACTCTGGACCTTGGTGAGGAAAGTCTCCATGTGTAATTACAGGACAACCGAATGTTAAAGAGTGAATGGCTGTAAGACCAACATTTCCTGGAGATACACAAACTTGTGAGTTGTAGAATAACTCTGCTAAAATCTTGTCGTCATAGCATGGACCATACATCCAAACTTGTTTTTCTACATTCATCTTTTCTGCGTAGGTTTCTAAATCAACACCTTCTACATCTTTTCCAATAAAGATGGCATTTATCATTGTTCCTTGCTCCTTGAGTGTTGCTATTGAATCAACAATCATTTCTAATTTCTTCCACTTTTGGATTCTTCCACAATAAATGATAGTTGGACAATCATTTTTAAAATGATCATGATAGATGGCGGTATAATGCATTGCTTTACGAATTTCTTTTTCTTTGTCGGAATCTAATGAATTAGCAATGCAATACATTTGTGAATGAATGCCAACTTCTTTCATTAAATTGATGGCATACTCATTGTAAACTAACAGCTTGTCATGTAAGTTGTAGAAAACTTTTTTAATGATTTTTTTAACAAAGTTCTCTCTACCGTACCATCCATGAGTCCATGCTATAGTTTTCTTTCCCTTGAGCTTAGCAAGCAATAAAATCATCCAAGATGACAAACAATATGGTTCGCCATCAAGGATGTAATACATATAGTTCTTATAAACAAGTTTTACAGAACATTTCTGCCAATAAAAATTATGAAAAAACTTGTTTTGAAGTGTTCCTTTATATCCAGAGAGAGAGGTGTAGTCGAATTTTTTTATTGCGGTCTGAACATGGTCACCTAGAAAGAAGTCGCAATATAACTCCTTTGACATTTCCTTATAAATAGGATAACGATAGTGGGTGCCAATGTTGGTGATGACACAAACTTTATTATTCATCATTTTGCCATTTTTTATTTTAAAAAGTTTTGAAAAACAGATTATTTTTTCAAGATTACTTTTTAATGCATTCTTTTATTGCGTCTAAAAAACCATGACCATACTTTAAATCTGGCTCGACATAATTACCTTCAGCCCATTCGTTCCAAGAACGTAAGAACAAAATCTTATGTTCGTATGGTCTTCCTTCAACAACAGTTAAAGCATCTTCCAAATGCTTTTTGAAATTTTGTGGCGTTGAATTATAGTAGATACCTTCTTTTTTGCCAGCTCTTGGTGTGCGATCCCATTGGGGCATTACTGTCGGATAAATGTTCTCCCATTTATCTTCTGGAGAGAAGAAATATTTGACAACTTTAGGATAATTATATTTTTGAACTGGTAGCCAAGGAAATTTTTGGTGTATATATAAGCTGAAGATTCTTCTCCATTTACCTGAGCTAAGCATTTCTGCTCTTGATTTTCCTAAAGAATTCAAGCCGTCAAATCCAAGCTCAAGAAGGCTTTCGAATACGTCTTTGCTACTAGCGAGATTTGGAATTACTCGCTTTAGAGAGCCATTTTCATTTCTTTGTATAGTTGTTGTTGAGTTGCACATACCGACAAAATAAATTCCTTTTAATCCATTCTTTTCTGCCAATTCTCTCCATAAACATATAAATTCTTTAATGTCGGGAAAATGGTATGGATCATAAATTACAAATAGTGGTTTCCCATCTACAGTTATGTATCTATGGTCTTTGAATGCGGGTAAAGTATCATAAAAATAATTAGTATAATCTACCTTTCCTAGATACTTTTGCTCTGCAATAACGATATCGTTCGTACAGTCTTTCTTCCATGATTTGTTGGTCCAACTATGATTAGCCCAGCATAAACAAAAAGGAAAATCTGGTTTGCCTGATTTTAGTACTTCTTTGAAGGGACGTTCTAGAAGACGTTTTCCATTTCCAAACCAATAGTGCCAATAGCAAAAGCCCTCCACTCCAGCTTCTTTCGCAAGTTGAGCTTGTTGTTCTCTAACTTCTGGCAGTCTTAGGTCATAAAAACCAAGGTCTGCAGGGATTCTTGGTTGGTAGTGCCCCCAAAAAACAGGTTTTGCCTTTGCGACATTTGTCCATTCTGTAAATCCTTTTCCCCAAAATTTGTCATTCTCGGGAATTGGATGAAATTGTGGTAAATAGTTTGCAATTATTCTTGCTTCCATATTTAATTATTTTAAATTTAATAGTGCAAAGTTACTAAAAATAATAGTTATAGCAATGCTTTTTACTTTTTATCTATTAAAAACGACTGTTGTTTTGTTTTATTTTATGTTACGGCTTGCTTTTTTCAATAATTCTTATAGGTACACCAACTGCTACGGAATAGGGCGGTACATTTTTGTTTACCACGCTATTGGCACCAATAATTGCGCCTTCTCCGATTGTAACACCTGCAAGAATACATACATTGTTGCCTATCCATACATTGTCGTGGATTGTGACTTTCCCTTTGCTTACAATTTCTCGCTTGGTTGTTTTTACTTTCAAACTTCTCATATCAGTGTTGCCATGTGAATTATCTGAAATAAGAACGTTCGTGCCAGTAAGAACATAATCACCAATTATGATTTCTTTTATTGCGGTTATATGGTTGTTCCTACGAATAAGGCAATTGCTGCCAATTTTTATTACAGGTATGTTTTCACTTGTTTTTTGTGCAGTGATTTGAACTCCAGGTTCGATGATGGTATTCTCACCAACTTCTATAAATTCGGTTCCCTTTAAAATATATGGAGACCACATAATTATAGAGTTCCCAAATCTTTTGAATTTCTTTTTCAAATAGCCTGTATAAATGCGATTTTTAGCATGCATTATGGCAATAGTGGCTTTTTGGGGATAAAAAAAGTATATTAATTGTCCTAGATAATCTAAAAATAGTTTAACAATGCTCATCTTAATTTTGTGTTATTGTTGGAAATCTTTCTAATAATTTTTCGTGATAGCGCAAATAAGCGTATAGCGCAATTATTACTACAATACGTATGTTGTCTGTGTCTGAGTACGAAAAAAGCGTCATGCCACCTTGTGTACTAATGTTGACTGTGAAAAATAACAATAGTAGTTGGTAGAGCTTGATTTCTCTATTGTATATCTTTGTTTTTCTGTAAAGAATATAGAAAGCTACACAAAAGATAAGAACAGTCATAATTGGACCAAAATCTATTGTGAAATCTCCCACAAATGTAGAAAATAAATTATCATCTAAATCTAAATTGTGATATTTATCTCGTCTTTCAAAATAGTTTTTAGGAGTGCTAGAATCTATAACTCGCTTAAATAGGTTTAAAGTTCTATCTCCATTTCTAGTTCCTCCAGGATTTAAACCATAATTGTTGAAATACAGAGTGCCTTGTCCTACATACCAATTAACAAATCCTCCCACTCCTGCGTTTTCTTGACCAAAACGGCTCATTGTTATTGCTGCGATAGGTAAAGACATTGTAACAACAAGTATTATACCTATTTTTTGTATTATCTTGTTGATTCTTTTTGATAAGTATGATTTGAACAAATAATATGCTCCAATTATAGTTAAAAGTCCTGTTACTACGCCTCCTCTTTGCCCATATAAGATAGGTATAATAATTCCTATACATAGGCTAAAAGCCAAGCCGATTATTATGAATTTTTGTCTTTTTTGTTTTGTAGTTAGAAAATAGTAAAACAGAAAAACTCGGATGTCTGCTAATGAATTAAATATTACGGCAGGTAAATTTCTGATTGTACTTCCTGAATCTTGTGCTTTGTCAATTTGATCCATGTAGGCATCTTTACCAGCTGTTTCTTCAACAAACAAATTCAAAATACCATTGCTAGCTTGAGTCATTACTGAGGGAATTGTTAAAATCGCACTAGTAATAATTATGTATGCTAGAATGTTTAAAATTTTCGAATTTTCTTCTTTTATTATGTCTGCATGATGAAAATGAAAGTTGATGATTGGCGAAAGCGCAATTATCATCATTACATATAGGTATATGTATGGAAATAATTTTAATCGCTCAAAACCCATTGAAAATAGTGGGTCGTTAATCGTTAATACCGAGAATATGGCATATATAATATACATAAATATTATAAAGCTGCCAGCATCTATTTCTTTTACTTTTAAATGGTACCAGCAAAATGTCAGTATCCAAATCAGCAGATATGATATGGATAATATTGTGTCAGTTAATGTTTGTTGCATAATCTATAATAGAATGAACCAATTGTTTTTTTAAATAATTCTCTTTCTTTAGAGTGAATACCGATGCAATATACCAAAGCTGTTATTGCTATTGGTGATTCAATAAAGCTAATAACCAAGTTTATATAAGTGTTATTTGTTATATCTTGAAGCTTTTCTGCAATAACGAAACTTACGACTGATATTATTGTAGCTCTTATGACAAATCCATATATATATTCTCTTAAAGAAAAATATGGAAAAAGCATTTTTAAGTTATAAATACGAGCAAAATGAGCCAATAATACAGTAATAATCATTGCTGTAAAAATGTAGTAACAAGGGTGATTGAACTTAAAGAATAACCAAGTTAGAGGAAGGCTAATCAGTGTTAGTGATTCTGTACTCAGATGGTAGTTCCTAATATTGCCAGTAGCATGTACTATAATTGTTATAGGATTATGCATTGCCATTATAATGATGTAAATGAGTATATAACGACAAAAAACAATGGTATCATAAGTTGTGTTCCCTAACCAAATGTTTAATATCCATTTCATGTTTATATAGAGTGGTAAAGCTACAATTAGCAAAATATAGTACATGAACTTGTTTGCAAAATTAAATAGAATATTAACGTAATTGTAATCTTCTTCCGCATAGCTCTTCTGCATAGCAGGACGAAACGGTACAATCATGCTGTTTACTAGTGCCATTACTGCATTATTTATTTGTAATGCAATTCCAAAAGCTGCATTTAAAAGAGGACCAAAAAACAAGTTAATTAATATGATTCCGCCTTGGATCATGCAAGTGTTTGCAAATGAGCCAAAAATGGTCCAACCAGAAAAAGATAAAATACTTTTGTAAAGTTTTTTGTTTGTGCTCTTCCTATACTTAATGTTTTTAAACATCTTTCTTGTTGAAATCACATAAGCACATAATACCAATATAGCTACATACATAAGACCAGCACCATAGAATGTTAAATGGTCTGAGTGAATATATATGGTTCCAATGGCAATTAATAATTTTCCAATGCATTCAAATGTAGAAATGATAGCATATATGTTTATTTTTTCGTAAGCAAAAATCAATGAGGCAAAAGGTATTTGTAAAAAAGAACACAAAAAAGTAAATAGTGAATATTGATATGTTATATTTGCTGCGACAATTCTTGTCTCGGGAATGTTTAACTTGTTATTAATGAACCATATGCCGATTGTCTCGAAAATAACTAATATTATAATGCAAATAGAAACTGCTATATTTATACTTGAAGTATATATGTTTTTTAATTCTTCTGTGTCTTTTTTTCCTAATGCGGTTGAATAGAATCTTTGTGTTGCAAGTGTTAGTACTCCTCCAATAAAACCGGATGTTGTAATGACACCTGCAACAGTTGTAAATATTCCATAATCAATTATACCTAAACCTTTTAGTATAAATTTTACAGAATATAAATTAATCACCATCAAAACTAGCATTCTTGCAAATAATATAATGGTATTTGCTGCAATTCGTTTCGACTTTTGATTTTTATTTATTGACACACTATTATTTGACATCTTCTTTTGTTGAAATAATATCTCTTAATACGTATATAGATGTTGCAAGGAGAGCCATAAATGTCATAATTAAAACAAATTTCATCCTTTTTGGGGAGTCTGGTTTTGTAGGGACGACAGCTCCTTTTATTAAAGTGAAAACTGGTGTTCTTTCTTGAAGTTTTGCTTTTGCGATTTGCAGTTGGTTGCTAAGAGTGGAATATGAATTGTATTTTAACTGCATTTCGTTCTCTAAATCATTTTGCTTAGCATGGAAACTTTCTAGAATGACATCCGTATTTGAGTCGGCAAACGTGCCATATCGCTGGCGTGAGCGCTCGTAAGCATCTTTTGCTTCCCTTGTTAACTTCTCATAATAGAGAACATCATTTTCAGCCTTGCTAGTTCTATATTTTATTATAAATGCTTGAAGATGTTGTCTTACGGAATCTACTAATATTTTGCAGATGTACGGGTCTTGAGCTTTTGCGCTAATTGTTATAGCTCCAGTCTTTTTGTCCACAGTAAAGCCTATGTTATTTTTCATTGCTTCGACAATGTCAGTCTCATCTTTGCTCAGATTGTATGGGTCATATTTTGAATTAGTTGATATTAGATGATTTTGTTTGTTGGAGAATTTGCTCCTTAACCATCCAAATACTAAATCCCACCATGGGCTTTTTTGGTATTTCTTGATGTATGTATAATAATCAGTTTTGATAGCTCCATCTTTGCTGTTTACTTTGACTTTAAACAGTTTAGATACAAACCCATTGTCATTAAGAACTTCTGGGTATAATAAAGGTGTAATAGCATCTGTTGACTGCATTGTTCCTAAATCTAATCCTATAGTTGAGGCTAAAGAACTTAATGCAGAAGTTCCACCACTAGCAGAGCCTTCTGCTTCGGGGATAATAACTGCTTCTGAGTGATAAATGCGTGGGATGCATATAATGTATAAGCAAGATAAAGCGAAAACTATCGGCAGTATTATGAAATATAACTTGCGTCTGTTTTTAATTTCATAAAAAACTAATTTATAATTAACTTTGTTATTTTCCATTTTATTGTTGTTTAATGTATAAAAGTGGGAGCAAAAGTTTTGCTTAATGTCCTTCTCTCTAATTTAGGCACATGCCCTTTCTGTCTCCAAATTCTCCTTGATGTATTCCTTCATCGCCTCTGAAGCATGGGCGGATTCTGCCAAGTCCATCGTAGCAATCACTTTCTTGCCTTTACCTTCTCTGTAGTTCTTCAGCCAAATCTTGTCGTGCGACTTGTTTTTGAGTTGCTCGAAACTGAGGGAGGCATTCTCCTGAATGGAAGCATCCAAGGCTTCTTTCTCAGACTCAGAGAGGTAGTCTTCATTGGCTTGCCGCAAGGGAAGCATGATGTTGGAAGCATCCTCGGATGCAAACTTGAATGCTGATTTCAGCATTTGGGAGAGCTCTGGCTCATGGGAGTCGCCCTTAATGGCATCGAGCAAGTGGGAGAGTACGGGACCGTATGGCATAGCGCAGACTTCGTCTGCCGTTATGCGTTGTCCCCATTTCGCCAAGTGCTTCAGCTCTGCGAAATATATGGTTTTCAAAAGGGTGTAGTAGTCTAGCTCGCCCGTCTTGTTGAGGACGTAGAGCACGCTCTCCTCCAATCTTTCTTTGTCGTATCTTTCCATCTTTCCGAATTTTTCTGCAAAATTACAACTTTTGAATGATATAAGCAAATATTCTTTCTTGAGAATGAAGAAATGGATTGAAATATTTGGCGGTGTCGGGGGAAAAATGTAATTTTGCAACAAATAAGTGGTGCGTATGAATCATATAGCAGAAGAACGATATATCAGCTTGCTGACCGACTTCGGTTTCAAGCGTATTTTTGGAACCAAGCCCAACAAGGACTTGCTCATCAACTTCCTGAACTCTTTGTTTGGGAAGGAACAGGTGATTACGGACGTGAAGTACTTGAATAGTGAGCATGTGGGTGACGTTTATACAGATAGAAAAGCTATCTTTGACGTGTATTGTGAAAATGAGAAAGGTGAGAAGTTTATCGTAGAGATGCAAAACGCATATCAGACTTACTTTAAGGACCGTTCGCTTTACTATGCCACGTTTCCGATAAAGGAGCAGGCTCCTAAGTCGGCAGATTGGGATTTCAATCTGTCGCATGTCTATGTGGTGGCTTTGCTTAACTTCAACATGCATGAGGAGTCTTTCGATCAAAAGGCGATTGCCCATGATGTAGGTCTCTTGGATAAGAAAACCAAGAAGGTGTTCAACGATAAGTTGACCTTCAAGTATGTGGAGATAGCTAAGTTTGATAAGCCTCTGGAGAAGCTTCGCACTCTTTATGATAAGTGGCTGTATGCGTTGAAGAATCTTCCCAAGTTGGAAAACCGTCCTATGGAGTTGAAAGACAAAATTTTCGATAAACTTTTTGCTGAGGCAGAAATCGCGAAATTTTCAAAGAAGGAACTTCGGGAATATGAGGATAGTCTCAAGGCTTATCGAGATATTAAAAACTCGCTGGATACAGCTGAGGAAAAGGGGAGGAAAAAAGGTAAGGAAGAGCGTTCTCTTGAAATTGCTCGTGAAATGCTGCAAGATGGCGAGCCTATTGAAAAGATTGCTAGATATACCGGGCTTTCTGAGAATGAAATCTCTGGATTGTAAATGAAAGAAGAGGATGTGTCATAAGTCTGTGACACACCTTTTTTTTATGTGTTTTTCTGTATGTTCTAATTGAATCGTCGTCTTTCTTCACAAGAGGAATCTTATTATATTGTATAGAAACTTTACTTTTTTGTTTTTTCGATAACAAAACTGCCCAAAAGCTCACAAAAGGGCATAATTGTCCCTAACGGTAAATCACGCCCTTTTCAACCAATATGGAAACAACTGCATCAAAATAGAAGTCGATGCACTTTATCATATGATTGGTTCTAAAGCGGT
>OIWT01001698.1_pt1 | contig 25144 bp, 28 predicted proteins | sample 1587701 | NCBI WGS metagenome assembly OIWT01 (sample SAMEA3888904, study PRJEB22519) | human gut metagenome | biome: human gut; feature: human-associated habitat; material: faeces | place: Denmark | collected 2009
GTGAAATCGCTGAAAAGAAGATGCCCGACCTGAACGCCGCCAGCATCGAGGCCGCCATGAGCATGGTTAAGGGTACCGCGCGCTCCATGGGCATCACCGTGGAAGAATGAGGGGAGGAAAATTAGATGAAACACGGCAAGAAGTATACTGACAGCAAAAAGCTGATCGATCCCCTCAAGTATTACGAAGCCGCCGAGGCGATTGAGCTGGTCAAGCAGACCGGCAAGGCCAAGTTCGACGAGACCGTCGAGCTCAGCATCCGTCTGGGCGTTGACCCCCGTCACGCGGATCAGCAGGTTCGCGGCGCGGTGGTGCTGCCGCACGGCACGGGCAAGACCGTCCGCGTGCTGGTGTTCGCCAAGGGCCCCAAGGCTGAGGAAGCCAAGGCCGCTGGCGCTGATTTCGTTGGCGATATGGACATGGTGCAGAAGATCCAGCAGGAAAACTGGTTTGGCTTCGACGTCTGCGTTGCCACGCCTGACATGATGGGCGTTGTTGGCCGCATCGGCCGCATCCTGGGCCCCAAGGGCCTGATGCCCAACCCCAAGTCCGGCACCGTAACCATGGACGTGACCAAGGCCATTTCCGATATCAAGGCCGGTAAGGTCGAGTACCGCGTGGACAAGACCGCTATCGTGCACGTTCCCTTTGGTAAGGCTTCTTTCGGCGCGGAGAAGCTCTCTCAGAACTTCAAGGTTCTGATGGACGCGATCGTCAAGGCGAAGCCCGCCACCATGAAGGGCACCTACGTCAAGTCCGTGGTCGTTTCCAGCACCATGGGCCCCGGCGTCAAGATCAATGCGGCTCGTTATGCGGGCGGCGTTGCGGCGGCTAAGTAAAAAGGATTTTCAGAACTCCCGTAGAATTGTCTACGGGAGTTCTTTTTGAATCTGGGAGGTGCGCAGTTGATTCGATGCCTTCTGTTTGACGTAGATGATACGTTGATGGATTATCATCAGGCTGAGATGCAGATTCTGCGACGAATCTTTGCTGAAAACGGCAAGATTCCTTCGCAGGCGGAACTGGACGATCTCTGGGAAAAATCCTGGCTGTATTGGAATTTGCGTGGTTTGCACGAAACCTGGCGTGAGGAGATTCAGCGAGATTATGTCCGGCTCTATCGCGACGCAGTGACGGATTATTGCGCCTATATGCGCCGGAAATACGATTTGAAGCAGGATGAAAACGCGCTCTATGAACTCTTTGGGCGGTATCTGGGCGAGGCAGTGACGCTGTATGACGACGTGCTGCCGGTGCTGAAAATGCTCAAGGGATATTTTGTGCTGTGCGCGGCGAGCAATGCGCTTTCCGATTGCCAGCGCCCAAGGCTGCGTGCGATGGGGATTCGCTTCGATCATATCTTCCTTTCGGAAGAAATGGGGACAATTAAGCCCGCACAGGCTTTTTTCCGAAAGGCGGCGCAGGCGGCCGGGTGCGAAACGGCGGAGTGTATGATGGTCGGAGATTCGCTCAGCTCCGATATTGCGGGCGCGCAAAAGGCGGGAATGAAAACCTGCTGGATCAATCGCGCGGGGAGAGCGTTATCAGGCGAAATACAGCCGGATGCAGTGATTCAAAACCTGCATCAGCTGTTGAAAATCAAAGAAATCAGGGAGGGACTTCAAAATGACCGTATTTGAAAAAGTGACGGCGGAAAACACGATTCCGACGCTGAAAATGGCGTCGGAGCGCGCAAAGCAGGACGGCGTGCATCTGGTTGTGGCCTCGACGGGCGGCGATACGGCGCTCAAGGCCGTAGAGGCGGCGAAAGAAGCGGGTGTGCTGGGCAAGCTCGTGATCGTGGGCAGCGTGCAGAGCCGCGGCGTGCAGAAGATGGCGCCGGAAACACTTCAGATGCTGAAGGAGCTGGGCGTGCCCGTTGTGCGCACAACACACGTTCTGTCGGGCGCGGAGCGCGGAATTTCGACCAAGATGGGCGGTGCGTACCCGGTAGAGATTATCGCGCACGCGCTGCGGATGCTCTCGCAGGGCGTGAAGGTGTGCGTCGAATGCGCCGTGATGGCGCTGGACTGCGAGGAAATCCCCTATGGCGAAGCGGTCGTGGCGGTCGGCGGCACCGGACACGGCGCAGATACCGCCTGCGTGCTGACCCCTGCAGGCGCAAACGCCATATTGGAATGTAAAATCCACGAAATTCTCTGCAAGCCGTATTGACGGAAAAGCGGAGTTCGTGTATAATGTTTTTTGTTGTGAGAACATCTCTCGTGCGCCTAAGACAGCGAGTGCTTCCGCCAACGGAAGCGTAATGGCGAAAGCCCCTCGCCGAGGACATGACGGAGTATCAAAGACGAAAGTTTATGATGCCCTCGTGCCTTCCACCAGGCGCGAGGGCATTTTCTTATGACCGACCGGTGGGTGTCTTTCCTGCCGGAAAGGGAAAGTGAGGTGGATACAATGTCTAAGTCGAAGCACAATCACGAGGTGAAGGATTACAGCGCGAAGGCCCCGATTATCGAGGAGATCAAGAATCTCCTGGATTCCTGCCAGTCCGCTGTCATCGTTGACTACCGCGGCCTGACCGTGGAGGAAGACACTGCCCTGCGTAAGAAGTTCCGCGAGAGCGGCGTGGTGTACAAGGTTCTGAAGAACACCTACATCAAGCGCGCTGCGGACGAGCTGGGCATCACCGGTCTGGATGCAGACCTCAACGGCCCCACTGCTGTCGCTTTCGGCATCCAGGATCCTGCGGCTCCCGCTAAGATCCTCAAGGAATTCATCGCCGATAAGAAGAAGATGACCGTCAAGTGCGGTATCGTCGACAAACAGTACATCGACGCCAATGGCGTCAAGGCTCTGGCGGACCTGCCCTCCAGAGAGGTTCTTATCGCCAAGATGCTGGGCAGCATGAACGCGCCCATCACCGGCCTGGTCTCCGTGCTGGGCGGCACCGTGCGCAAGCTGCTGTACGCGCTCAACGCTGTTGCGGACTCCAAGAACGAGACCGCCGCGTAATTTTCACAGCAATCTAAAATTTCGAAATTTTGAATGGAGGACATTACCATGACCCGTGAAGAAATGATTTCCGCGATTGAGTCCATGACCGTTCTCGAGCTGAACGAGCTCGTGAAGGCCCTTGAGGAGAAGTTCGGCGTTTCTGCCGCTGCTCCCGTTGCTGTTGCTGCTACTCCTGCCGCTGGCGCTGCTGCTCCCGCTGCTGAGGAGAAGACCGAGTTCGACGTCGTGCTGAAGGAAGCCGGCGCTGAGAAGATCAAGGTCATCAAGGTTGTCCGTGAGGTCGTTTCCGGCCTGGGCCTGAAGGAAGCGAAGGAGATCGTCGATGGCGCTCCCAAGACCCTGAAGGAAGGCGTCTCCAAGGACGAGGCCGAGAAGATCAAGGCCAAGTTCGCCGAGGTTGGCGCGACTGTCGAAATCAAGTAATTTCGGCTTTCAAAGAACTTACGAAGCTTGAAAAAAGGATGGTATCATGAATTTGATACCGTCCTTTTTTATTACGATTTGATTTTACATATAATTAAAGTATAAGGAGGAAATGTTATGACGGACGAATTTGAAATCAACCGCGCGCGCTATGCCAAGATGCTTGAAGCCAGAAAGCCTTTCAAAAAAATCTTCGGGAAGATCGAGCTGGAAACCGTGCCGATTTTTGAAAACCCCGTTTGCTATGACATGGAGGATTTGGTCGCGCTGGAAAACCAGATGTATACCATTCTCTATCGCGGAGATGTTGCGGAGCATCCGGAGTGGGTTGAGGAATATCAGCGTCTGGCCTCAGCCATGAAGCCCCTGCCCAACGCGCCCAAGCCGATTGACCTCTGGCCAGAGGGAAAGGTACCGACCCTGACCGACTATCCGGACAACAATGAATATCTCTTCAACCATGATCCGGATTTCCGGCCTTATCTGCATGAAATGCTGCTGCCGGAATACGAAAAGCCCAAGGGCGCGGTGATTCTCTGCGGCGGCGGCGACCACGGCTGGTGCACGCTGGCTGATACCTTCCAGTCCGCGCGCGACTTTAACCGCATGGGCTATCAGTGCTTCCTGCTGTATAACCGCTGCAATCAGAATCCCTGGTGCGAAAAGGACAGCGGTGCGGACGCTTCCCGCGCGGTGCGCTATGTCCGCGCAAATGCCGAAAAGTATCGCATCCGTCCGGATCAGATCGCGTATGTTGGCTTCTCCAACGGCGCTATTACGGGCGAAAACTGCATCCACTATTACTCCGGAGCGCAGAGGATGACCGACTGGTATCCGGACTATACGCCCGATGCGTTGGACGAGGTCTATGGCGCGCCCGATGCTTTTCTCTGCATCTATGGCCCGCGTCACGCGGGTACGCCGTTTGACTACGAAAAGGTGGCCTATCCGCCGACCTTCTATGCCGTCGGGCGCGAGGACTTTGCGCTGCAAAACCTGTATCAGCTTCTGCCGTTGCAGATAGAACATGGCGTGGAGGTCGAAATCCATACCTTTGCGGGTGTGCCGCATGGCCAGGCGGGCAACCGACTCGTTGTGGGAAAGAATCTCTACCCGAACTTTGAACTGTGGCTGCCGCTGGCGGATGCGTTTATGCAGAATGTCTTCGGGAAGAGCAAAAAGTAATGACTCAAAAGCGAGGGCTTTTCTATGGAAGAGATGAGCGCTTTTTTCACCCGGCGTGTGGAAGGGTATGATGAGCATATGCTTCAAAACGTCGCAGGATGCGCGGAGGGATACGAGCTTCTGGCACAAAACCTGTTGGAGAATGCCGAAGATGTTCTGGATCTCGGCTGCGGCACGGGATTGGAACTGGACGCGATGCTGGCGGAAAGACCGAATTTGCGCGTCACCGGCATCGACTTGACACAGGCCATGCTGGACGAGCTGAAGAAAAAGCACCCGGAAGCCAACCTGCGTCTGATCTGCGGCGATTATTTCCAAACCGACTTTGGGAGCGAGTGCTTTGACTGCGCAGTGTCCTTTGAATCGCTGCACCACTTTTCGCGGGAGAAAAAGCTCGGCTTGTACCGCAGAATCTGTGAAGCGCTTCGCCCAGGCGGTGTGTTCCTGAACGGCGATTACATGGTGGAGAGCGAAGAAGAGGAGCGTGTCCTGATGGATGAGTGTGCCCGCTTGCGCAAGGAGCAGGGCATACCGGAGGACGTGTTTGTCCACTTTGACACGCCTTTGGCAGTGGATGCGGAGATCGAGCTTCTGAAACATGCCGGTTTTGCCTGCGTCGAAAAGCTTTGGCGGCAGGGAAATACCACACTGCTGCGCGCTGTGCGGTAAAAGAGTGGCGCGGCTCTTGCCGGCCGGATGTCCGCTGCTGTTTTCGAATCAACTGTAAGTCCGTCGCATCCTGAATACAAATCGTGTCTGCGGAAGGTGTTTTTCAATATGAAGCAGACCAGATCAAAAACGTCTCCTTTCGACGGAACAGGAGCAGTTACGGAAAACCATTGAACCTCTCTTGTAGAATACCGCAGAAGTATATAGAAGGCGCGATGTCGAAATAAAAAGCAATAGCCGCAGGGAAAGAAACTGCGGCTATTGCTGATTTTTGGGAAAATTTGTTGATTATTTGACCAGCACGGTTTCGTAATCCTGCGTGCCCAGGCCGTATTCCTCGAGCTTTTGCAGCTGGATGAAAGGGTTCTTGCCGTGGAGCTGTTCAAAGAGATGGCCGTGGCCGGAAAGCCTCATGCCGGCAGGCACGCCGGCGGGGATCAGATCTTCCATCTTGATTGCATCCAGGCTGGCGCGCTCAATGGCGACGATGTCGTCCGAGGCCATGATGCCGATGTCCGGCACGAGCGAGGGCGTGGTCATGCCCCAGCAGTCGCACAGCGCAGTGATGGCGATGAGCATGTTGATGTAGAACACATTGCCGGGCGCAAAGGTATCCACAACCGTCCTGGTGCAGACAGCCATGCCGGTCTGGAAATCGGCATAATCATGGCTGTCCAGCGTGATGGCGCCCACGGGACAGACCTTCAGACAGTGCTGGCACATGGTGCAGTGATGGTAGTTGACCTTGTATTCGCCGTTCTTGCCGGGCTCGGTGAAGCTGTTGGCAAAGTGGTTGCAGGCAGGGATGCACTTGCCGCAGTGGACGCACTTATCCTTGTTCCAGACCAGGCCGCCTTCCAGCGCGTGGATCTCGTGGCGGGTGCGGTCTGTGACGCAACCCATGGCGATGTTCTTGCACGCGCCGCCGAAGCCGCACGCGCCGTGGCCCTTGATATGGAAGAAGTCGATCATGAAATCCGCGTCGTGGATGAGTCCGGCGACGTCCACGTGCCGGAAGGTTTTGAAATCCACTTCTTTCGTGTAGAAATACTTGCCCAGATGGCCGCAGTCGTCCAGCACGGGACATCCCAGATTGCTCTCGGTGTAGCCGCGCTGTTCAGGATGGCGCTTGTAGACATAGTGGTCAGTGATGAAGCAATCGCCGCCGTGCGCGTGGACGAAATCCACCAGCTTGCGGACAAAGACCGGGGGAATCGTGGAATAGGTGATGCCGGAGCCGACGTGCATCTTGATGGCGACGGTCTTGCCGTTCACCTTGTCGCCCAAACCGCTCTTTTTCAGCATGCGGCTGAACTTTTCGGGCAGGGTCTGGGACGCTTCGTAGCGCGTGTAGGCCATGGGCGAGAAGAGTACTTTGGATGCCATGCGAAGTCCCCCTTTTCATATTTGTGTGGAATAAAAAGCGCACCTTTTGTGCGAAAGGGAGATCAGGTGCCGGGCTTGGCCAGACGCTCCACCTTCTGTTCATAAAAGGCGATCTTGTGGTCGAGCTTATCCAGGCATTTTTGCAGCTGCGCCATTTGCCTGAGGGTTTCCTTGCGGCGAGAGCGCAGCAGTTCCAACCGACAGGGGATGGTTTCGTCTCCCTCCATGTTCCAGCGGACGAATTCGCGGATCTCGCGGATCTCCATGCCGGTGGCCTTGAGGCAGGCGATCGGATCCAACCAGGCAAAGTCGTCCTCGGTGAAAACGCGGTAGCCGTTGTCACCGCGTCCCACGAAGGGCAGCAGTCCCTGCTTGTCACCGCGTCGCAGCGTGTCCACGCTCACGCCGATGTGCTCGGCCGCCTGACGGATCGTATAGGTCTTCATCCTCATGTCCTCCCTTTGGTTGCAAAGAGTACCATTTTTATCATAAACCCTGGAGCACGCTCTAAGGCAAGGGGGGTTTACAAAAATAGGATTAAATTTTTGTTACTTTGAGGTTTGACAATCGTTATAGGTTCATGCTATCCTACATTTGGTTCTGGAAAATAAATAGCAAAGGGGTAGTTTTTAACATGGAACCGTTCAAGAACTTCAAGGTTGCGGCCTATGTCTACGCCTACTATCTGGAAAAGATCGATGAGGCGGAGATCCAGCGCGGCATCGACTACTTCAAAAAGTACATCCATCTGGACAAGGTGTATATTGAAAATCACCGCGGCACGGTGGATATTCCCGTCGAAAAGCTGAAGGCGGTCAAGGCGCTGTTCGAGAAGAACGGCATCGAAACCTCCGGCGGCATCACCTCGACTCAGCTGGTGGACGGCGTGCGCAAGCCCTCTTACTACGATACCTTCTGCTATACCGATCCCCGCCATCGCGAGGAATACCTGCGCATCGTGCGCGAGCTGGCCAGCGTGTTTGATGAGATCATACTGGACGATTTCTTCTTCACCGCCTGCCGGTGCGAGATGTGCATCGAGGCCAAGGGCAAGCAATCCTGGAAGGATTACCGCCTGCACATGATGGAGGAGTTCTCCCACGAGATCGTTGACCTGGCGCGCAAGGTCAATCCCAAGATGAACTTCATCATCAAGTACCCCAACTGGTACGAAAGCTATCAGGAAACGGGCTATAACCCCGGCAAGCAGAAGGATATCTTCGACATGATCTATACCGGGACCGAAACCCGCAACGCCTGCTATTCGCCCCAGCACTTGCAGCTCTACGAGTCTTATTCCATTATCCGTCTGCTGGAAAACACTGCGCCCGGCCGCAACGGCGGCGGCTGGATCGATCAGGGCGGCTCGTCCGACAACCTCAGCCGCTGGCTGGATCAGGCCAATGCCACGATGCTGGCCAAGGCGAAGGAACTGATGCTGTTTAACTTTGCCGTGCTGGTGGATTCTCCCGCACTGCCTCCGCTGGGCCAGCAGTTCTACCGCATCGACGAGATCGTCGGCAAGTGCGGCAACCCCGTGGGCGTGGCGGCCTGGGAGCCGTTTGACGCGGACGGCGAGGATCAGCTCTACAACTACCTCGGCCAGTGCGGCCTGGCGGTGGAGCCTTCGCCCTATTTCAATGATAAAGCCCCGACCGTGCTGCTGACGCAGTCCTCCGCTTGCGAACCCGACGCGATGGAAAAGCTTGAAAAGTACGTCCGCCAGGGAGGCAACGCCGTTGTGACTGTCGGTTTTGTGCACGAAACTTACGACAAGGGCATCAAGGACATGACCTCCGTCCGCCTGACGCATCGCCATGTGCTGAGCAACGAATTTATGGTGTCCAACATGAACTACCTGCAAATGGAAGTGGAGCGCTCCGACGATCCCATTCTGTTTGAGGTGCTGGACTACAAGACCAACGCTACCCACAGCGATATCACGATCCTTGCGGGCGAGGACAACTTCCCCATGATGACGGAAGACAACTACGGCAAGGGCCGCTTGTTCATCCTCAACGTGCCGGAAAACTTTGCCGATCTTTACAAGCTGCCTAAGAGTGTTGTCCGCGCGTTCAACAAGCACTTGAGCATGGGTCAGCGCGTGTTCGTTGCGGCGCATCCGCAGGTGAACTTCTTTGCCTACGATAACAACGTCTACGGCATTCAGTCCCATCGCCCGATGCCCGACAGCATTCAGGTCATCGTTCGCGGCGAGTGCAAGGGCCTGCGCGATATCGAAACCGGCCGCGTCTACGACGAAAAGCTCACCATGCCCAAGCCCGGCAAGAAGGGTGACGCCACCACCGTCATCCCCGAGCCGACGGAATATGCCTTCGAGGTGCAGATGTTCCCCGGCCGCATGATGTTCTTTGAAGTGATCGACTAAAACTGCATTTTCGGCTCCTCCGGAAAAACTTCCGGAGGAGCTTTTGCGTGGATATTGCGCCGGATACACTTTGGAAACATGTTTGTTGTATAATGGGGACAGAGAATTCCATCGCAGACGGAAGAGGTGTCGGAGATGAATGAAAAAAGGCTGCTGATCGTTGAAGATGAAAAGCCGATAGCGGATATATTGGCCTACGGATTCCGGAAAGAGGGCTTCACTGTGCAGTGCGCTCACACAGGGGCGGAAGGACTTAAATTGGCGCAGGATCAGAGACCGGATCTCGTGCTGCTCGATTGGATGCTGCCGGATCTGAGCGGTGTAGACGTTTGCCGATTGTTGACGGAAAAATACAACATCCCCATCGTGATGCTGACGGCGCGCAGCAGCGTGGACGATAAGCTGCTGGGGCTGGAGACCGGTGCGGATGATTACATCACCAAGCCCTTCGACCTGCGCGAAGTCATTGGCCGAGTCAAGGCGATTTTGCGCCGGTTTGACAAAAGCGCGCCCAAGGCCGAGCAGCAGGAGGGCGTTCGCAGCGGAAAGATGCTGATCTCCGAAAAGGAATGGTCGGTCACGATGGACGGCACGCGCGTCAGCCTGACGCCCAAGGAGTTCGAGCTGCTTCTCTTTTTTGTGAAGCATCCGCGGCAGGTGTTCTCGCGCGAACAGTTGCTGGCGCGTATCTGGGGGTATGATTTTTACGGAGACAATCGCACGGTGGACATCCATGTGCAGCGGCTGCGCAAGAAACTGGGGATCGGCAGCGAGCTGGTGACGGTCTTTGGCGTGGGGTACAAATATGAGCCGGGCGAAGAACAATAAGCAGAAGAACGGAAAAAAGGGACGGAAGCTGCGCCTGCTCGGCGGCATACGGCTGCGCCTGGCGCTGGGGCTTGCCGCGCTTGCGCTGCTGAGCGCTGCGGCGCTCTATGCTCTGTGTGTCAATCAGGTGGGACGCAACATGGAATCGCGCATCACGCGGGATTTGCTGACCTTGCAGACCAACACGCAGGTCTATGTTCGACAATATCTGCTGCTGTCCGAACGCGACGCGGATGAGGAGAGCTTCCGTCAGTGCGCGCAGGAAATTGCCGACGAATTGTATTCTACCGGTGGAACGAACCTTTCGCTCTATTCGCTTTCGGGGGAAAAGCTGCTGGGGCGCGGCGGAGAACACAGCAATGTCATCGTCACCGGCGGAAGCGCAGCGGCGAGCGAACAGAAGCTCCTGCGCCCGGAGGAGGAAAACGCCTTTGAGCAGGCGAAAAACGGAGCGGCGGCCTACGGGCTGCATTATGGCGAGGGACGCAGCTGCTCGGTGCTGTTCGCCATGCCGGTCGCCGTCAGCGGTGAAAATATCGGCCTGATCACTTATGCGTTGGATTATTCTGAGCAATACCGCCAATATGTCGAAATGGCGCGGATGCTGCTGTTTGCGGCGATGGGGCTGTTTGCTGTGACGTGCGTTGCGGTGCTGATGTATTTGAATCACATTCTGGCGCCGGTGCGCAGACTCAGCCGCCGATCGTCCTATGCAGCGGACCAGATCCGCAATGGGCGCATCCCGACTTTGCCGCAGAGCAGGCGGAAAAAGCGCCGCCGCCGGGACGAGATCAGTGAACTGGACGAAAACTACGATTTGATGCTGCGCACGGTAGGGCAGCAGTTTTCCAGAATTCAGGAGGACAGGGCGCGCATTTTGCAGCTGCTGGACAGCCGTCAGGCGTTTTATAACAACGTGACCCACGAGCTGAAAACGCCGTTGACCACCATCAAGGGCTATGCGCAGCTGATGGAGGAGAACGGCGCGCAGGATGAAGAACTGTTCCGCAGCGGACTGGAGCACATTCAGCATGAGAGCACCCGCCTGCACCGAATGGTTACGCAGCTGCTGGAAATGTCCAACATCGACCGGGACGACGTGTTTGAACCGGTGAATCTGGGCAGCATCGCAGAGCAGGTAGCGGACGCAATGGCGCTCAAGGCGCGGCGTTATGACGATACCATCCGAATGTGGTGCAGCGGCCGGCCGGTCATTCAGGGCAAGGAAGAGCGCATCCGCCAGCTCTGCATCAACCTGATCGACAACGCGATCAAATACGGTGCAGCGGAGCAGCCCATCACCGTGGAATGCGCCCAACAGGGCAAGCAGGCGGTGCTGCGGGTGAGCAACTTCGGCCCCGGCATGACGGCGGAGGAAATCGAACACATCTTTGAGCCGTTTTACCGCACGGATAAGGAGCGCTCCCGCGAGATGGGCAGCGCAGGGCTGGGACTATCCATTTGTATGAAGATTGTGCGCGAACACGGCGGCACGCTGAGTGCGCAGAGCGTGCCCGGCGGGGAGACAACCTTCACTGCAATATTCCCATTGCTGAGAAAGGAGGGCGCGGACGATGAAGCGGAGGCTTAAAATCGCTCTTGCCTACTTGCTGCTGCTGGCACTGTCCGGCTGCGCCATTCAGCCGGGAGATAAAACCGTTGTGCTTCCCACGCCTCGTGCAACGGAAAATGCAAACGAGCAAACGGAAGAAAACGATTGGACCGTTCGACGCATCCGTCAGTGCGAGGTCGTCACCGGCTGCGTGGACGAGGAAAACCAGTCCGTTGCGCTGGGATGGAGCAATGGCAAGCTCTATGTCGTGGAAGGTGCGGCAGGGCAGGCTGTTTCGGTCCGCTGCGTCGATCCGCGCTACGGATTCTTTGAGACCTGTGCGGTGTTGGGGAAGATTGACTATGAAAGGCTGAAGCTCTCTCCCGACGGCAGCGCGCTGCTGTACACCGTGCGCAAGGAAACGGGCGAAACGGAGTTGTATCTTTACCGTGTGAAGCAGAAAAAGGCAGAAAAGGTTGCGGATATCCCGTTTTTGTCGCCCTATCTGGGCGTGGATTTCTGCTGGACGGCGGATGGAAGCCGCTTTTTTTACTGGGTGACCGCTTCCTTTTCAGATAAGCCTTACCAGACGGAGATGGAGATGTACGGCGGCGAGGTGCCGCCGACACAGGAGTATTGGGCGAGGATTCGAGGAAATATTTATCTCAATCAGATTATGCGTGGCGATGCGAAAACCGGAAACGTCAAAACCGTGCTGGCCATGCACAGCGAGATGCCGATCAGTGAAAAACGGATGGAGGTTTTCGGCGGAGAACCGAGTACTGCCTTTCAAAAGGAGGTGCTGACTTCACAGGACGGCGGCTGTGTGCTGGTACGCTATTTCAGCGAAGAGGATTTGAACTGGAGTTACGTTTTTGCGGATTGTGAAACGGGCGAATACAAAATGCGCCAGATCGAGCGTCTGAACAGCCTGATGCCGGTGGGGGAATACTACAACATCGAGCAAGTTGTGCAGGATGGATCAGTGCTGACCGCTTATGAAAGGGATAACGTTAGAATCGAGTTTTATCAGGAAAAGGGGACGCTGAAAAAGATCAGCAGCATGAACTCCAAAGAATACTGGTATACCGACGTGCAGATGACTCCGGACGGCGGACACGTGCTCGGCGTGGAGCATCATGTAAACGGCGAAAGCGTGGTGGCGGTCTATTCCACAGAGGACGGCGGACGCAAGCTGCTCTATCAGACAGCACGTCCCATCGTTTCGGTCCGCGTCACGCCGGACGGAAAGCAGGTGCTGATCTGCACGGTTTCCGGCACGCAGGTGACGGAAAATCAGGACGGATATGTGGAGGACGATAATAAGGTCGCCTTCATCGTCACGATCCTGGAAATATAAAAAAGAAACAACTTGGTCGCAAATGCGTCGGGAGCCGGAAACATCTCTTTGCTAGAATAAAAACCGTGGAAAAGCAAAGGGGGTTCCTGACGGGCGACCTTGGCGCAGGCGCGCATCAGGCGGGCTAGAATAAAAACCGTGGAAAAGCAAAGGGGGTTCCGGCTCTTGGCGACTTTGAGAATTGTGCAATCAGCAATCGAAAACAATATCCGTGCGATCCGTGCGCATACAGACAAACGCATCATCGCCGTGGTGAAGGAAGATGGATACGGCGTCGGCCTGCGCAGCGCCTACCGGTTGTATCATGGGCAGGGAATTGACTTTTTTGCCGTGGCAACGCCGTGGGAGGCGCTGCAAATGACGGAAATGGCGGAGCCTTCGGAGAGCATATTGCTGCTAACCCCGGTAGACAGCGTGGAGGCCTGCGCGGAACTGGCAGCGCGCGGCGTGATTTTCATGCTGGGCAGCTCGGAGCAGGCGGACATATTGCGGCAGGCAGGGGGGCGCGCGCATTGCGTGCCGCGTGTGCATCTGGCGATCGACACCGGACTGGGGCGCTATGGCTATATCTGGAGCGACGTATCAGCCGTGCCGCGCGATGTGCAGGGGCTAAAGGTCGAAGGGGTCTATACGCACTTTGCCACGCAGATGCGCGATGTCCAACGCAGCATACAGCGGCAGTTTTCGCATTTTGAGCAGGCGCTGGAGGTTCTGCGGGCGCTGCACATCGATCCCGGCATGACACACGCCTGCGCCAGCCTCGCCTTTGCCTGCATGGGCGATCTGGGCTGTGATGCGATTCGCGTGGGCTCACTGTTGCTCGGACGCTGCGCCGGCCCTTTGCAAAATGAGTTTGAAAACGCTGTCTATTTGGAAGCCGAGATCAGTCGCGTCACGGAACGCTGCTGCGGGGAATACATCGGCTATGATGGTTACAGGCTGCGACGGGATGTGCGGGTCGGGCTGGTTCGTGTGGGATATGCGGATGGTGCGTTTCTCAGCACGCACAACGATGCGGACGGCGGCCTGCGGCCTGTGCTGCGCAGCGTCCGAACCTGGCTGCGCGGGGGCAGAACGCGCAGCGTGAGCGTGGCGGGAAAGCGAGTTCCCGTCATCGGGAAGATCGGAATGAATCATATGCTGCTTGATCTAACCGGAGCGTCGCTACTGGGCGGCGCGATGGTGCGCATCGAGGTCAATCCCATTCTGGTGCGCAGAGAAATTCCACGCTGCTTTCTGTGAAAAAGCTTGCAGCATGGAAATGTTTGTGATATAGTGAAGCCGTGAATTGCAATCTGCAATTTGGAAAGGGGATGTTCTATATGAAGATTTATGAGGTGTCTTTCTCTTAAAACCGCATAAGAACTGCGGCGGAACAACAACCCATGCCGCAGAAAAGCCCCTTTTTCCGCGTGTCCTGCGTAAATGAAGACACATCCGCAAAAAGGTGTGTCTTTTTTGCGCGCAAATTTCCCCCAAAAGCAGGACGAACATGGAGAAAAAGCAGATTGATTGATTTGAAAAAACTGGGTTATGAAAAAGAAAAATACGGCAAGACGGAACAGGGCGTTCCTGCGCGCGTGACCGCAGTGCACCGGGAACGGTATGAAGTGATCTCTGCGCAGGGCGAAAGCTTTGCACGCTGCCGCGCATCGGCCTATCGAAACTGTCGTGCGGCGGATTACCCCACGGTGGGCGATTTTGTGGAGCTGCTGCCAGTCGAAAACAGTGTCGGATGGATATTGCGCACGCTGCCGCGCAAAACCGTCTTTATCCGCACCAACCTGCACGGCCATGCGGCGAAGTTCGTCAAGAACATTGACGAGCAGGCCGTGGCCGCCAATTTCGATTGGGTCTGGATCGTGCAGTCTCTCAACCACAACTTTTCGCTGTCGCGTCTGGAGCGCTATCTGGCCTTAACCCGCAGCAGCGGCGCGCGGGCGATGGTGGTGCTCAGCAAGCGCGATCTGGATGCGGATTGGCGGCAGAAGGCGGAGAGCGTCCGCGCGTTCTGCGGCGAGGTGCCAGTCTGCGCGGTCAGTGCGGCGACGGGCGAGGGCATGGAGCAACTCCGCCCCCTGTTGCGGCCCGGCGTTACGCTGGCGATGCTTGGTTCATCGGGCGTGGGCAAGTCCAGCCTGCTCAACGCGCTTTGCGGCGAAGAAGTGATGGAAACCGGTGCAATCCGCGAGGGTGACAGCAAGGGGCGGCACACCACGACCTACCGGCGATTGGTGCAACTGCCCGGCGGCGCGCTGCTCATTGATACGCCCGGCATGCGTGAACTGGGCGTGATCGGCGAAGCGCAGCAGGAGATTGACGAACGCTTTGCCGACGTGCGGGCATTGGCGGCGCAGTGTCGTTTTGCCAATTGTATGCATGAGAAGGAACCTGACTGCGCGGTACGCGCGGCGATCGAGCGAGGTGAACTGGATCCCAGGCGGCTGAAGCTCTACCGTGACATGACACGGGAAGCGGACTTTGCCCGTAGCCACACAGCGAAAAAGAAGTGAAGAAAAGCAGCGAAGCACAGTGAAGTGCTCCGCTGCTTTTTTGCATTGCGGGAGAGAAAAATCAATTCTGCATCAGATTGACTTTTGTAATCAAGCGGTCAGGGCCGCCGCTGACATCGTTGGTATAGCCGTTTTCAAAGACGAAGGCCCAGCCGCCGCAGAACTGAACGTCCAGCTGTTCGGCATAGGTGGCATAGAGTATGCCGTCACTCTGCTCGTGCGCTTGAATGAAAGCCTCTTCGTCTTCCGCAATCTCGTCGTAATCATCCTCATAAGCCATGTAGATCGAGCCGATCTTTAGCTGCGCAATGGGGTTGGAAAGTTCCGGCGCATAGAAGTCCAGCGTCGCAGTACCCGCATCCAGATCGCGCGTGACCAGCAGCGAGAAGGTGCGATCCGCCACACGGTAGGTCATCGACAGGTTTTCAAAATCACCGGATTCCACTACATCGGACTCCTTCAACGGATTGGGAGAATGGAGTTCGATCTGATCAATGGCGGAGAATTGTGCGTCCCGCACTTTGCGCACGGTCAGTGAGGCAAGGTCCAGCGCATAGGAGGCGCGGTCTTCCCAATCCTGTTCCGCGTCCAACGCCTGGAAGTAGACGCTACCATCCGAAACGAACCAGTTGAACAGCAGCCGGTTGGAAAAATCCATCTCGGGTACATCGCGCAACGCACCCGTTTCAACATTTAACAGCTTGACGGCGCGGCTGCGGTCAGCGGTGAGGAAGATCATCTCTGTGTCGCTGACGAATAGCGGTTCTTGGATGTTCTCTGCCAGCACAGTGCTTTCACCCGTTTCAAGGTTCACAGAAACTGCCGTAAAGATCGGAAAATCGACGTAGTTGAACATCCAGTCCGGCATGGTCATGGCAATTGCGTTTTCCGCCTCATAATCGAGCTTTTGCAGCACGAGCAACTTATCGCTCCCCAACATATAAAAGCCGTAAAGATCCAGCGAATCGGCGGAATAGATCAGTTTGTCGTCCGAACCGTCCGCCGCCATGCGGTGCAGACCGTCGTTGGACACATAGGTCAGCGTATCGCCATCGCACAATGCCCATGGGTGAGCAGGATTGGTGCATTCTGCGAGGGGATTCCCGATGGGCGTTTCTTCCGGACTTTCAATGGGTAAGGCGGTTTCATCTGCCTCAACTGGCGCAGGCGTTGCTGCCGCGCTCTCCGAGGGAATGGGGCTGGGCACTTTGATAGGTGGCACTTTGGCGGTTGTGGCCGAGCAGCCTGTCAACAGCGTCAACGCTACCAGTACAGCTGCCAGCTTGCGGATTTTTTTCATGTGGATGATATCTCCTTATGGTTTATGGCTTCTTTGATAAAACGGGAAAGAACCTTCGGATGATTCCGGGAAACACAAAAATGATCTTGGTCAGCGCGATTTTTGCGTTTCGTTATTTTTTGCGGGGATCCTCCTTGTCCTCATCAGCTCCATCGTTTTTGCGTCCGTAGAGCGCAAAGGCTCCGGGGCTGGAGTTGGGAGGACCGCCGACGCCCACGCCGCGGCCGGAATAGCCGCCCAAGCCGCCGAGGTTGCCGGTGCCGTGGCGTTCGGGCTTGGGTTTGCCTCGGTTCCGGATGGCGGAGATGAGATAGATAAGGAACAGGATGACCAGAATGGCGAAAACAATAAACAGAACAATGCGTCCGTCAAAACCGACGCCTTCGCGGTAACTCAACATCGTCGGCCTCCTTTCAGACGAAGGGGAGCTTACTTCATGTAGTCGAACAGTTCGATAGATTCGCCGGAGGGGCCATCGAAGAAGATGTTCTTGATGCCGCCCAGTATCTTTTCGCTGTAGCCAACCTGCGCGTCCTGCGGAACGATGCCGCGCGCCTTGAAATCTGCTACCACATCATCGATGTGCGTGCATTCGATGCAGATGTGACCAATCCAACCGTCCGGCGTGCGTCGGTTGAGTTCCGCAGGATTTGCGGGCTGAATCAGCTCCAGCAGGCAGGTGCCCAGGCTCATGAAAACCAAACGCGCGCCGGGGATGGATTCGGCGTCCTTGTGAAAACCGAGAGATTCGTAAAAAGCGACGGATTTGTCGACGTCTGCGGTGAAGATGCCGATGTGGGCAAGGCCGGTGAGTTTAGCGTTGTTGTTCATGAAAAAACCCTCCTTGAGTTTTACTCTGTATCTGAATTATAACATACCTGGCGCGCATTTTGAACGCTTTTGTGTTGCAAGACCGCGCTTCTTGGTCTAAAATATACAATAAGCTTCACAGCAACCGTGCGCGGTGCTGATGAATGCGAAAAAATAGCGCGCCGCACGCCTTGCGGCAGAAATGCGTCGGGTATCTGCATGAGCGGAACCTGAACGGAGGGAAAACAAAATGACAATGCTTCAGAAAAGTCACGACAAAACGCGCAAGCTCGTTTCGGCGGGAATGCTTTCCGCCATCTCCATCATCCTTGGCATGACCCCGCTGGGCATCATTCCCATCGGGCCCCTTTCCGCCACGACCATGCATCTGCCCGTCATCATCGGCGCGGTGCTCGAAGGCCCCGTGGTCGGACTGATCATCGGCGCGATTTTCGGCGGATTCAGCCTGTACCAGGCCGCCTCGGGCGGATCGGTGCTGGCGCCGCTGTTCATGAATCCGCTGGTGTCGATTCTGCCAAGGTTGTTGATCGGGCCGTGCGCTTATTTTGTGTTCCGCGGTGTTCAGAAGCTGACGAAAAAGCGTGCGCTTTCGGCAGGCTGCGCGGCGGTGGCCGGCACGCTGACCAATACCGTGGGCGTGATGGGCTTTATTTATATTCTCTATGCGCAGCAGTATGCGGCCGCGATGGGGCTGGACCCCGCGACCGTGGGCGCTGCGATTCTTTCAGCCTCGGCGCTCAACGGCATTCCGGAATGCGCGGTGGCGGTGATTGTGACGGTGGGCGTGACCGCCGCCGTCTGGCATATGCGCGGCAAGGGCAAGGCCGCAAAATAATCCCGGAAAGGAATGAATCCTCCGCATGATCCTGACACTGGATATAGGCAATACCAACATCAAATGCGCTCTGTTTGAGGACGACCGGCTCAAAAAGGCCTGGAGAATGTCTACCGACAGGCATAAGACCCATGATGAATACGGCGTACTGCTGAGCATGTTTTTGAAAAACGCGGGCTATGACAAAAGCGAGATCGAGGGCGTGATCATGTCCTCGGTGGTGCCGACGATCAACTATACCATCGAGCACATGATCGACGATTATTTCGGCGTTGAGCCGATTCAGGTCGTGCCGGGCATCAAGACCGGCATCAACATCCATTACGACAACCCGCAGGCGCTGGGCGCAGATCGAATTTGCAACGCCGTAGCGGCGCAGAAGGAATACGGCGGGCCGTGTATTTACATTGATTTCGGTACTGCCACGACTTTCGGCGTGCTGTCCAAGAAGGGGGAGTTCCTGGGCGGCGCGATCTGCCCCGGCTTGAAGCTGGCTTCCGAAGCGCTGACCGAGCGCGCGGCGCAGCTTTCCAAGGTGGAGCTGGTCAAGCCGGAAACCGTCATCGGCCGCAACACCATCACCAATATGCAGGCCGGTATCGTTTACGGCTATGTCGGCCAGGTGGATTACATCGTTCGCAAGATGAAGGCGGAGATCGGCGGATCGGAGCACATCCGCGTCATTGCGACCGGCGGCCTTTCCCGCATGATCGCATCGGAAACCTCAACCATTGATATCATCGACGGATTGCTGACCTTAAAGGGACTGCGTCTGCTCTACGAGCGCAATGCAAGGTAACGGATATTCCGGGGAGGAATCGCTTTATGTATATCAAAAAAGGCTCCCATGGGGAGGTTCTCAAGCATAATATGCGCGGAGGAGACGGCGTGGTGTCGCTGTATCCCGCGGCACAGGGAGAACAGCTGCCCGCCTCCTGCCGCCTGTTTTCCCGCATCGAGCTGCCTGCGGGTGCGTCCATCGGGCTGCACCGGCACGAAGGCGAGGCGGAAATGTTCTATGTGCTGTCGGGACATCCGACGCTGACCGACGATGGTGCGGAATACACCGCCCAGCCAGGCGATTGCATCGTGACCCGTTCCGGTCACAGCCACGCTGTGTGCAACGACGGAGGCGAGCCGGTGGAGCTGTTGGCCTGCATTGCCAAGGACTAAAATACGGGGAGGTTGACGATATGGCGAGGAGTTTTGAGGAGATCTATCAGATTGCGCCGGAACCCGCCGTGCGCCGGCTGCTTGCGTTCCGCGAGAAGTATCCTTTCCGCATCATCGAAAAAGAGGGCATGATCTACCATGTCTGGGATACCGGAAACGGCTATGGCGAACGGGCGATGGTGTTTCTGCCCAGCGGTATGGGCCACGGCGAAATCTGGTTCCCTTATCTGATGGATTTGGGCAGGGATATTCGCTGCATCGCGTTTTCACTGCCGGAATGCAAGCATATGCAGGATTTCGCCCGGCAGATTCATGCGATTCTGGAAGACATGGGCGTTAAGGAAATCATACTCGTCAGCACAGCCATCGGCGGCCTGATCGGGCAGATGTTTGTGCGGATGTATCCGCTGGATACCATTGGTCAGGTGCTGTGCACCTGCGGCGCACCCTGCAAGGAGCTGCCCGACGAGGACTGCCTGCGCTGGACGGCGCGCAAGGGCATGGCGCTGCGCTACAAGCTCACGCCGTTTGAGCCGATGCGCCAGAGCATGGGGTATCAGACCTTCCACCAGATGTGCCCGGAGGAATTGCAGGACAGCATGACCTTCTGGCGCGCGTTCATTTCGGAAACGTATGAACACTATGTCTATAAAAAACAGTATATCAATCTCAACTGCATCGCACTGCCGGAAATCTATGCCAAGAAGCCCTTTGAAATCGGCGATATGGACGATTGGAAGGGCAAGACGCTGATCCTGGAATCCTCCGGCGATCAATATTACGGCCAGAGGGAGCGGGAGCTGCTCAAAAAGCTCTATCCCGGCGCGCAGGTCGAGGAAATCGGCGATATGGGGCAGTTTGCGCTGATGGCGCGCGAGAGCGAAATCATTGCGCGGCTGCGCGAATTTATCGGCAGCCTGAATAAATAAGGACGGGAAACGAAAAGCATGGAAATCATTCGCGCAAGCGATGTTTGGTATGAATACCCCCGGCAGGGAGAGGAAGAGGACGGCCAGGGAGACCTGGCCGTGCGCGGCGTTTCACTGTCGGTGCAAAAGGGAGAATGGCTCAGCGTCATTGGGCACAACGGATCGGGCAAGTCCACGCTGGCCAAGCTCTTAAACGGCCTTTATCTGCCCAAGAAGGGCAGCGTCGTGGTGAACTGCATGGATACCCGCGACGAAGAGCGCATCTGGGACATCCGTCAGAAGGTCGGCATGATCTTTCAGAACCCGGATAACCAGATCGTCGCCACCGTTGTGGAGGAAGACGTCGCCTTTGGCCTGGAAAACCTCGGCGTGGAACCGCATGAGATCCAAAGACGGGTCTATCAGGCGCTTAAGGCCGTAAACATGACGGAATATGCCACCCATGCGCCGCACATGCTCTCCGGCGGGCAGAAGCAGCGCGTCGCCATTGCGGGCGTGCTGGCGATGAAGCCGGAGGTCATCCTGATGGACGAACCCACCGCGATGCTCGATCCCAGCGGCCGACGCGAGGTCATGGAGACCGTCGAGCGCCTGCATAAAGAAGAGGGCATGACGGTGGTGCTGATTACGCACTTTATGGATGAAGCGCTGCGCGGCGACCGCGTGGCGGTGATGGAAAAGGGACAAATCGTGCTTGAGGGCGCGCCGCGGCAGGTGTTTGCACAGGTCGATGAGCTCAAGCGCATCGGGCTGGACGTGCCGCCCATGATGGAATTGAGCCAGCGGCTCAAAAAGGACGGCTATGACGTCGGCTGTGAGCCGATGACGGTGGAAGAGATGGTGGAGGCACTATGCCGGTTGAAGCAAAAGAACTAACCTTTACCTATAATGCGGGCAGCCCGTTTGAGACCGCGGCACTGGATCATGTGAACTTCACGATCAAGGACGGTGAGTTTATCGGGATCATCGGGCACACGGGCAGCGGCAAATCCACGCTGATCCAGCACCTGAACGGCCTGATCAAGCCCACGAGCGGCACGGTGATCGTGGACGGACTGGATCTTTCCGACAAGGAGACGAGCCTTAGAGAGGTTCGCCGCCGCATCGGGCTGGTGTTTCAATATCCCGAATATCAGCTGTTTGAAGAGACGGTGCGTCAGGATGTCGCCTTCGGGCCGAAGAACCTCGGCCTTCCGCAGGACGAGATCGACCGGCGCGTGCACAGCGCGATGGAGCTTGCCGATCTGGATTATGACGCGATTGCGGAAAAATCCCCTTTTGAGCTTTCCGGCGGACAGAAGCGCCGCGTGGCCATTGCGGGCGTACTGGCGATGGAGCCGAATGTTCTGATTCTCGACGAGCCCACCGCGGGGCTCGACCCTTACGGAAGGGATTACATTCTCAATCTGGTCAAAACCTGGCACGACAAGGGACGCACCATCATCATGGTTTCCCATTCGATGGAGGACGTCGCGCGCCTGGCTGACCGTATTTTTGTGATGAACCACGGCAAATTGGAGATGCAGGGCACGCCGGACGAGATTTTCTCGAAGGAAGAGCATCTGCGCGCCATCGGGTTGGATGTGCCGCAGGTGACATCGCTTGCCGGAAGGCTCAATGCGCTCGGCTTCGATCTGCCGGGCAATATTCATACCATGGACGATATGGAAAAGGCGCTTTGCGCCGCGCTGGGAGGTGAAGCCCGTGCTTAAAGACATTACGCTCGGGCAGTTCTGCCCCGGCAGCACGGTGATCCACCGCATGGATCCGCGCGTTAAGATGCTGCTGATGATCGCCTATATCGCACTGGTTTTTCTGGTAAAAGGATTCCTGGGTTATCTGATTCTTGCGGTCTATCTGGGACTGGCCATTGCGCTGGCGCACCTGAAGATTCAGTACATGATGCGTTCGCTCAAGCCGATACTGTTCATCGTCGTCATGACGCTGGTGCTCAACATCCTCTTCACCCGTGGGGAACATCCGTTGGTGGAATGGGGCATCCTGAAAATTTATCGGGAAGGCATTGAATTTGCCGTGTTTATGGCGCTGCGCCTGATCTTCCTGCTGCTGGGCACGTCGCTGCTGACGCTGACGACCTCGCCCATGGCGCTGACCGATGCGCTGGAGCGGCTGCTCAAGCCCCTCAAGGCGATTCACTTCCCCGTGCATGAAATGGCGATGATGATGACCATCGCGCTGCGCTTTATCCCGACGCTGTTGGAAGAAACCGACAAGATCATGAAGGCGCAGGCCGCAAGAGGCGCGGATTTTGATACCGGCAACCTCTTTCAGCGCGCCAAGGCCATGGTGCCGCTGCTGGTGCCGCTGTTCGTCGGATCCTTCCGCCGCGCGGACGAGCTGGCCATGGCGATGGAGGCCAGATGCTATCACGGCGGCACGAACCGCACCCGGATGCGCATTCTGCACGTTCAGGCCATTGACTGGGCGGCAATCGGGGTTACGGCGGCGACGCTTGCCCTGATCCTGCTGGAGAGACTGCTGTGACGCGCCGCATCGCGCTGCGCATCTCCTACGACGGAACGGCGTATGCGGGCTGGCAGACCCAGAGCAATGCGGTCGCCGTGCAGCAGGTGATTGAAAAGGCACTGAGCAAGCTGTCCGGCGGCCCTGTCGGCATCACCGGCGCTTCCCGTACCGACGCAGGCGTTCATGCGCAGGGGCAAGTGGCGCATTTCGACACCGAAACCCGCATTCCGGCGGAAAAGTTCAGCTACGCCCTCAACGCCATGCTGCCGGAGGATATCCGCATTGTGGAATCGTGGGGGGCCGCGCCGGACTTTCATGCGCGCTTCGGCACGGCAGGCAAGGTTTATGCCTATACCTTTTACAATGCGCCGCACGCTTCTGCGATGCTGAGCCGATTTTCTGCGCACTGTCCGGTGGAGTTGGATGTGGAGCGCATGAACCGTGCCGCGCAAGACATTGTGGGCGTGCACGATTTTTCTGCCTTCATGGCCTCGGGCGGCACGTCCAAGACCTTTGAGCGGGAAATGAAGGCGGCGCAGGTCTGCCGCGCGGGGAACCAGGTGTGCTTTATGGTCTGGGGCACCGGGTTTCTCTACAACATGGTGCGCATCACGGCGGGGACGCTGGCGCTGATCGGGCAAGGCAAGCTGCCGGAGGACGCGCTGGCTCGAGCCATTGCTTCGCACGAGCGGCTGGATCTGGGCTATACAGCTCCCGCCAAGGGACTGACGCTGATGCGCGTGCTCTATCCGGGACAGGACGAACTCGCCCGCGAAATCTTACGTCAAAAGCTGCTTTTTAACGCAGAAAAAGCTTGACGCAGCAGGGCAATTTGGGTATAATGTATGTTGCGTTGAAATGTGACCATTAGCCCCGGTTGCTAAACGACATGTCTGTGGCGACTGACCAACGCGCACAGGCGACAGAATTACTTCACTTATTGGAGGGAATCCCTGTGAAATCGTATATGGCTAAGGCTGAAACCGTACAGAGCAAGTGGTACGTTGTGGACGCTGAGGGCATGGTGCTCGGACGTCTGGCGTCTCAGGTGGCAGCCATCCTCCGCGGCAAGAACAAGCCCACGTTCACCCCGCATGTCGATACCGGCGATCATGTCATCATCCTCAACGCGGATAAGGTCGTCCTCACCGGCGACAAGCTCAACCAGAAGTTCTACCGTCGTCACTCCGGTTATCCGGGTGGCCTGAAGGAGACCTCTTACAAAGTCATGATGGAGCAGAAGTCCGATCTGGCCGTCACTGCGGCGATCGCGGGCATGCTCCCCAAGAATGCCCTGGGCCGCCAGATGATCAAGAAGCTGCGCGTCTACAAGGGTGCCGAGCACGACCATCAGGCGCAGAATCCTGAAGTGCTCGAGCTGAAGAAGTAAGAGGGAAGGAGAAGAAAGAATCATGGCAGCATTAGCATATCAGGCCGTTGGCCGTCGCAAGAAGTCCATCGCCCGCGTTCGTCTCGTTCCCGGCGAGGGCAAGATCGTCATCAACCGTCGTGACCTCGACAATTACTTCGGTCTGGAGACCCTGAAGATGACCGTTCGTCAGCCCCTGCAGCTGACCGATACCGCTTCCCGTTTCGACGTGATCGTGAACGTCTACGGCGGCGGCACCACCGGTCAGGCCGGTGCGATCCGTCACGGTATCGCCCGTGCCCTGTGCAAGTCTGATGCAGACCTGCGTCCCGCTCTGAAGAAGGCTGGCTTCCTCACCCGCGATCCTCGTATGAAGGAACGTAAGAAATACGGTCTCAAAGCAGCTCGTCGCGCTCCGCAGTTCAGCAAGCGATAATCGACTGCTCAGACTATATCAAAATGGTTCAAAAAGCCCGGAAAATCAAGGTTTTCCGGGCTTTTGCTATATCTAAACGGGCTGATATGGTTTGACCAAATTTGGCAAAACGAGAGCCGATTTCACCCAAGTTTTAGTGGTTAAATATAGGACAACCGGCAAAAATGGGGTCAAAAAACGGCCTTAGTGGTTAAAAAATAGGACAACCAGAGAGCAATTTCGGGGGTATTTTTGAGGGTGATTTGGCACTCTCAGACACCGGATTTTTCGCTGGAGAGTTTGGCATAATCTGACCAAATCTGAACAATTAAATACGATTCTAATGCAGGCACTCAGTAACAAATAACTGGGTGCTTTTTTTGTTTCAGAGATTCCGGCATTAGAAAGGGCCGTCACTTTATGATTTTGAAGTGGCGGCTTTTTCTATTTCCAGAAGCAACAGCAACAATTAGAAATGAGGTGAAGTCAATGAACACGCAAATCATTGCCATTGCCAACCAGAA
>OIWT01001700.1_pt1 | contig 25103 bp, 32 predicted proteins | sample 1587701 | NCBI WGS metagenome assembly OIWT01 (sample SAMEA3888904, study PRJEB22519) | human gut metagenome | biome: human gut; feature: human-associated habitat; material: faeces | place: Denmark | collected 2009
TATGGCGAAGATATATTGGAGTAGGGGTGGGCGGGGAGTAAGATGTAGCTTTGACAAATGCGAACACCCTATTGTTTGCCAGTTGGGTGGCGGGGATCCTGATCGCGTTGGTGAGGCTGCGAAGATGGTAGCTGAAAAGGGGTATGACGCTATTAATTTGAACTGTGGTTGTCCAAGCAATAAGGTCTTTGTTGCATCTGTTTTGGGTGTTCACGTATAGTCTCATGACTTTGGAGCTGTTCTCATGTTGGACCCTGAGCGTGTGAGTAAAATGGTGCTTGCAATTCAGCGTGTCACTTCATTGTCCGTTACTGTCAAATGCCGTATTGGCGTTGATGGTGCGTGTTTGCCTCGTATGTGTAACGTAGATCACGATTCTTATGAAGAATTGGTTCGTTTCATCTCCATCGTCAGTGGTGTTTCGCCTGTAACTGATTCTGATTCTTCCGCTGAAGATGTGAAGGAGCCAAGTGTAAAGCATTTCATCATTCATGCCAGGAAGTGCATTTTGCAGGGTTTGAGGACCAAGGAGAATCGCAGTGTTCCTCCTCTTCAGTATTCTTGGGTTTATCGGTACTGCTTTTTGTGACCCTCTCACGTAGTCTCTTGGATGATTTCCCGACTATCGATTTCACAATTAACGGGGGCATTAGCAGTTACGCTGAAATGAAGACTCTCTTAGACCGAGAATCGTTATCTCGTTCTTCTGACCTGATGCATAGTGAGAGGCTACATAGGAAGGTGAAAGGAGTGATGATTGGCCGAATGGTGATGAAGAACCCGTATCTTCTGCGACACATCGACAAATGCTTCTATGGTGTTCCCGACCCTGGATTGTCACGGAGACAAATCGTTGAGAAGTATGTTGACTACGTGGAACACTTCTTGGCTACACACCGTAATGCTGACGAACACGGATGAGAGGTAGACAAATGGAAGCCGAATGCAACTGAGATCTCGAGACCGTTGCTCACATTGTTCGCCGGTGTGAGGCGAGGTGGCAGTGTGTTCCGCAAATCGTTGCAGGATAAGCTGACTGTTCAGAAGATTCCATTCCGGGAAGCAGTGTTCCAATCGCTGCGGTGTTTTGATGATGCGGTTCTGGATGAAGTGGATGAGTTTGATCCTTCTGAGATGGACAAGTATTGTGTGGAGTTGTAAAGTCTTTTGTGCGCTCACTGTTTCTTTTGAGAATGGCTCACAACTTCACATTGACGTATCCGTGTACGTTCACGTATGAGCTGAAGAACACGTTCAGAATGCTGAGTCAGCGAGTTCCGGAGAATTCTGTTTTTTACGCCTAGCTTGTTTTGATCAAGGACATCGATCCGACTTTTCTCTGCAAGTCGGCCAAAGATTCCAGGGGTAATTTGATGTATTCTGTGGTCTTTTCCCTAATTGTACAGCTACTACATCTATCCCAAATCCATTTCTCGTATTGATACGACTCAGCATTCGAGAAAGTTCCCCATTATTCTTTACGACATTCGTGAAGTTGATGATGTCAGGGTGAGTTAAGGCAAAATACTTCATTTCATAGGAGGACAGTACCGAGTTGAAGCAGGTGGAACTTCCTGCTGCGCAAAAGACCGTTCCCGCTTCTCCTGTTTGTGAACACGAGGAACTGCCTGCTTTGAAGGAAGACGAACCTTCTATCTGTGTGAACCCGTCGGTTCCTGCCGATTTACCGCCATCCATTCAGGAGTGGGAGTAGTAGCTTAGCTTTATCGTAGAACTCTTCGTAGCACCAACATGCTTGACTTTTATACTACAATGAACGAGAATGGAGACGAGGTAGTCATTCCGTCAGAAGCTGAGAATTAGAAGCAAATGGGTGGTTTTTCCCTTCAGCTGCTCGTTTCAAACACGGATCCTACCATTCTGCCTGATGATCCTACCCTGTTGGAGACGATTCCCCTCATCGTTGTTCTTTTCCCCATTCTTTAGTGCTAGCTGAATGTCGACGAAATGGTGAAGACGATTCTCGAGTACAACAACATCGAAGTCTCCAGTCGTTGCACCTCCGCCAGTGACGTCACCCTCTCCTTCAGCTGTCCCGCGTCAGTCAGCGAAGCGGTGCTGGAACAGCTGGAGAACATCGGCATGGACTCCTGGTACGGCCGCATCTACGTAACAGCCTGCGACCTCTACCGCAGCAGCGAGGAGGCGGAAGCCAGTCTGCTCAAAGAGACCATGACCTCGCGACTGATCCTCGTGCAGGAGATGATCAACCTGATCCACGATGGCGCCGCCTGCACCTTCGACTACGTCCTCCTTCTCATCTCTGCCGGGCTGATGGCTGCGCTGGGCCTCGCCGGCAACAGCTCCGTCATCGTCGTCGCCTCCATGCTCGTCTCGCCACTAATGGGCCCGATTCTGGGCATCGCCTTCGGTGTGGCCTCCTTCTCCTCCTCACCTCTAGCCAGCGTCATCCATGACCGCGCACTCATGCGCATGTCCCTTCGCTCCGAGGTCATCGGCATCCTGCTCTGCGTACGCCTCCTCCGCTCCCTCCATGCTAGTTCCTCTCCGGCTTTCTCGTCGGCGCCATCTGCACGCCGCTCGCGCTCGCCTCCAGCGGCGAGATCTGGCCCGGCTGGCCCACCATCGAGATGCTGAACCGCGGGAATCCGCACAACCTGATTCTGGGCTTCTTCATCGCGCTGCCGTCGGGAGTGGGCGTGGCGCTCGCCATCTCCGGTCGCAACACGTCGTCGCTGGTGGGCGTGGCCATCTCCGCGTCGCTCCTGCCGCCGTGTGTGAACGCCGGACTGCTCTGGTGCCCGTGGCGATGGCGCGTGAGTCGTAGGGCGTACGCGCTGTTCGGCAGCTGGCTGGACAAGATCCCCGCGGGGTACACTCCCGGCGACCTGGCGTGGAAGGGGTTCATCAGCTTCATGCTGTGTGTGGTGAACATCATGTGAGTGCGGCGCGGCGGGCTGAGGCGAAGCACTATCGTGATCGTGGGCATGGTGATGTTCAAGGTGAAGGAGCTGGTGAAGTACTCGGACAAGTCGGAGATCTGGGCGGAGGACGTGAAGCAGATTCGACGGACCTTCGATTCTGAGAACAAGGTGGCGATCAGAAGATGATGTCAGGGGTAGAAGTTCCATCAGAAGAAGGGCGATGCGAAACGGACTGTCTACTCCACGACGTCCAGAATGTCCGCTGGAGAGGACACGGTGAAGAAGCATTACTCGCATACCACTCTGCACAGAGATATTCACAAGACATATGCCGTTGTGGAGAGAGTCGGATGTGACTAGTAGAGTACAACCCTCGACAATACGCTGACTACCAGCGCGTACAAGAAAACCGCGATGAATCTCGAAGAACTGTTTAAAACAAAGCAGGATTAAGGGAGATGAATTTGAAATGGTTAGTATAATGCATTCTATGTTTGTTACAACGAAAGAACGACTGCTGCTCGAAATCACATAAGGCGACTGAAAAACAGCTCAGATTCACAGCTGACACTCAAGGAAACACACTCTTACTCCCCGCCCACCCCTACTCCAATATATCTTCGCCATACACACTATACAACAACGTCTCACTCACCATCATCTCACTATACAATTCACACTTAACACTCATACAACGAATCAAATAGCGCTCAAAACTAACACTTCATCAACACAACACACACTCACCTCGTTGTCACATCCAACATCGGAGCAACACTCACCACACTCGCATCCATTCAATCAACACGATTTCACAAACAAACAATACACTTTCCTTCCTTCGCTTCCAAACGAGCCATCTCCGCAGCCTCCTCCTTCTCACGCTTATCCTCCTCCTCAGATACAGGGAAACACTCGCCCCAAATACACAACGGACGGTCTGTTATCATCGCGATGAACTCCTTCCGACTTATACCCGCGCTCACATCCACCTTCGAATTCTCGCTACGCACACGCAACGCTCTACACATCAACACATCACCTCATACACACTTGTCCACCAACTCACTAGCACTCGCCAAGTGGTAACTGTTCAACGGGAAGCCCTTGTCCTTTCGAGTCAAGTAGTCCACCGGCAAGTGGTAACTCGCCAAACAGTACTTCACCACCTCCTCGAACTCCTCGCGATTCATCGTCTTCGACTCCTTACTAACAATCACACAACCACTCCACCATCACTCTTTGAACAAACGGTACAAACCCTTCAAACGACTCTCAGTGTCGCCTTGCACCATGTGCAACACACACACCAACAACAACTTCACTGGCACCTTCACACTCTCCACCTCCTCCACGTTCTTCAACACTCTCTCTTCTCCATCCACCATCACACTGTTCGCGTCATCTCTCTTCTCACTCGCAAGCGATGAACAGTACTCCAATGCCACACTGTCCAACAATCGAGTCAACTCATACTACTCAATCAACCATCATACTATACAACAACCTCATTCTTCACCTCCGTTATACCACCCGCCTTCAATACATCCTTCATCACTTCACGGAACTCACCAACACTCAGCTCTTCGCCATACTCACTCTGTAACACATGACTCAAGTAATTGAAGAAACTCATACTAATCATCATCCCATAACCACTACCTCACTTTATGTGGTTACTACTCAACAACTCTTCACTCTCACTCGCTGTTAAAGGACATTTCTCTTCATATCCTTTACGCACATTGTCGTGCCGCTTCCCTTCTTTACTTATCTTCACAAAATAACCCACCAAACCACAAAGCACTAACGTACTCGCTCCCACTACACACTTCACTCCATTCCGCACTCCTTACTTCCTAAATAGTCGCTGAATCGCATCTATTTCATCAATCGTTCAACACAACACTACTCTCGTTCTCTTCTTCTGTCTCTCTTCTCCTTTACTACCTTCCGATTTCACTTCATTTGATACTTCACTCAGTAACCGAATTGGAACGCTTCTGTAACTTCTCACTTCAATCACACTTCTTCTTAATACACCAACACTTCTAACACATCAACGCATCACACACATCATCACCTCCGCAATACTCCATACATTCTTCTCTTTCTACTTCAACACACACAAATACCCTCCTTTTTCGGATTTCATCCATTTGTTCAAATTCATTTCATTTCATCCTTCCAGTCCTTCATTCGCTCTTGTCCCATTCACTCTCTCTTGTCATCTATAGACAGGGAAGGACTCCTTTACACACTTCCTTCGTTTACTCTCTATTCTATTCGATTCGATTCACAACACATCCCTAAGTAAGATTCCAATTCCTCTCCCTTCATTCCTTCTCCTCCTCACATACACTCACATTGGTGTAGATAGTATATGAACAACAACGAGGTGGATGGAAAGAGTGCGATGGAAGAAGGTGGGATGGATAGGAAAGAGGTGGAAGTGAAAATGGAGGAGGAAGTGATTTCAAAGCAGCCAACTATTCCAGAATCATCGGAAGAGAAGGTAGTATTCATAATAGTGAAAAATGAGGAGTAGAGTGTTGGTGTGTTAGAAGTGGAGTTGAGTGATATGGATGATTTGCGTGCATTGTATAGTAATGAGCCGAGGAGTCGTGGTAGAGGTCGAGGACGAGGCAGGGGACGCGGAAGAGGACGAGGAAGAGGAAATGGTTGGACATCGCCTCTAACGATGGATTCGGACAACGAGGGTGAGTCGAGTGATTCGTTGGATTTGGAGATGAACCAATCGATTCGTCGTTCGAGTCGTTTGTCGTTGCATCTGCATGAGGACAGTGGTGACGAGCGTGTGTGGCGCCAGTCGACGCACTCGAGTCGACGAGGTCGTGGTCGTGGTCGTGGGGGCGTGAGTTCGAGCGACGAGTTCGACGAGCCTGGAGGTCAGAAGCGTCCGCTGCGTCGCGACACCTCGCGTTCTGAGGAGAAGCGTCGTCGTCAGACTGTGAGCGATCGGAAGGAGGAGAGTGTGAGTGATGAGGAGAAGGGCGTGGGTCACACGCTGGTGGAGATGGAACATGGGTGCGAGAAGGAGGTGGAGGAGGCGGAGGAGGCGGAGAGTGCGTTGGCAAGCACAGTGGTGGCGAAGAACGGTTCGGTGTTGACGCTGCCCGAGTTGAACCCGCCGCCCGAAGCGGTGAGTCGCAGCATGCGCGTGGACGTGGGGTGTGGTCTGTGCAGTCGGCGCGACACGAGCGACATGGTGTGGTGCAACCGGTGTGGGAGCGAGTTCCACGCGCGGTGTCTGTACGGTGAGGAGCTGGACTACAACAGCTGGCTGTGTTCGGAGTGCGTGAGCGTGCTGAGTGAGTTGAGTCCGTCGTTCGCGTACCTGCAGGCGGGTTCAGAGTACGTGCCGGCGAATGGGTTCGCACCGATGGGTTGTCCCGTGCGTGTGTGTGTGTCTGTGGAGAAGAAAGTGAAGAGTGAAGAGGTGAAGAGTGAAGAGGTGAAGTGTGAAGAGGTGAAGGGTGAAGAGAAGGAAGAGAAGAAGGAGGAAGTGAAGGGTGAAGAGAAGTGTGGAGCGAAGGATGAGGAGAAGAAAGAGAAGATGGAAGTGAAGAAAGAAGAGATGGAGATTGAACCAACAAACCACACACAGAAGGAGGAAGTGAAGAGTAAAGAAGTGAAGAAGGAAGAGAAGGAAGAATACAAAGAAGTGAAGAAGGAAGACACAAAACAGAAGGAAGCCCCCTTCACAACAGAAAAGAAACGCCTTCAATGGCTACTCTCCTTCGGCGACAAACTAGTAGGCAGCCGCGTGTGGCTGAAGGAGCGCAACCTGCTGGGGTTCGTGCTGTACCGCATGACGGACCTGCTGCTGTTCTACGTGGTGTTCGAGGGCGTGGCGGAGAGCGAGAGTGGGTGGTACGCGTTGGAGCAGGGCGAAGTGAGTGTGCTGCGCGAGCTGGTGTGGGTGCGCGGCAGTGGGGGTCTGGGCTGTGGCGTGAAGGAGGAGGTGGAGACGGGCGCGAGTGGTCGCGTGCTGGACCTGGAGCGTGGCGAGCTGGAGGCGGTGGGCGAGGCGAAGGTGGAGCCCGTGCGCGACTGGCGCGAGCACCGCTTGGAGCTGGCGTTCAGCCCGCTGCTGGACACGGTGCGGTGGGAGTTCCGTCTGGGCGAGGAGGTGCGCCGGTGCGTGTCGAGGCCGTTCAAGGTGCCTGTGCAGCGCGTGGAGATGAGCGGGAAGGAGTGGATGTACAAGTGGGTGTACGTGTGGAAGCGCGAGGTGGAGTTCCCGTTGGGCGGGTGGAGTCGCGGCGTGGTGTTGCAGTACCGGGCGATGACGGGGAAGCACTTCGTGCTGTTCGAGAACGAGGCGGTGCACAGCGGGTGGATGTACCTGAACGCGCAGTACGTGCTGGTGGACGGCGTGAGCAACGAGGAGCTGATGGGTCTGCAGCCCGTGTCGGAGGAGCACTGCTGGTGCTGTCTGCGCGGGGCGTCGGAGCAGCCGCTGTACCGATGTGTGAAGTGTGGGCTGTTCTGCCACCTGGCGTGCAGCGATCCTGCGCGTGGCGGTGAGCTGAGTGGGGAGGAGGCGAGTGAGTTCGTGTGCTTCAAGTGCGCGAAGTGTCGAGGGTGCGAGACGGAAGTGTCGTTCTATGGTCGTTGGGAACACGCGATTGTGTGTGGCGAGCGTGTGCTGTGCTGCGAGGAGTGCAAGGAGCGCTATGGCGAGGGTCTGTTCTGCGACGTGTGTCTGAAGACGATGAGTGTGTCGGAGACGCGTGGGTGTATGAAGTGTGGTGCGTGTGGGAAGTGGGTGCACCGCGAGTGCGACGGCGCAAAGAAGGAGAGTCGTCGTCGCGAGGACAGCACGTTCGAGGAGGGCGTGGAGAGCGAGGAGGAGAAGGAGGAGGATCACAGTTACCGGTGTCCGTCGTGTCGTCGCGAGGACATGCGGCGCATGGTGAGCGCGCTGAAGGCGTGGGACCCGGCGGGCATCTTCGTGCACCCGATCAGCGAGGAGTTCGCGCCGAACTACTACGACCTGATTCCGCGCGAGCAGAGCATGTGCTTCGAGGTGATGGAGGCGCGGATCCGGCGCAAGACGTACGATCGCGTGCAGCAGGTGCGCGAGGACTTCGAGCTGATGTGCGCGAACGCGTTCGTGTACAACGCGGTGGGCGACGAGGTGTGGAAGTGCACGGAGACACTGTTCGAGAAGGGCGAGGCGTACCTGGAGAGCGAGTGGCGTGAGACACATGCGAGCGAGTACGTGGAGAAGGTGGGTGTGGTGCGCGCGACGAAGACGAAGCAGTCGACGCGTCCGGCGGCGAGCAGCAACGCGAAGCAAGCGAATCTGGAGGCGTCGAAGATGGTGCGGCGCATCGAGAACTACCGGGTGAACGGTGGGAAGCTGGAGCCGTGCACGCCGCTGGCGGGTCCGTACTCGGTGGTGGAGGTGCCGATGGTGGCGGAGCGCGTGCTGGCGCGGTACAGCAGCACGATCAGCTACGACGTGTGTCTGAGCTGCGGGTCCTCGGGCGACCGCGACCGCATGCTGTTCTGCGCGGACTGTGGCGAGTGCTACCACGTGTACTGCGTGAACCTGAGCGGGACAGTGACGCGCGAGATGCGCGAGGGCTGGCGATGCTCGAACTGCAAGATCTGCGAGGTGTGCGGCGCGGCGCTGACGTCACAGCTGGGCAACGGGGAGGTGTGTTCGTGCAACCGATGCGACCGGTCGTTCCACAAGGCGTGTCTGCAGTACCGGGACGATGAGAACCTGAACCTGTTCGTGTGCGGTCACTGCTTCGCGTGCAAGAAGTGCGGGAAGCGGGGGAGCGCGACGACGTGGAGTTACCACAAGGACTACTGTCGCGAGTGCTACGCGAAGGAGGAGCGTTTCCGCGAGTGCGCGGTGTGCGGGAAGCCGTGGAGCAGCAGCGACGTGGACATGGCGTTCTGCGAGAGCTGCGAGCAGTGGATCCACCGGCGGTGCATCGCGAGCGACATGGTGGAGTGGCAGAAGTGCGACCTGACGCGCACGCCGTACCACTGCAAGCGTTGTCGGCAGCAGGAGGTGTTGACGGCAGGTGCTGCGATGGCATCGTTGGCGTCACTGAGCGGACAGCGGTCGGAGGAGAGTATGTCGGTGCAGCGCGGTCTGGTGGGCGAGATCCAGGAGCAGCGTCAGGAGCTGCGCGTGAAGGAGCTGCTGCAGCAGGAGACGAGCAGTCGGACGGCGCGTTTGGCGCAGCTGGAGAGTCGTTGGCGCGAGCTGGTGCGGACGATCATCCGCGTGGGATTACTAAAGCGTGGTGAGGACTAGGCGAACAGCATGCTGTTGAACACGCTGCCGTTGAAGGTGCAGGAGAAGGAGGTGAACGAGGGCGGGTGGGGTCGTCGGTGTCGTTTGCGCGGGAACGCGCTGGCGGAGGAGTTGGCGGAGCGCGGGCGGACGTTCATCGCGTCGCGCGTGGAGTCGCACAAGAAGGTGGGCGAGGCGATCCAGTCGGTGGTGGCGTCGGAGGTGCGTGGGAAGGAGGAGGCGAGTGGTGAGGTGAGCGTGCGTTGGGTGGAGCGCGTGCCGGAGTCGGTGTTGGAGGAGGTGCGTGGGCTGTACAGTTCGTTCCTGCTGCTGGTGGAGGACGCGTGCAACGCGTCGGGGTACCTGTACACGATGCAGGGCGTGTTGCCGTCGCTGTTCGACCCCGTGGCGCCGTTCACGCCGACCGAGTGGTTGTTGCTGAGTGGGAACGTGGCGTTGCCGTCCTTCCCGCTGACGCCTCCGAGTGAGGAGGTGGGTGATGGTGTGAATGGTGTGAAATCTACCGTTGGTGGTGAGAAGACGGCTGGTGGTGTGAAATCTATTGGTGCTGGTAGTACTGGTGGTGTGAATGGTGTGAATACCACACACACCACTGACACACCCACACAACAACAACAGCAACAACAACAACAAGAGAAGCCTCTCCACGAAGTGAGCGGACTGTTCGGACTGAGCGGACATCGCGTGGAGGACCCGCGGTGCTGCGACCTGTGCGGGCTGGCGGGCGACCACGCGGTGGCGGGCCGACTGCTGTGCATCCAGACGGGCGAGTGGGTGCACCTGAACTGTGTGTACTACAGCAGCGCGATCACGCTGGACGAGCGGACGGGCGCGATCCAGAAGTACACGCAGCTGAAGAACCACTGTCGCAACACGCTGTGCTGCGTGTGCAACAAGCCGGGCGCGTCGATCAAGTGCTGCTGCGCGGGCTGTCCGCGGTGCTTCCACTTCGTGTGCGGGCGCGAGAACGGGTGCTTCATCCGCGTGAACCGCGAGGCGTTCTGTCAGCGTCACCGTCCGGGCGTGCCACGACCGCGTGGTTTGGAGGGTGGTGGGGTTGTGTGTGGGAGCAGTGAGTCGCAGAGCTGTTCAAGAGCGGACTGTTCGCGTCCCGCGGGAGTGCGCTGTCGCTGGGCGGATTCGCGTCCGCACGCGCACCAGTGCAGGACTACCGTGCGGTGGTGAGCAACCTGGAGCTGTTCACGTGCCGCTTCAACTACCGCGTGGTGTTCTCGCCGCTGAAGCTGTGCGTGTGGTGCGTGGGGCTGAGGCGTAGTCGTACGGCGGACAAGGAGGCGATCCGCGTGGGCGCGCTGACGGTGACGCACTACGGGGTGGTGGACACGTCGCCGCTGAGCCACAACCGCAACTACATCTTCCCGATGCAGTACCGCGCGTTCCGCGTGTTCTGGAGCACGGTGCACGTGGGCGAGGTGGGTGTGGGCGTGTGGCGTGAGGGTTAGCGAACGCTGTACTGTTTGGAGATCCGACCGGCGCGTGGCGAGTCGGCTGTTTCCAGTGTTGGTGATGTTGGAAGTACGAGCAATGCAAGCACAGAGCAGACAAACAACCCTAAAGGCGGACCGCTGTTCGTGGTGACAGACCTGCAGGCGCCGGACGTGTCGTTCTGCGCGTCGGACATCCACGGTGGTATGAATGAATGCATGTAATGGCTAGAAGTGTACCGACAGGTGTGGGCGGCGCTGGAGGCGGCGGGGCACTACGAGGCGCTGCGACTGAACCGGCGCGGCGAGGACGTGGTGGGCGATCGGCAGTGCCGCGGGCTGGACGGGTACTCGTTCTTCGGGCTGAACCAGCCGCACGTGGTGAGCGCGACGGAGAGCCAGGAGAACAGCGTGTACCACGCCGTGCCGCCGGCGGGCTTCGTGGCGTACAACTACCACTTGGTGCCGCCGAAGGCCGAGGCGGTGATTCGCGTGCGCGAGGAGCGCGTGGGCGTGGGGACGTGGGGTGAGGCGTAGTTGGCGGAGGAGCAGAGCAAGGTGGGCGAGGCGAGCGTGCCGTCGCCCACGGCGGAAGCGTCGGTGGGGTGGTCGTGCAGTCGGTGCGTGGCGATCCGCACGGCGGTGGAACCGTTGGCGTGGACGCTGTCGACGCTGCGGCAGACGGGGCAGGGCGAGGCGCCGCGCAGTCGGTGGCTGCGATCGGAGTCGGTGGAGGCGACGAGCACGGCGGAACTGCTGCGACAGTACCGTCTGTTGCAGGTGGGCGTGTGGGGTGTGAGTGAGGGTCAGACGCGCAGCGCGTCGGAGCAGCCGGTGGTGATCAAGAGTCCGATCCAGGGCTGGGGTCTGTTCGCGAGCAGTCCGCTGATGAAGGGGATGATGGTGATGGAGTTCGTGGGCGAGGTGGTGAGTCAGGAGGTGGCGAACGCGCGCGAGGCGGTGTACGAGGAGATGGAGGTGGGCGGGTGTTACTTCTTCCGGCTGGACGCGGAGCACATCGTGGACGCGACGGTGAAGGGCAACGAGAGTCGGTTCATCAACCACTGTTGCGACCCGAACTGCGACGCGCGTGTGGTGAACATAAACAACGAGAACAAGATTCTGTTCTTCGCGAAGCGTGACATCGTGCCTGGCGAGGAGATCACATACGACTACAAGTTCCAGTACGAGGACAAGGAGTTGGTGTGTTTGTGTGGGTCGAAGCACTGTACTGGGCGTATGAATTGGTGTGTTTGTGACAAACAATGGACTCTGTGAAGGAGAAGTCGGTGATTGTTAGATCGCTTGGTGTGTCAGTTGACTCTTCGAGGGATACATGAAGAGACTCTTCAAGAGACAGAGAATCACTCGCAGGAATCCACGGAGCAGGGACACGTCGTGTCAACAACGCCTCCCACTCCAAATCGCGGAAGAAGGGATGTCTCTTCACCTCCTCACTCCCACCTCGACCCAGACGCTTCTCACGGTCTCTCTCCAACAGGCGGTAACACACGTTGAACGCACACATCGACATGTCGCCAGGCTTCACCAAACGGCTTCCCGGCGCAGTGGGCGGCACAGCGCCTGTCAGCAACTCCCACAGCATCACGCCCAACGCCCACCAGTCCACCGTCGCGTCGTACTCGCCTCGCACACTCACTTCGGGAGGCAGATACGCCTCTGTTCCGCCTGTGCTCCAACGCCTTCTCTTCTCCATCGCTGATTTATTGCTGGACGCATCCTCGTCAGATGTGAAGGCAGATGTGAAGGCACCACACACCTTACACAACCCAAAGTCGACGAGATGAACATGACCCTCACTGTCCAGCAACACATTCTCTGGTTTCAAGTCGCGGTAGATCAGGTTGTGCGAATGCAAGTACTCCAAACACAACAACACCTCGCCACAGTAGAAGGCCACAGCCGCTTCACTCAGACAGCCCTGCTGCAAGCGTTGAGCAAGGGAGCCGCCACTGTAGTAATCGAGAACAAGACAGAGAGAGGAGGGCGTCTGGAAGGCGAAGTGGAGTCTAAGGAAGAGAAGGAAGGAAAGGATACGTGGGAAGGAGAGGGAAGTGGAGTTGGAGGAGCGTGTTGCGTTCGGTGATGAGCGCGGCGTAGTGAAGGCGGTTTGTGATTTGGGTCTTATCAAATACCTTCATGGCGTATATGCGACCATTGTGGTTGTATCGGACCTAGGAATGGAGTGGAAGGAGTGTAGTTACCTTGAAGACACGACCGAAGCCTCCCTCTCCCAGGAATTGAATGAGTGTGAAGTGTTGAAGCGTGAGAGGAGGATGGTTGTTGGATTGGGAGGGTTTGAGGGGAGTGGGGGTAGAAGTGTGGAGTGGGTATGAAATGGAGGCATGGGAGTGACAACAACCCATTAGGACATGGAAGGGGGAGGGGGGTTGTTGTGGGTGTGAATTGTGTGTGTGGGAGTGGGGATGTGCGTGCTGAAGGTAGTATTTGCTTTTTATTCCTCATAATGAGGTTCTGTAGCTGTTTTCTGTGCATCGACAATTGTGTGCTTCTCCTGCTCATTTGATGGTACTGATTTGTTTTTCTGTCAGTTTCTTTCGGCATTGCATTATTTCGCTTAGCGAGAGTGTCAGTCAAGCCTACTCAGTTTCTTTCTTCATTGTTTCTTTTCTATGGATATTGTCGGTGGATACACATTGCGAAAGAGGTGCTATGATGAAGACTTCAATGCCTACTCGCAAGAAGTGTGTCCTCCTTATCCAGTTTTCTGTGACGCAATGGAGATGGATTGGGGTGGTAAACGCATGCGTGACAATCGTCCACTGTTGCCTTTCATTTCCCCATCTCCAAACTACGGCTACGCTGAGCCAACGGTAAGAAGAGCATCTGTTCTCCCTCCGCAGGCTCGGAGTGACTTGTACAAGACGAGGCTGTGCAGGCACTTCATGAGCACGGGTAGTTGCCGTTATGGAAACAAGTGTCAATTCGCTCATGGAGTGGATGAGTTGCGTTCTGTACAATGTTGCGTTTGTTACAAACAGGGAACAGACACAGGACATGATAGACTTAAGGCTTCGGATCAGGGGTAGGAGGCTCAGTAGGATTACTACAGTCCACATTTCTCCTTCCGCAGAAGTAGATTTCGAGAACGTCGTTCACACTATTGCCGTTGTATCTCTTCAGGTTGTTGAAGGCGTACTCACCAGCCACGACCATGGGGATAGTGGTCTCGCCAGTACCCTGTGCAACCGTGTCAATGTTCGAAGCCGAGACGCTGACGAAGTTGTCCATGGAGTTCTTCTCGAAGATCACCACGCTCAGCTCAGGCAGGTCTAGTCGTCATTCATGCAGAGAAGACGCACCCTTGAAGATCACGTCGTTGTTCTCATCGATGCTGTCCACGCCGCCGAACGACTTGACTCCCATGTCAATGGCTCTCAGCATGGGCAGGTCATCCATCTGCAGGCTCACGCCCTTGGCATACGCGTTCTCGCCGAGAGTGATTCTCTGCAGCTTCTTCATCTCTACAGGTCACTCGACGCGGTTGCAGGTACCCTTCAGGATGACGGTGTACCTTTTGTCGCTGAACAGGTTCTTGCCGATGAACAGAGCGCCAACACCGAAGCGGGTCATGTCGATAATCACGGATTTGTGCTCGGGGTCCTCAGGGGCCAGACGACGGCCGCCGGTGGTGTCTCTGGTCACGAAGGACAGGGTGATGCCCTCGAAGGACGTAGGTTTCGTGGACTGCATCATAAGAAGGAGCATCAGCAGCTCCTCCTCGTTCATGTTCATGGTCTCGCCGGTGGTGGGATCAATGACGGGGGTCACGTCGAAGGTCAGGTCCTTCAGGTTGGGGAACACCTCCTTGAAGTTCACGTTGGACATCGTCGCGTCCTTGGGGAAGATGATGCTGCTGATGGTGACGGTGGTCGCCGCCTCGATCTCCTCATCGGTGTACAGGGTATTCAGCACCTGCTTCAGCGAGTCGTTGTTGGTCACTCTGCCGGTGGGCAGGTCGGACTCGGCAATCACAGCCATTTCCACACGACCCTTGGCGCCAAGGTTCTTGGTGTCCTTGTCCACGATGACGGAGTAAGCAGTGGCGGTGATGCCAGCAAAAGGTCTCGCACGCCTCTTATGCTTATCCAGGATGTAGTTGCCGTCAGCGTCCTTGATGGTGGGGTTCAGGAGCACTCTGTTGGCGAAGGCGTCCTTCGTGGCGTCGCCGGTGGTGTGGCGGCGGATGTACACCTCCCAGAAGTGCTTCTGGTTAGGGCGGAAGTCGAAACCGGTCAGAACACCAGCCAGCGTGGGGCGAGTCTTGTCCTTGGGGAGCTTGGCGTTGTAGTAGGCGGCCTTCATGGGGTCCTCGCAGGTGGCAGTGTAGAACTGGTAGTAGAGAGGGTCCAGAGCCAGCTGCACGTACATGGGACCGTTCTTCACGGCATCAGCCAGGTCCTGGTTATTCAGCTTCATCAGGCGAACACCGGCCTTGATGTGGTACTAGGGGTAAGCGAACGGCATTAAGTCGAACGCGGCGGCAGCTCTCGCCATGGTTCACGAACTCATCCTCCAAGCAAACACCTTCCGTCTGGAGGAAGTTGATGACCTTCTTGATGTCGTAACGCTCCACGTTCAGGGCGCTGATGAGCTGCTGGGTAGAGAACTTCCACTAGAGTGTCATAATCGGGTGAGAAAAACGTACCACCTTGTTCTCGCTCACCTCGGGGTTGGAGTTGGTGTAAGCAAGGTTCATCAGATCAATGGCACCGTAAACAACGTAATTGTTCTTGTTCTCCAGATCGTTCAGATCGGTACCAAGAGATGTGCTCACGGCAGCGTAGGCGTTGCTGCTCACGTCGTTGCCGACGTGGCTGATAGCAGTCTCCTCAAAGAAGTCAGCGGTGAGCTCAGTGTTATTGGTGTTGGTGTAGCGGAGCATGTGGAGGGTGAACTTCTCATCGAAAAGCGCAGGATCCATGTTGATGTACATGCTGTAAGCCACAGACTTATCGCCTCCGAACCAACGCTTATCCACAAAGTTCTTGTTCTTCATACAGGTTTCATAACTACACGTTAAGAAGGAACGGAACCGCCACGTATCCGCGATGCTGCAAACCTCCTGCGTAAAGGAAGCAGCAATGAGAGAAAGAAGGACAACTAAAGAGAAAGCCATAGAAAAACTCTTCAAATAAGCCTTATCTAAAGAAAGTGTTTGGATGGCAATCCATCTTTGGAGTTACGTTACACAAAATACGGCCGAATTCTGGCCTCAGTGATTCGTATGACGCGTAGTGTTCCGACGTTGTGACTTGATTCTCACACTCGTTTTGCATGTGAGCCCGATTTTCTGTCATAACATCGAATGTATGACTTATTCCCACGACCCTGCTGCATTTCGAAAACCATTTGCTGTTCCCCTTCCTCTCAAATACCATATGTGAATCGTGATTTCCATAGAACCCTGTTTGCGGTTTTCTTTTGTCCATCCCAAATGCAGGCTCTTTTGGCTTTCTACGGTGTGTTTCCTGTTAGTTTTTTAAAACTACGAAATATCAATGTAATGCCAGTGTCCAATGAAACACCATACTGTTGTCACAGCATTCGAGACGATTTGTTCACCCTATCAATATGTCATTGCTTGTTATATAGGATCCACGACCTATTTCCGACAAACACCTCATCACGATGATTACACTACCGTATGACTGATTTCTTGTTTCATTCGTAACAACCGAATACATCCTTTAGAATAATACTTCCTGATGGATAGAATCACCATGACTGCCGGCTGTTGCCATTACCCACAGTATTCCATTCTACGTCATTTATCCCTTCACATCCCACCATGACTTTAGTCAGAATAAGGAGATGGATTCTTCAGAGATTGCGGCTCTCTCCCAGTGCATCTGCGTGCTATGCGATGAGAGGAGTTCGAGCGAAGAAAAGGATCGGGCAAATGGCGTTCTGTCTCGTTTCTCGGATAGCGAAGAGGGATGGTTCCTTGCATTGCAGATACTTCAAAGCAACGATCTGAGTATGCGTTATTGTAATTGCATCAAGAATAGGCATTTCCTTCAACGTTCGTTTCTTTGCACTCAATCTTCTAATATCTGCATTTCACAAAAACTGGAAGTGCACACCGAACGATACACAAAGGTCCATTCTTGGCTTTTTGGATGATTCGCTAAGGAACCCGATTCCGGTTTGTTTTTGCTTTTTTCTTTTCAATGTAGGTGATGTATGCCGAGAATCCGCTGCTACTCAAGAAGTTTGCTCACTTGATCGCGACGGCAATGACGGCTTGCTGGCCAAGTCAATGGAAGAATTGCATGGAATCATTGGAGAACTATGTGGCGTTGTTTTCCTGGAATGAGCGGTAGACAAGAGGGAATTCGCAGCAGGTGTTTTTGGCGGTTGAGATTCTGCGCTACTTTTGCTTGGATCTTGGCGCAAGCAAGGAGGAACACAACTGCGTCAACGGCAGGCGGAAGCGCGTGAAGAGCTTCATTCCGTCTGTTGAGACGCTTGTGCGGAACTGTGTTCTCTTCCTTCAGTCAGACCAGGCAGCGCAGACGGTCAACTCCAGCGACTCTGTGTTCTCCTCCTTCTTCTGCTTCATCACATCCCTCTTCAAATGCGTTTCCTTTCCGTTTTCTCCCCATTCCCTAGGTTCCAGAAGAAGTCATTATTTCTGTCATCCCTCTCGTCAACAGCATCGTCATTCCCGCCATTTCTCGCACCTACCTCCTCACCGACTGCTTCGCCTACCTTGCCGCCGTGGCGGAGTGGCCCCCCATTTTCGGATTCACGCATAGCCACCCTTTCTCCAAAGACAACCGGCCGGTGATCAAGGACTTCCTCCAGTTCCTGTTCCAGGTGGATTCCATTCTTCACTCCTACCCGCTGGACAGTTCCTTGTTCGCCACCTTCAAGGACTTCTACGAGTAACACCTCTTCTCCCTCTCCATTCTAGAATCGTCTATTCCTTCGTCCAGAACCAAACCGCCGTTTTCCTTCCCGTTCGCGACGCTGCGGAAGAGCAGCAGTTCGTCCGTCTCGTCTCTCTTCTCATCACCGCCATCCAGTTCCCCTCTGTGCCCACCCAGATCCACATGATCAGCTGCCTCGTCGCTCTCTTCTCCGCCGACGCCTTCCACACCCGTCAGTCGCTCCCACACTCCCACCCCCTCAGCGCTAGACAGATCCTCGTCGAAGCCGTTCCGAGTGCCATCCAAGCGCTCGTGATCGCGCTCTGCTGCCATAACCAAGCGTCCTCGCAGTATCTCGCCTTTGAGTGACTCTTCCTCTTTCCCCTCACAAGCAGCAGCTGCGAGTATGAGAGCCACGGCAGCTTCCAGCGAGCGGTCAGCGACCTGAAGAAGGTGGTGAGGGAGTGTGCCGCGGCGCTGGTGAAGACGCAGTACACGCCCGTCATGACGCAGGTCACAGCGATGTGGGTCCCAACAGCGGTGTTGAGAGTAGTGTGGCGACGCTGTCCACGCAGCCCAACGACTTCGTTCTCGCCTTCTACTCCATTCTCAAAGGCGCCGTGGAGGGCGTGAAGGCTCTCTCGACCGCGCAGGCGTCGCTGGACCGCGCGGACCTGAAATCTCTCTTCCTCCAGCTGCAGCAGTTTCTATTTTACGGCCACCGCCCCTTCCAGGTGGAGACGCTGCAGATTCTGAGCACTCTCGTGGCGTCGGTTTCGCTCGACCCTGTTTGTTCTGCGTCGGCGCCTCAGGAGTAGGAGGAGTGCGAGGCGGCCTTCCAGCCGCTGGCGTTCATTCTCCTCAACCAGGCGAAGGAAATGAGGTCACAGTCACGACTACTCGTCACCCGTAGCAGCACACTGGAGAACGAGATTGCCAAGTACATCAAGGCACTCACCACCAGCCACTGCGCTCTCTTCGCCGCGCGCTTCGAGGCCGTGGCGGGCGCCTTTCTCTCGCTCATTTTCATCGATTCTCTGAGCGACAGCTCTCGCTGCGTTCTCCTCCAGTCGTATCGTATCCCCCACCTCCCCCCATTATTTCTAGTGCACGTGATTCTGTGTCTGCAGGACGAGGAGCAACAGCTGCAGCAAATCAACTCGCTGCTCGCCTCCTTTCTCTCGTCTTCTCTCCCTCTCTCCCTCACCTCCAGCGTCATTTCCTCTCCTGAAGCGCAGACCGTGTGGTCCTCTCCTCTTCTCTTCCAGCAGTGCTTCTCTTCCGAGTTGCTTCTCCGCCTCCTTCTCATCCGCAGTCTGCCCAAGCTCGCTTGTGTCGTCAGCGCCTTCACCTCCATAGCGGACGTGATCACCTCCATTACCGCCTTCTCCCTCCGCACACGCCTCACCTCCCTCCTCTTCCAGCCGCTCGCTCCCTCCCTCCTTCTCCTCACCTCCACCCTCGCCTCTGTTCTCACGCAGCCGTCTCTCCCTCCAAACCAGACTGTCATGTCAAACACCACATCAAACACCATGTCAGGCAACATGTCAAACACCATCTGGACCGCGGCAACGCAGCGCGAGCTGACCAACCAGCACTCCCCCAAGGCGTTCCCCTTCAGCGAGAAGGGACTGCTGCTCTTTCACAACGTGATGGTGGGAATCACTACAGCCGCTCACCCCTAGCGCTGCTGGAAGGAGCTCCTGCTCAACGAGACTAACCACTCCCTTCAGCTGTACGAGGAGCTGAATGTGACGGTGACTCTGAAGTGTGAGCCGTAGCGACTAACTGCCGAGGTGTTCCCGCGCCTGCGTCTGGTGATGATGCAAGACTGGCTCCTGTCCATCACCGTGCCGTGAGGGCTGCTCTCTGCCTTCACCGTAGTCTCTACCTCAGCTGCCCTCCGTCTCTGTCCATTCTCTCTCTCTCCACCGTCCTGCTTACCACACTACACACCGTGTTGGGGGTGCCCCAACATATCGACTCCTCGTACCGTGGGCACCACGAGCAACAATGAGGAGTAGTCAAACCCTATGGCTTCTCGGCGGAGGTGGAGGAGGTGGTTCTCCGCAACAGCTTCGCCTCCTTCTTCGCCATGCTCGCCAACGTCTTCCTCTACGCCGTGGGGGACTCCATGCGCGGCATGGCGATGTCCCTGGCCAACCGGCCGTACCTGCTGGGCAACGGTCTCGCGGAGAAGGCGATGGCTGAGGAGAAAAAGAGCGACACGCAAGCCGTGATCGACGAGCGTGGGTTGTGAAAGAGGGAGTTGAGTGTAGGCGTGGAGAGAATGAAGGGGCAGTTTGTGCGGGTATTTCTGGAAAGCAGCGAGCCGCTGCGGAGAACGGTGTTCGAGGTGCTGTTGATGATTTTGCAGTCCGAGATGATGTTGGCGTTCAGTGGTTGGTGATTAGCGTAGTCAAGCGGTCCAATTGTGTTTTTCGTTCCTGACTGCGGCGTTGCCTCTCTTGTGCGCGTACTGCAGCAAGGACACGCTGCTTTCCATTTTCCGGCTTCTTCTTCAGCTGTACTTGTCATCCCATTCCGATCGTTGCGTATGGCTCTGTTCCTTCCATTATGGGTAGAAGGAGATTACACAGTGCTGTCTCGTCATTTTAAGCTTCGTTCATTCCACATCTTCCGTGAACCCAAATGAGAGCGACTTCTCTGTCTTTGTGCAGGAAATGAATGGCGTTCTTCAGGTGGATCAGCCAGACCTACTTAACTACATTATGAGTGTCCTCTCGCTAGACGACGAAAAGCAGCGCATCCTCCGTTTCCGGAAGCTTCTTGAGAGAGCAAAGAAGGAGAGGAGCGAAAAGGGCGTTCCCAATCAGTTTCAATCCCACTGCCGTGTTTGATGGAAAAACAAAACCACTGTAAAGAATCCAAACTGATAGCAATACGATAGAGGAAAGCGAGGGAAAGGGAGAAAAGAAGGGAGTAGAGTATGGAGGTGCATTCCAACATAAAACAAGACACTTTCAAAAAGAAACAGCGGATGAGGCCTATTCGGGAGGACCGCCACATTCATTCATCTCAAGTCTTTTTTCCGTTGCTATTGCTGCGGTGGTGTAGTTCGCTCATCCCCTTTGGTAGTCCGTTTTGTCTAGCACTGTTCTTCTGTCTACACGCTGTACCGCAGTTATCCCTCTCCGTAACCGGAATAGCCTTCTAGAGAATGAATTATCGTGGAGTCCCACCCACAGCGCAGCATATGCCCGTAATTGCTGGTTTGGATATTAAGTGCGTAGAACCCGAGTAGTCGCACTCCAACGCCGTCTTACCCGTCCACACAAGCCATGGCCGTGGTAACGAGCGCGACGGAACAGAAGTCGAGGAAAACAAAGTCGCTGGCCTATCTTGCCACCGAGTTCGTTCGTCTAGTTCGCGTATCCCGATGCATGTGGATATGAGGTGTAGAGTCAGGAGAACGAGACGATCGATGTCCTATATGCAGCGGGCATGCTGGGAGTGGAGAAACGACGTATATACGATATCACAAACGCGCTCATCGGCGCGAATGTGCTAGAGAAGATGGGAAAGAGCAGCTATCGCTGGATGTGGGCGTTTCTATTGGTTTCGACGTGTAGTGGTGGCGCGGTAACGAGCATGACGGACGGAGACGAGTCCACACTGAAGAACTCCCGTGATATGCTCGAGCATCAATGCGCCGATCTGGACATGCTGATTCAGAGTTTCACATCGTACCTGGAAGAGAACGTGGGTGTCTGCTCCTCTGCTCATCTGCAGTACTATGCGAAGCCTGATTGTGTATTGACCACGGACGAGCTGGTTTCCTCGTGCGAGAAGCCGAATCCTGTAGAGAGTGCGCAGACGATCATTGCAATCAGCGCTCCTCCCGGTAGACAAGGGGATTGCTGATGATGCGTAGGAACGGACGTGTACGTGACGAACAACGAGAGAGGGAGAGACAACGAGATCTTCATGTCTTCGCCGAGCGGCCAGATCCGCACGTACCTCCTCCCATCGAATCAGGACAACCAGGCGCCAATCTATCCGGAGACCGTGGCTACAAACCCTTCGACGCCTCCGATGACGCCGCGAATTGTTCCTCCGGAGATTCGTTGACGATGGATGATCGGGCTTATGGATAGCTTCGTCCAACCCGCAAGTAGACACCCCAATGAACACGATGAACACGATGAACGGGATGGACAGCATGCCGATGTAGTGTTTGGGTTGTGTGATAATGTGTAGGCCTTCGTTCTCGACGGATTTCAACATTCAAGATCTCTTTCTGTAATACATGCTTTAGTATCGCTTTGTTTGTTGTATGGCGACAGGCCCCCTTTTTCCGTCCGTCCCAGTTTTGAGAACCACATGGGTACAACCGTCCCAAATTTGGGGTGGGGTCCACCCCAAATTTGGGGGCGCCGCAGGCCGGAAAAATTGGGGTATCCCCACAAGTAACAGAAAGACAACACATGAAGTCCAGTAAGCAGGCCCTTCTGGAGTACATCAAGTCCATTGGTCTTTCAGTGGAGGATGCACTTCAATGTCTGGTGGAAGAGCTTAATTCACAGGTAGCTCTAGTTGTTTGTTTCTAACAATAGAATCCTCCTTGTTCACAAGTGGAGATTGAAACAAACGATGAAGATATTGCGCTAGTACCGTTTGTGATACTAACAGGCGGCTGGCGTGTTAGCAATCCCACATATGCTGATTTAGCTTTCAGAGTTGTTGACATTACATACGGTAGTGATGGTGGCGTGGAATCGTTCAAGGCTCAGTGTCTTCTTTGTGGTCGCAAGATCACTCCATTTGGGAATGAGACCACAAAGCAAGGAAGAAAGAAGTGGCAAAGAGCACCATTAGTCACTCATCTGAAAACAATGCATAATGCTGATGGGGAATTGTACAAGAATGAGTTCTCAAGCATTGACAGCCTTGTGAAGACTGCAAAGAAGAAGAATATAACGTCTTCAAAGGGAGTTGATGGTTTCTTTCCACAGAAGAGGCAATTGGTGGATGTTGAAGTTGAAGAGGAAGACTACGAGAGTAAGGTGATAAGGAGTGACATTGCAATTACAGAGGATAGCCCTTCCTGCTTTCGGCGACCTGCTTCCTTCTTTCAATGTGAGGGATTGGGTGAAATGTGTTGTATCCGTGTCGCAAAGACGATGAGAGTCATTGTGTTGAATATTCCGTTGTCCTGGAATCGCCGCACCAATTCATCAGATCTGTACTTTACTTATGAGCTGGCCACTTATGATCAAAGTGACAGAACCATACCACTGATCTACAAGAATACAAAGAGAATGCTGAAATCACTCATACCATGTTTTGCTGCGTATTCCTTGTCGTGTGATTGTTGGTCAACGCTATCGCTGGACATGAAAGTGATCTGTTTCTTCATTCATGTTTACCACAATGGCAAGTACAAGACCATGCTATTAGATGCTGTTCCTATCAATCGGTCTGATTCCGATTCCATCAACAAGGCTTTTTGTTCTGTCTGTGAAGAGTACGGCCTTGACAAGAACTGTTTTGTGACAACAGACAACGCGTCGTCCAATGTCAGTTGCTTTGGTAGCAGACAGAACAGGTGCGTTGCTCATGCTATTAGCACCTCATGTGTTCATACACAGTCAAGTACTCCTTCCAGAACGAAGGGGCTGTTTTTGGAGGCAAAGGAAAGAAAGATTGTAAGAGAGTACTTTGAGTTAGTGGAGAGTGTATGTGGTTTGTTTCGTCGAGGCGTTTACAGGGAGTTCTGCGAGTGGTTTGCACATTCCAAGTCTTTATTCCCTGATATTAGTGATATTACCCTAAAGAGACCACCTAAGGTGTGTGAAACTCGGTGGTTGGGGAAGACGGAGTACCTCAGATGGCTCCGTGTGTATGGTGTTGCGGTGTATCGTTTTCTCTGTGTTAATCCACGTGGAATTGTCATTTCTTCTTTCTACAATTGTTTGAAGGAGTTACCAGAGGTTCTTGCAGTGATGAATGTTTTAAATAATGCCCTCAATCTTCTAACTCCCAATAAGTGTACGGCGCATCTCGTCCTGCCCGTTTTTTCTACTCTTTCTGCTCTTTTGGATGGGGCGTGTCCTGGTTTCATGTCACCCGTGGCAAAGCTGATCTGTTATAATGTATATCACGAACTCCAGTGTGGTTGTTTGAATGTTCAGGGTGATGTTCTCTCTTGTTACCGTTGCGCATCGGGGTGCTATCCATTCTTGTGTGATATTGCTCCTTCTCTGTATGATGAGTGTTTGCGAGAAGCGGAAAACAAGTACTCCCATTTGTTCCAGTCACTGTCTGCAGAAGAGCAAAGCAATACTCCTAAGTCGAGGAAGACGATTCTTTCCTACATTACACATATTCGAGATGACCTGAGTGATAATGAGGTTCCAAGAGGAGACACTTTGCGTAGCCTCTTGAAGTACTGTCCTGGTGGTGTGAATGGTGTGCTCTTGAAGGGAACGCTGGGTGAAAGTTCTTCTTATGCTACACAATCCTTGATTGCAATGAGTGAGAAGGAGATTAATGAGAAGATAAGGAAGTTGAAAAACAAAATAAGAACGAGGAAATCGAGAGACAAGGACTACTCGAGCGAGATTGCTGAGCTTTCTACCTTACTGGATTGGAAGCAATACGGTGGTAGTGAAGATGATCATCAGAGAATCGAGACTCCCGCTGCCTCTGGCCAACCACTCTTGCTGTGTGATGGGATTAAGCATTTGGTGAGTGAAGAGAAGAGTCGTGATCTCTATTCTTTTCCCTGTGATAAGAAGTGCACTGAGCAGAAACCATCTGATCCTATGGTTCTCATGATGGAAAGTTCCCTCCATTTGTCGGCATCAGAAGCTGACTGTGAGCGGTTCTTCCGCATCATGTCACAGATGGTGAAGAGGTCCTACGTTTCAACTTGGGGATGTGACAAAGCGTGCCAAATGGCATTCCTTTCCTACTACTCAACCGAAATATACTATGCGATGGTTGACCCATCCTCTCATACTTCCTCCATTTACGATATATTCTTCAACAACAAGTATAAGTGACAGGTGTTTCTTTCAAACCATCGCAATTCTCGATGGATAGTCATTACGATAGATAGGGTGGCTATCAATAACAGCAATAACACTTCACATGACATGTGATTCAACAAACTCACTTCTCGCTAAAGGCAAATATGCATTATGCAGTTACATTACCCAACACGGTACACTATGCTTCAGATTGAAGCCTATGGCGAATTAGGCAATCATACACTCTACAACAAAATAGGTTCAATGATCATACATATTAGCCATATCAAGCAACAGAAAACGTAGGGAGAAGCACTGAAGATACCTCATAGAACAACATTGCAGCATGGAGCTGGGCTATATAGATAGAAAGGCGCTACATCCGAATTACATACCAAAATGATCATTATTATATAGTGACATTAGGTGTTTAGACGATGCACACATGTGTGACAATGAAATAGTGACCATTTTAGGAAGTCCTCAAATACTCCCAACTTTTGGAAAACTTCTACCTCAATTTTCTCCATAACTAA
>OIWT01001702.1_pt1 | contig 25074 bp, 40 predicted proteins | sample 1587701 | NCBI WGS metagenome assembly OIWT01 (sample SAMEA3888904, study PRJEB22519) | human gut metagenome | biome: human gut; feature: human-associated habitat; material: faeces | place: Denmark | collected 2009
GCGAGCTGCATCGAGGAGCAGGAAACAGAGTTCGAAAGAAGACTACTCCGTGAATACTCCCAGAAGGCGAAGTACCTAACCGAAGTAGCACTCTTTCTTGCCAGGACAGTGAGTTTGGTGAACATCAGAATGAATAATTGCGGTATACAAAGAGTATTGACTCCAATGGAGCGAGGTCCAGAAATCGGGACGATTCCAGCACTCATCCATTGCCTTGCTCTAACGATGCATCAGCATGCAATTTGGCAAATACATAGCGTGGAAACAACGCCCTGTGAAAGAGAGACGGAAACTCCGACAATCCTGATTTGTCCAGAACCCGGCGCATTATGCTGCATAACCCACCAGCGTAACCCTAAACCCTAGCTTTTCTCCCTCCCCTAGTAATTGAGGAATAATGCCAGGGGATGTCGATATGTTGGTGTAGTAGGGTCGTTGCTTCACTATGACCGTAGCCGATTCAGAGAGCGAGTGCAGCATATCGATTCCTACTGGCTCTCCCCAACGCGGAAGGAGGAGAAGCTGAATAAGTATAGAAAGGAGTGGAGAGTGGGACGGAATGATCAAATGTAGAATCGCGTCCCTTGCCTTCGATGTCCTCCAGCGCAGCCTAGGAGCGTTCATAGCGAATGAAATTGACATCCAACTGTGGACCCAGTGCTTTTATCGGCTGTATGCGGAAAAGAGAGCAAATCTCCAAGCGGTGGGAAAGGAAGAAATCAGTGCCTTTATTGCGATGACCAACGAGGGCGCTGAGTACTACGAGTATCTCATCCGAGTGGTGTCCACAATCAGTGACAGGAGAAGGGCGGAGTGTATCTATCCTTTCTACATCCACCTGGGTGACATCTATCGATACAAAGCGGGCGTGACGGAGAAGGACGACAAGACCGTCTGGAAGAAGTGCGAATCCTGTTACCGAGAAGCCATCCAAATCAACCCCAACAACGGCAACGCCTTCCACCAGCTGGCCATCGTCGCAACGTCCCTTCTCCTTTCTCACATCAGCCCTAGCCAGCACAGAGCCACCTGCCTCGCCCTGTACTACTGCATCCGTGCGATTTCGTGCGACCGTCCGTTCGTCACGGCGTTCACCAACATCGCCTTCCACTTCGAGCGCAACAAGGAGGAGCTGGAGAAGGTGAAGGGACTCTCCTTCTCCCTGCCGCGCAAGCAGGCCGTGGACTTCCTCTCCTGTCACTTCATCCAGCTCCACGCGCTCCTCTCTTCCAACGCGCCCTCCGCCGAGTTCAAGTCCCTCTCCGCCCACTTCCAGGACTCGCTGCAGTGGTGTCTGGAGCACGACTACGCGCCGGCGCCGCTCCTCTTCCGCATGTTCGTCATCCACCTCTTCGCAGCCGCGGACTCCTGGCGGTACCTCCGCGACCCCAGTGGCTGCTCCTTCTCCGCTTCACAGTAGACCTGGAGCCCGCGTGCTATCTCACGCCCTCCTGCCTGATCGGCTGGACCCTCCTCTTCCGCTTCATCACCGCCATCATGCACTTCACTGCCATTCCCATCCTGCCCTCCAAACCTCGTTGCTGTGCCGCGAGAGAGTGACGCGGTAGACCAGCTGAGTCTTCGCCACCTCCCCACACTATCCCTCTTTTTCAAATGGATGGATCTTCAGAAGGAGGACCACTTTCGGCCGAGCGTAGCGGTAATGGACTTCGTTGAGTGTAGAGCTACGATCATCAGTCCGCCCTGCTGCTCAAGTCCCTACCTATTCAGGAGTTTGAAGAGGCGGAGACGGCGATGTGGGAGGAGCTGAAGTTGATGCAGAAGCGCCTTCCGTGCGTGGAGGTGTACCAAGAGCCGAGTTCCAGCGTGCTCTTCTTCGAGAAGGAGGTGGTGGGCCTGCGATTGTTTGGGGATTTGTTTGATGGTGGGAGTTGGAATGGAGTGTGATTGTAGACATACCGCTTGACGCCACTGTCCTGACGGGGAAGGAGGCGGAGAAGATGTACCTGCACAACATCCACACACTGTGCGGAAAGCTGCTGTCTCGGCACCACTCCTTGAGGGGGAGGAAACGAGAGGGTGGAGAAGATGGACGTACTGCAAAGAAGAAGTGTCCTAGTTGCGTGTGTTTGTTCGAATAGTGCATTGGGGTTGTTCTGCCAAGAGAATGGATTTCATCACGCTTCCAAAGAACGATTCACCCTCCAATACCATTACTATGGAGTGAAAAAGAGATCGGAGGAAGGATAGGGATGGGATTCTTCGTCTCTGCGTTGTCAAACACTTCTCTCTATCTTTCATCCTATCCGGCTCCTGAATGTGTGACGTGGATTTGTGTGCTTACGGAATAGGAAACAGGACGATATATTCGATTTTGACGAATCATGCAACTTCTATATGTTGAACAACCTGATTGACCATGTACGCAATCACAACGTCTATTTGCCACACTACTTCGAGCGATATCGTGCTCGCTGCGACAGTGAGGAAATGGACTCCCTTCTCTATTTGCTGACGGAGTTTCGTGCAAAGCTGAAAAGCAGCAATACCACCGCCCGCTATGTTCGGTGTTGGCTCATCGACGGGACGGATGTGATCAAGCACAACGAGTGCGTCGGAATGTGCCTGTTTCCCGACGAAGTCCGTGAGTTTCTGTCGTACGGCGTGTACTATACTGTGTCCTTTCCCTTCTGCTTTCTCCACTATCTTCTGTCCGAGGCGGATGTGGTCCAGTCGGACTACCCCGAAATTGCAAAGATCCTCTCGGATAGTCCCGCTTCGGTAATTGCGCATCTCATGGATACCTACCACTTCTGCCGATCCACCGTCCTATCGATGATCACCAAACTCGTGAGCGGCGAGGACGCCTTGGAGGAATGGCCCATTCGTGACGATCGCCTTACAGCCGTGAAGAACGAGATTGACTCTCTCGTGGATCTTGCTTCTCAGCGCACCCACTCCACCACTGTCCGTCGCTCCGTGTACTACGGCACGCGTCGTGAGATCATCCGCATGGCGCAGTGCGTGCAACAGCAGTGTGACGCCGCCGTGCTGCCGTTCGAGTTCGGCCTGTTGGTTCCAATTCTGCAGAAGGACGTGGTCCTGGCGTACCTTGCCGCGTACCTTACAGACCATCCCTTCTTCGCGGGGATGCAACCCGAGACCACGATGAAACTCCCGCCGTTGTTGCAGTTGGAGACGTGGTGCGGCGAGGGCATAGCCTTCTCGCAGGAAGAGCTAAGTCGCTGCTGGGCACGGAGCACTCGAGACGCCTTCGCCTATTTGGACGCGTACTTCGTGGGAGTGCGCGAGTCCTCCACCCTGCTGTTCGTGGACTACATGCACCAGGAAGTGCGGTTCCTCACTACGGAGTGGGAGCGCTGCAAGTGCGTGGGGTTCGCCCACCTCCAGCTGCTGGCCGAGTGGCGGCAGCAGACCCGCCGCGTGGCCGACCGCGTTGTGACGCGTCCCTTCATCGGCGCCTTCTCGCTGGAGCAGGCCATGACGCAGGGCGAGTTCAACACCTTCTTCGGCCTGAACCCGCAGTGCTTCTCCATCGCCGCCCTCCAGCCGCCGCAGCCGTTGCCGTCCCATGCACCACAACAGGTGAAGGAGGGGGAGGAACAGTCAGTGAAGAAGGAGGAACAATGGGTGAAGGAGGAACAATGGGAGGCGGGGCGGCTGTCGCGGTGGGAGGAGGACGCGCTGGAGCAGTTCCTGGCGCTGGACTTGTTCCACCGACTGTGCCTCGCCGTGGCGGAGAACAGCGCAGCGGCTGCGGCGTGGGTCCGCCAGTTCGTGATCCAGATGCTCTTCGAGCCGGACGCCAAGCCCTGCCGCGGCCTGGTGCTGATGGACGCGCGCCGCAGCTTCGCCGAGGAGTTCGTGAAGGCGCTGCAGTCGCTGTTCACCTTCTCCACGGCGCTGAGCATGGACCACGCCGGCCGCAGGAAGCAACTCCCGCACGACCGCGTCGCCCGCGCACTGCTGGTGCACTACGAGAGCGACCGGACAATCGAGCCGGAGACGATGCTGTGGCTGGAGGAGCTGGTGCGTCTGCGGCATCGCGTGGACTTCTGCAGCGAGGCGGACGTATGTGTGCGCCCTGCCTTCTGCCGCGTGGTGGTCACGGCCGACTCGCTCTCCCGCGTGCCCTTCTTCTCGCTGCGCGACCGAGCCACCTTCGCCTACTTCGCCACCGACCCGACGGCGATGACGCAGGAGGAGCTGGCCGTGTTCTCCGAGCTGCGTCGCCGCGCCTGGTTCTCCACTCTCCTGTTCCACGCGCTGCTGGAGGAGGGGCCGCGCCCGTGGGACTGGCGGGCGATGGAGGACACGCGGCTGGTGGAGGCACTGGTGGAGGGCCGCGCGGACTCCCCCGTGCAGTTCATCTGCTGGTACGTGAAGCACTCAGGAATGCACGCCAGGCTCCAGAAGCCTGCACTGGGAGACGAGAAGAGGGAAAGAGACGTGCGTGATGCGGACGAACTGTACGAGGAGTACCGGCAGTTCTGCGTGGAGATGAGGAAGGAGGCGGTGGACTTCCTGGGCTTTGCGCGAAGCGTGTTGGTGGAATTCCACCCGCTGGTTGACTACCGTGTGGTGGAAGGGGCACAGCAGTTCTTAATCTGCCGGGAAGAAATGAAGGGCTCTCTGTGGGCTTCTCGCCCCGTGGAGAGAGTTGCGACTCCCCGCACAGCAGACCGTAGCAGCAGCGAGCGTTTCGCGGTTTCTTCTGTTTCTTCTGTTTGTTGGAGAAACGCCCGCTTGTGCAGCCATTCTTCTGAAATGAGCGAAAAGAAAGAAACGAGCGTGAAGTGGGATATGAGCAAGAAGTGGGAGGAGGTGTAGTCGTGGTGAGAGAACTGAATGAGTAGGGACAGTGTGAAAACGGAGTGTATTGCGGCGCAACAGAACGTAGTTCCCGAGAAGGGTGTTCGCTACCTGCTCAGCGATCGCTGCGGCAACAAGCAAACATGGAAGTCGTGCTTGATCTCGTTTGTGCTTCTGTTCATCTTCAATGGAATTGCTCCCCTGAGTATGTTCATTTACCTTGGCTCCCTGTTCTCCTGGGTCCTTCTGAGTGATTCTTCGTGAGTCACCTTAAGGCGTAGTTTTGACAGTCATGATGATCGCCTCCTTCTTCTTCCCTGCGAAGATCTACGACGAGGAGAAGATCAGTCTTCCCATTTGGAACACTCTCTACGACTACTTTTCCTAGTGCGCGAGGGTTTTAAGAATCACCCATAGCTCTGTGATTTTCGATGAGCCCATCGACTCCAACAAGAAGTACCTCCTTGCTCATTATCCGCATGGAGTGTTGGCTTTTCCCGCCGTGGTCATCCGTAGCTCTGCGCTGTCTTCCTATGTGTTTGGTTTTGCTCTCCACCGATTCTACCACAAGCTCCCCAGCCACGTTGACCATAGTCTCTCCCACTCATGCGTAGTTTCTCACGGCAACGAGCAACTTCTACGTCCCCTTCTCGTGCATCGTCACCAAATGGCTGGGCGGTGTGGATGCGACTTCTGAGAACCTGAAGAAGAGTCTGGAGGATGGTTCCTGCTCCGTTGTTGTGGACGGCATTGCTGGCGTGTACATCGACGACCCTGTGAATGAGAATGTCAAGTTCAGCGGCAGAAAGGGCTTCATCCGCGGAGCCATCGAGACCGGCACCCCCATTATCCCTGTGTTCCATTACGGCAACTCACAGGTGTGCAAGATGTATCCGAAGTGGCTAGGCGACCGTCTGCGCAAGTACCGCTTCGTGTGCGGCCTGGTGGTCGGTCGCTAGGGAACCTTCGTGCCGAAGAAGATTCCCCTGATGAGTGTGTGCGGAAAGCCCATCGAGGTGAAGAAGATGAGCAAGGAGGATCCCCAGTTCAGCGCCTACGTGGACGAGGTGCAGCAGCAGCTTGCGGACGAACTGCAGCGCGTGTACTACAAGTATCGTTGCGTATACGGATGGAACAACCGCGGTCTGGCGATGTACTAGTTGTGTTTGTTCGATTACTGTGCAATGCCATCAGAAGAAACGTGTCATTTGTTCAGTCAACGGAATGATCGCAAGAAGCAGTCTCTTCCCGGAAAGAGTGGTGGAACAGACAGTTCAGCATGTTTCCAACGAAGCATGAAGGCGGAAAATGCCGAATGGAAGGCGGAAACTTCTAGAACCATTCGTCCTTCCTTGCTGCTCATACTTTTCTATTCTCGAATGAAACGAAATTACACGAAGACGATTGTGATTATATCGATACTGGTGGCCCTGACGGCCGTTGGCTGCTATTTCTCGCGCCCTAAAGCGCAAACGCCGAAGGAGATTCCTCCATTCGTGCCTACGCACGAGTGGAAAGAGATCCTTCCAGGCCAGGCCATTCCAAAGGTAGGGTTGGAAGATGAGGGTGATGGGTTAGGGCCTGAAAGTCAGAATGGACTTCCAAACACACAAGAAGTTCGCCAAATTGGATGACGGAGCGGAAGACGAGCCAAAGAGAGAAGTGGCCTTAACGACCCCCAAAACCGAGGTGAAGGAGGAGGTGTTGTCGGAGGAAGACAAATTGGCGAAAGTCATCTCTGATGCGCTGCTCCACAAGTACTGTGTGTTACTGCTGTGTAACGTGTAGAGATGAAAACCACTCGCATGAGACACCGGACGAAATGAAGGAGCGAGTGTTGCTGGTAGGGATGAGGAAGTGGGTTTCACAGGTAGTCGCTTCCGGAGCCTCTCCCGGAGTTGAAGCACTACGACAAGCTCTCCGAGGAGGAGAAGAAGAAGATCATCAACACGGTGTGGGAGCGTCGCCAGAAGGACATCGAAGAGGCGATGAAGAGTGTCCGTGGAGACGCGGAAATCATGGCCGAGCGGATTCAGGAGCTGCGCGAGGCGCTGGCCGCATTGCCTCAGCAGACGTCCAACGCGACGCTGATGGAGGCAATCCAGCAGAACCTGAATGACATCCAGTGGCTGATTCTCGTAGCGACACCAATTCCTAGTAATCCGTAGGACGTGGACAATGTCGAAGATTTCGTCAAGATGAAGGGCGAGGCACTCCTGCTCTCGGCGCTGTCGGTCCTCACCTCCCAGCCGTCTGTGCCCGCGGCCACGGTCGCAGAAGCCATCGTGACGGTGGCGACGCTGTACAAGAACGCGGTCTCAATCACGGACCTGACGCCCTGCCAGACGGCACTGAAGACGATCCTGCCCTACACGGACTCGTCGGAGCCGCTGCTGCGCAAGAAGGCGTTCTACGCGCTGAACGTGATGGTGGGAAAGAACGCGGCGATGGCGGAGGCGTTCGTGGCGAGCGGCGGCGTGCGCGTGCTGGAGGCGGCGATGGGCGGCGACGCGGAGGCGAAGAAGAAGGCGCTGCAGCTGTACCGCGCGCTGGGGCAGTACTTCCCGCAGCGGCCGGAGCTGTCGACGATCAACGTGTGCTCGAAGCTGCTGCAGGACCTGACGCACGAGGAGGGCGCGTACGAGCTGCTGGAGGCGTACATGCAGCTGCTGGCGTAGGAGAGGGGAAGAGAGGTGAGGCGTAGGGCGGCGAAGGAGCGCGATGAGGTGAGCTGCGTGCAGGAGCTGAAGAAGAGCGAGGGCTTCATGCGGGAGATGAGGCGGCAGTACGCGGCGCTGGTGGCGCTGGCTCGAAAGGGTGGGAGTGAGCGGAGGTGATAATGCGTAGAGGTGATTGAAGAGGGTGAGGAGGGGTACTACACGCACTTGGTGCACCTGCTGCACGGTGTGTTCGGCAAGGATATTGAATAGTGCTTTGTAACCTCGCTTGTTTGTTGAGTGATGCTTGTATCTCACTTGAGTATTGCTTCTAGCCTTATTTGCTTGTTGGGTACTCCTTGTACCCTCATTTGCTTGTTCAACAAACACCCAACTCGTACGATTGTTCCGAGTCCGTCTCCGTGTCATGGGCGCGCGAACGGTAGTGTCGAAGGGAGTGCGTCACAACGTCGGATGCGTTGAACTCCAGCTGCATCTCGCCGTTGCGCAAGGACTCGATGGGGAAGCGCCGCTTTCTCGTGGCGCTCACCTTCACGACGAACTCCGGCTCCTTTCTCTTTTCCTTGGTTTCCTTTTCTTTCACGATGGTGGACACAAATGTGCAGTCGCACATCTTCGATCCGTTACTATACAGGGTACACCGCGTGTTGGGGAAGATCACGCGGTCGTTTAGCAGCAGCCGGTTGTAGGACACGGGAGCGGTGATCGTCGGCATCTCCACCCGCTCCTTCGCATACAGTTCCATCGTGTCATGCGCCATGAACAGCAGGTCGTCCACGATGGACTCCTCATCGAGAGGAACGGAGAAAACGCACTGCTCCTCTAGTCGTGATTCCATCCCGTCATCGGGACTCTTGGAGGTGGGAATCTGCGCCATGTAAACGTTGTAGTCCAGCTGAAGAGACGGGGCGGCGGTCTGCTTCGTTTCTGCGGGTGAGTGATTGGGAACACAATAACCCTCCGCTGCCATCCGCCTCGTCTTCATCTGACGTTCCTCGCTGAGAGCTTTTTGGATCTCTTCCTGCTGCTGCTACAGATGATGGCTGGAAGGAGCGGAAACGGTGTAAAAGTGGTCAAGACTCTGTTCCTCGGCTTGTGCTAGCAGGGTAGCGGCCTCCTTTTTGAGTTCCAAATGGGTACGGATGAGGAGGAGTCTGTCCTCCTTCTTCTTTTTCAGAATTTCCAGCGCGCGCTTGTATTCCTCGTCGTTTTCTAGGGATGAATGCCCCGTGTCCTCCCCCAACCAAAACCGACTGCGTCCGTGGCGACGGTTCTGCCATCCACTTTCCTCCTCTTGTAGCACTCGCTCTCGTCTTCGTCCCTCGGGGATGCCAAATCTTGACTGTTCATGTTCTCAGATCACAACACAACGCGAAAAATCGAAAGTGACTACACGCAAATTACATGCTTTGCACTCTACAATAGTGCACGCATAATAGGGAGGTGAAGAAACGCAAGCAGCAATTCTCAAGGTTTGATACTTACATTTCACACCGAGACAACAGGCGTCTGGGATTGTCTAGCACAAGAGCAGTACGGGGATTGCACTAATTCTCGTGCAGAGAGGTTTTCTGGGGATTTGTACTGGGTTAACGGGCACTCGAATTGTTGGGACATCCCCACTGGTCGTGAAGAGTGGAATCAGTAGCATTCTGGAGAATGCCTATTTGAGTCCAAGCGTTACGTGGATTGTGACGCCTGTCGCTTCGCTCAACTGGTTGACACCACCTCCCTGTTTGGCTTCGATACACTGCTGGGGAGACCGAGCCCACTCTGTTCTCTCCACACCGCATGCGAAGGGACACCGAATTGGGCTTCGGTCCATCCATCAATTAAGAGAACAAACAGCAGCATAAAAGAACTTAGATCTCATGGAAGCGCCAAGAACCCATCGTCGTCAGCAGCGGCCTCTCGATCACCAGGAGATACGCCTTGTACTTGCGACGGTTACTGTAGTCGTCCGGATTATTCCATGACGACTCTTTGGTCTTTGTGTTGTACACGTACTTCCGATGGTTGGAATCCTCCGCCTCCTTCCACTCCGACAGCTTGGACTCCAGGGGAAGCTCCTTGCCTCCGTACGACGGCAGCTCCTACGAGTGACAAGGGAGGAAGGTCGAAACGATGGGGAACTCCTCCTTCAGTTGCACTCGCTTTCCCCGGTTTGTCCATCCGTACACGTCCTACTCATTATGGAGGCCAAGCGTGACAACCTCGACCGCTCTCACGCCGATGGACATTTGGGCGTACATCACGTCCTTCGTGCTGATGATGCGCGTTTGGAGAACCTGGGGCACGTCATCCAGGTAGGAAAGGGAGTAGCCCACATAGCGCAAGTCCTTGTGAAGAGAGCCCAGCTGGCTGGGGGAGTACATGGGAACGCGATCAGCACTGTGCTCTTTGATAAACGAGGGAATGGCGAGAGAGGAGGCGTTCTGGAGTTCATTGCGGGCATAGAACTCCTGCAACCGCTTCATCATGTCCGGAATGAGGTGAACAACGTCCTGCTGTTTGTATGTCTTCATCTACAGCTCATCAGACTCCTCCAGTCGCACTTTCTTCTTGATGTTGAATTCCGAGTTCCAATTGACGAACCACTGCTTCGCATTCGCAACGGCGCCCTTCTTGGCAGGGGTGAGGTAATCGTCGATAGACAGCGGGTCAATCACCACCGTCGTGTGCATGTCTCCGATCTTGTTCTTGCGGGCACGGTTCTACGCGTAAATCGCAACACTTCGCGGAATACGGTGGAAGTGGCAAAAGTCATTCTGTTGACTGCAAGAAGCGCCTTGCATCCGCTCAGTGCGCTGGTCCTTAGCCTGCAAACGATGGAATTCATTTGTCCTGTCGATTTCCAAATCGGGAAAAATCGAACCGATTTTCGCCGCAACGAACCCAATGGTTATTGGCTCGCCTAAAACAAACAAACATCCATTTGAAATGGCTGGAAAGGACGGTAGGAGAGGAGTGCGAGCGGATGACGAATAGGTGGCAAGAAGAAGCCTCTTAAGCAAAAGAAGACGGATAAGGGCCCTGAGTTCGAGGTAGTTTGTTTACGGGAAAAGTGAGAAATAGGAGGATAAGGCCTTCAAGGCGAAGCAGAAGGAGGAACAGGCTGCTCTGAAGGCGATGAGAGAGAAGCTGGGCAAGAAGAAGTAAGTGTACTATCAACGACGACGCGGCGTGTTTTTTCAACAAACGAGAGTCAACTGCAAGCAGTTACGCGATGTTAATGGTCTTCGCTCCTTCGATGGAACTAACACGAGGAACGGTGAGGACGAGAAGACCGTCCTCCATCTTGGCGGTCATCTTCTGGGTGTCGGCGTCCAGCGGCATCTGGAGCATCTTCTTGAAGGGGCCGTTGCGTCTCTCCTCAATGAGGTAGCTGTCCTCGTTGGAAATCACCTTCTTCTTTCTCTTTCCCTCGATCAGGATCTTGTCGTCCTTCACAGACACGGTAATACGGTCCTTGGACACTCCCGGCACATCGGCAATGACGACATACATCGTAGGGGCCTATGCGTGAGTCAAACGGGCTGCTCCAACCTCAATCAAATCGACATTCAGAGGGAAGAGATTGGGGTTGACGTTATCGCTATCCATGAGGGAGGACAATGCAAGCGGTACTAAGCCAGGCGAGCCTTGGCGACGGCGCTCAGAGCGTAATCGTCGTCATCGAAGAATTTGTTGCTGGCGAAATTCAGAATGGACATGGCGTTCTCTCAAGGAATAACTGTTTTGCGGAAGAAACGCGAGAGAAGATTCGCAGTGCACGAAAGGGAATTGGTGCGTCCAATCCCCTGCTCGCCATCGATTTGGGAATCTCAGAAGAAATGGGGAGCTGGAACAAACAGCGACTTGAAAAAGAGCGAATATTACAATACGGAGAGGTCGTTCAATGTGCTGAAGGAGTCTTTCTGCATGGTCTTCCACAACAGAGACACATCTTTGTCGTCCAGCCTGCTGACGTCGCTATAACTGTCGACCAGATTGCACAGCACGGTGGTGAACGGAAGATGTGTGGAGGGCAGAGAACTATCGCTAAGGCCAGAACGCAGAGCGCACTATAGTTGTTTCATGGGAGTGATGAGCGAGTCGAGAGGAATTTTCAGCGCCTTCTGCTCCTTCAGATCTACCCCTCAGATGCGGCTCCCGCGCCAACCCCGTGTGGAATAGGTCTTATCGCGCAGCATGATCATCTGCGGGTTGGCGTTCATAGCCAGCATGTGCGCCAGCGCCTTGTCGTCGGTCACACCGAAGGACTGCGCGACGGTGCTCATCTCGTTCATCACCTGCGTCTGGAGGCAGTAGTAGTGCTACGCCTCACCCCGCCCGCCCTCGCCGACCGAGACCAGCCGCTTGTAGACGATGCCGTAGTTGGGCCGGCAGGGGTAGATGGCGGCGCCCAGCGAGTACAGCACGTTCATGGAGAAGTCCTCGGGCAGCACCTTGCCGCCGAGGAAGAGCGAGGGCGGCGCGAGGTCGTAGGAGAGCGTGGAGTTGGGCACGGGGAACATGGGGCAGTCGTAGAAGCGAATGGCGCGCTTGTCGCACTCCTAGCGGTGAGAGGGGCGGAAAGCCGACACGGCGTGGATGCGCGAGGACAGGTTGTAGTCCTCGATGGTCATGTCGTACAGCACCTTCGTCGGCTTCATCAGCTCCAGGAAGCCCTCTGTGTGGAAGTACAGCGTCTCGGCGGACACTAGCGAGGCGGTCTGCACGTGAGGGGGGAAAGTGGGGGATACCACAACGATGATGACTTCGGAGCTGTCGACGAGGGAGGAGAGCGAGGCGGCGAGGTCGAGCGTGAGCGGCGATGACAGATGCACGGGGAGAGGGTCGTTGTACACCTGGTCGTACACCGTCTGGCTGGACGTGATCACATGGTAGTTGCAGACCAGCAGCCGCTGCACCAGGACCTTCGCCAGCGGCGAATCGCCAATCACGCCAACCTGCGTGTCAACCGCTTGCTATTTGCAAACGAAGAGAGAGTGGGGGGCGAGCAGACGCGGAACCTTCACTGGACGCACTAGACATGATCACAGAGCAAAGAGCGAACCCTGGGTGGAGGTAGGTGTGCGACGCTTTCGGGGTGTGCGCCCGGTGATTTCGTCGAAGAGGAGCGACATTAGCGCAGAGATGCGGCCGCGATGCCCGTGACCGCGCGGCAGCGTCTCGCCGAACACAAAAAGCTGCACGTTGGACAGCACGGTGCCTCGCTTTTGCTGCTCCCTCCCGTTATAGGCATGGAGCTCCTGAATCATCTGATTGTTGTGCGAAGAGAGTGGACACTCACTTTGTTTGCTATGATCGTCTTCACGGCCTCCCATTCGTCTTCGACCGTTTTCTGAGGACAGATTCTACGCGTGAGCACTTGCATCACGACGACCCACTTGTACACTTTCCAAGCAGCCATCTCCTGGGCCGTCATGGGGAGTGTGGAGGAGGGAAGGAGATACGTCGGACTCTTGTCCTCCGTGTTACTCCGTACCCCGTCGTAGATAGCGCCGAACTCGTTTCCAACTGCGTTGATTTCTACTACGAGATTACGGCGAGACAACAGGCAAACTCTTGCCAATATCACCCTTAGGGTTGCCACTGCTTCTGGTCTACCCGTTATTCCACTCGGAATCTCCATACACTGCTGGGATCAGCCATTTGATAGATAGGAAAGGAACCCGTATATTGTTTATAGAAAACAGGTCAGGGTGAATACAGAATGGCTACAGAGCCGGTATACAACTGATTCGCACTCTAGTTTCACTTGCGGGAACTGCCACAAATCGGAGCGATTTCGGATCACTCCCAGAATTCTCGTTTGGAGACTCCGCTTTGTAAGATTAACACGCCCCTCTCTTATCCGTAGCTCAAACAGGCCGTCTGTCAGGATAGAATGCCAAAGCGCGGAGTGAAGGAGATTGTGTTCAACGAGGGCGAGGGCGGCAATGTGAAATCCTTCCGAAATCAAAAGGGACAAAAGAGCTTCCAGGAGGTGCGTGGCGTGTGATTTTGGTGAGACGTAGCTCCAGGAGGAGAGGAAGAGTTTGCCCGTGTACGCCTACCGCAAGCAAATCATCGAGTCTGTGAAGAGGAACCCGACGACGATTATCGTCGGTGAGACGGGAAGCGGCAAAACGACCCAGATCGCGCAGTACCTGCACGAGTCCGGGTTCTTCAGGTGGGACTCACAACGCCATGTGATTCGTAGCGAGGGGGTCATCGGCATTACGCAGCCGCGCCGAGTGGCCGCCATCACCGTCGCGAAGCGTGTGGCGGAGGAGCGCGGCGCGGTGCTGGGCGACGAGGTGGGCTACTGCGTGCGTTTCGACGACTGCACGAGCGCGAACACATACATCAAGTTCATCACGGACGGCATGCTGCTGCGCGAGGCGATGGTGGACAGCGCGCTCTCCCAGTAGCGGCCGGTAGTGGCCCTCACGCGCAGGTACAGCGTGATCATCATCGACGAGGCGCACGAGCGGTCGCTGCAGACGGACATCCTGTGCTCCTTCATCCGGTCGATCCAGGAGCGGCGCAAGGTGCGTTTGATCGTGATGAGCGCCACGCTGCAGTCGGACCTCTTCGAGAAGTACTACTACCCCGACGGCACCGGCGCACAGCACCCCGGCCACCTCATCCAGATCGAGGGCCGCACCTTCCCCGTGGAGGTCTAGTGCGGGTGGCGTGCGGAGCTGAGGCGTAGCTACACGCCGACGCCGGAGCCGGACTACATCGAGGCGGCGCTGATCACGGTGCTGCAGCTGCACCTGGACATGCCGCCGGGCGACATCCTGGTGTTCCTCACCGGCCAGGAGGAGATCGAGTCGCTGGCGCTGCTGCTGCAGGAGAAGATCAAGCTCCTGCCCAAGGACGCCGACCCGCTGCTAGCATTTATGGATGTGAGGTTTCACCGGTAGATCTACCCGCTGTACGCCGCACTACCCCCGGACCAGCAGCTGGTGGTGTTCACGCCCGCGCCGCCGCACACGCGCAAGGTGATCCTGTCGACGAACATCGCGGAGTCCTCGGTGACCATCAGCGGGATCAAGTACGTGGTGGACACGGGCATGGTCAAGATCCGCGTCTCGCAGACCGCCACGGGGCTGGAGTCGCTGCTGGTTGTGCCCATCTCCAAGTCCCACGCGTGGCAGCGCACCGGCCGTGCTGGCCGCGAGAGCAACGGCAAGGTGCGGGCGCGGCGGGCACGTGAGGCGTAGTGCTTCCGCCTGTTCCCCGAGAGCGAGTTCCTGAAGCTGGCGGAGGACTCCGTGCCGGAGATTCAGCGGTGCAACCTGGCGAGCATCATCCTGCAGCTGAAGACGATCGGCGTGCAGGACATCCTCAACTTCCGCTACCTGCAGGCGCCCTCGCGCGAGTCGCTGAAGCGTTCGCTGCAGCAGCTGCTGATGCTCGGCGCGCTGGACCGCAAGACGGTAGGCGTGATGGGCGGCGTCGAGCGCAGGGCACGCTCACGAAGCTGGGTCGGCAGATGGCCATGTTGCCGCTGGACCCGATCTTCGCGCGTCTGCTGATCATGAGCAAGGAGTACCACTGCACATCGGAGGTGGGAGCGCGTGGCGGGAGTGAGCAGCAGATCCTGGACATCGTGTCGATCCTGTCGGTGGAGAACGTGTTCTACTTCCCGCGAGACGAGAAGGAGAAGGCGACAGTGTCGCACAAGCGCTTCGCCTCCGTGTACGGCGACCACCTCACGTACCTGAACGTGTTCCACGCGTACCGCGAGGCGCGCGGCAGCAGCGAGTGGTGCGGCGACAACTTCATCAACTCGCGGTCGATGCGCACGGCGACGGAGATCCGCAAGCAGCTGGTGGACTACTGCAAGAAGCTGGACATGGAGGAGGTGGTGGGTCTGCGGCACGGCTGCGAGCGTAGAGCTGCGAGGGCGAGCTGGACCAGGTGCGCAAGTGCCTGACCGTGGGGATGTTCACGCAGATCGCGAAGAAGGTGGGCGAGGTGGTGAAGAACTCGCGCAGCGAGTACCGAACGATGGTGGGAAACAAGACAGCGGCCATTCATCCCGCCTCGGTGCTGTTCCAGAAGAAGCCGTACCCCGAGGCCATCGTGTACACCATATCCTTTGCTGTTTTACGGGCGGCCTTCACTGGAAGGAGCTGGTCTACACCACGAAGGATTACTTCAGGGGCGTCACCGCCATCGAGGCCAACTGGATCTCGGAGCTCGTTCCGGAGTGGTTCTCGTCGCAGCACAGCTCTTGTAGTGTTTGTAACAAATACTCCTCAACTAATGACAACCTTCTTCTTCTCGACAGCGGCCTCGGGCTTCTTCGCAACGGTCACGTAGAGAACGCCGTCCTCGCACTTGGCCTTCACGGCGGTCATGTCGGCGCTTTCGGGGAGATTGAATTTATGGGAGTATTCCTTCAAGGGCGTGGTGCAGTTCCCCTCATAGGCAGGGCAGAAACGCTTGGCAGTGATGGACAGCTCGTTTCCCACCGTGTCCACCGAGATATCCGTCTTCTTCACGCCGGGCATGTCCACGTCGATGTGGAAGCTCGTTTCGTCTTCCTTTTGGTGTACATCCTGCGGGACAAAGAAGTTGAAGCATCTTCGGCCGTACTTCTCGGCTTCCGACGCCGCCGAGGTCATGAAATTCCATACGCCCTGGTTCATCTCCTCGGCTCGCTTCCACATGTCGTTGTAATTCATATCGCTTCTATTCGGGAATCCTTGCGCAAAGTTCATACTACGAAATAATGAAGTGCGGAGGGAAACAACTCGTTTGTCGCGCAGTGATCGAAGTCCTTGATGATCAAGACTTGATCACTATCGAACTCGGCTCCTTCTACGGCTTTCGATTTCTTCCATTGGAACATGCCACTTCGCACTTCATGCGTGTTGCACCCGATCCTGTGAATAACAGCCGATGTGCTCGATTATGCCGAATTGTGGAAACAAACAAACCATGTTATTCAATCGTGATATTTCTCTTCGCCTTCGTAAACTCCTCCTTCTTCTGGATGTAGAGGCTGAGAACACCGTCTTCGTACTTTGCCATGATCGACGTCATATCCGCGCTCTCCGGGAAGACGTACTTCTTCTTGTATTCCTTCACCGGCTGCTCGGCCTGCTTAGCCTGCTTAGCCTGCTTAGCCTGCTCGGGCTGCTCGGTCTGGGCGGGCTCCTCCTCCTCTTCCTCCTCCACGGGACGAGGATGGCGGACGGCAGACACGGTGAGCTCGTTGTCGTCGGTCTCCACCTTGATGTCCTCCTTCTTCACTCCGGGCATCTCGATATCAATATAGAACGCCTTTCGGGTCTCCGTCACGCCCGAGGTCTTTTGGCTCTCCTCGCAGCACTCGCTCATTCTCTTCTTCAGCTGCTTCTGCACCTCCTCGTGCTTTCTGTGGCACTCCTCGCGGAAGGCTCTGCCCTCATCGCCGGACAGATAGGAAATGAGATGGTAGATGCTCAGTCCGAGGAGGACGAAGGGCAGAATATATACGAAGTTGTCCATGAAGGTGGCCAGCACACTGATGAAAAGAGGCGCGGCCAAAAAGCCCATAGGGAATAGCATACAGCACATAATCAAAGTCGCTCAAGAAAGAAATAATGAAGGGGGAACGGCGGGGAGAGGAAGTCCCATGGAACACTCGTTCCATAGCGAAAATGACGGAATGGAACAATCTAGAAGGATGAAGAATGCGCTCTTTTCCGTACACTCTTCGAAGAATCATCCGCGCATCTCCCCGCAGAATGAGAATCTACGTGCATGTGCAAGGAAACAGGCAGTGCTAAAACAGAATACCACTGGTTACTCGTCTTTCGCCTTCTGGAAGAAATGCATGAAGAACTTGATGGGAACAATGCAGTTCGTGCGTGCTTTGTAGCTCTTCCACTCCGGATACCTACGCCATGCACATCTCTCCATGGACCCACCGCTCCATCCGCTTTTCCTTCGTGATGATGCGGGTGGCGAAGACACTGGACCAAACGTACAGCAGGATGAGCCACGGGAGCCAATGCTAGGATGACACTCGGCATCGCACCTCTACGTTGGCCAAGAGGGCGTACGAGGAGTAGATCATGACCTCTCCCAGATAGTTTGGACTGCGGATGTATCTGTACATTCCGTCCGTGATCAACTGCTTCTTGTGCTGAAGCGTGTAGTACTTCTGGGCATCTTCACGTGATTGGATGCGATGCGCGCAGACCCGAAACCATCATCACGGCAATTCCGAGCGTGTGCAGCAGAACGCAGAACGCCATCACGGGGTACGACGGAGCCGTGGTGTAGCCTGCAGCGATCAGGTAGGGAGCCACCCAGTAGGGGATGAGGATCAGCACGACTACGGATGAGGGTTGGCAACAACGAATACATGCAGCAATGCTGGAACCGATCGTGCAGTCCTTCTCAAAGGCCAAATCGGGCATCACGTAACTCTTCAGCAGCCAAATCAGTCCGTACGACCCGTGGAGCGCCCATTCCCCGATTAACGAACGCTACGATAGTAGTAAAGTCGGATATGTATAGAAGCAACTGCAGGGAGTCGTTGTGGAAGAAGATCATCAACAGCAGCACATACACGAAGGTTCCTCCCTTCTATAGGATTGTTAGATACAGTCCAATGTAAAGCACAACGTACCTGGAGATTCACAGCCGAACGCACCTTGAAGGGCTTGGGGCCTCCCAGCAAGTCCTCCATACAGTACAGCATAATCGGCTCGAGCGAGCAATAGAATTGGCGAATCCACTCCATTTCGTTAAGAAAGAATGCAGTTGAAAAGGGCATGGAATGCCAAGTCCATAACCACTCCAATGGGGACAGGTCGAAGGAAAGGGATAATGACCACGATGGTCCAACCAATCCTCCGGATCTTTCGTCCCTTCAACGACCTCCCCTTTCCCGCTATAGGTGCATGCGTTGCAAGACATGCCGGGAGTTTCACCGAAAACAAAACGACCAACTGTTCATTTTTGAAACGATGAGTGGATCCTATGATTCCAGAGATGCCAGAAACGGCGGCCGATCCTACGACCGCTCGGGTTCTGGCCGCATGAACATCCCTAGACCTCCGAGTGATTTCTCGAGGGATGCTCGCCCCGGAAATGACTATTCCGGCGACAGACGCTCTGACCGTCGCTACGACGGCTCTTCCTCCCGCCCATCTCGCGGGGGCGACGATTACCGCGGCTATGGCGACGACTACTCTTCCAGACGCAGAGACGATTACGGAAACCGTTCACAACAAGATATGCCGGGCTCGGGAGCCCCTCGCCGCCCTGCCCCTCGGCCCAATGCGCAACGCGCTCTCCCTCCCTACGCGAGCGAGAGTGCTCCGCCTCGCAAGGACTACTCCTCGGATTCGGTGGTTCTCAGGGGCCGCCGACCCTACAGTCCTCCTCGCTACGAGAGGCCTACGTACAGCGACGAGGACAACGTGGTGTACGACAACGAGGGCCATCCCTACGAGGAGCACACGGAGTCCATTCCGCCTCCCCCGCAGGCGGCTCCGAAGCCCCGCGAACCGCGCAAGGGCGGTCTGCAGGGCCTGATCGGGATCGTGAACAAGATCCAGGAGGTGTTCGCCGTCGTCGGCAACAACGTGCTGGACATGCCGCAGATCGCGGTGGTGGGCGGGCAGTCCAGCGGCAAGAGCAGCGTATTGGAGAACATCGTGGGCAAGGACTTCCTTCCCCGCGGCAGCGGCATCGTGACCCGTCGTCCGCTGATTCTGCAGCTGATCTACGACGATACGGTGACGAACGGTGCTGCTTTTGCCTTCCAGTAATACATAGATTACGGCGTGTTCCTGCACCAGCAGGGCCGGAAGTACTACGACTTTGACGAGATTCGCGATGAGATCGAGGCGGAGACGATCCGCGAGACGGGCACGGGCATCTGCGTGTCGGAGCGCCCCATCATCCTGAAGGTGTTCAGCCCGAACGTGATCAACCTGACATTGATCGATCTGCCGGGCATCACGCGCGTGCCGGTGGGCGACCAGCCGAAGGACATCGAGGTGATCATCCGCCGCATGGTGCTGAAGTTCATCCGCCAGCCGAACTGCATCATCATGGCGGTCACTGCGGCCAACACTGACCTGGCGAACAGCGACGCGATCCAGATGGCGCGCGAGGTGGACCCTGAGGGCCTGCGCACGGTGGGCGTGATCACGAAGCTGGACCTGATGGACCAGGGCACGGACGCGTACGAGATCCTGACGAACAAGCTGATTCCGCTGCGCCTGGGCTACGTGGGCGTGATCAACCGCGGGCAGAAGGACATCGAGACGCGCAAGGACATGCAGATGCAATGGCGCGACGAGGACCGGTTCATGCGCGCGCACTACGCAAGCATTGCCGAGGTGAACGGGACGCGGTACCTGCGCGAGAAGCTGAATGGGCTGCTGCTGCAGCACATCAAGATGTGCCTGCCCAACATCATCACCAAGGTCAACGAGTTCAAGGCGGAGAAGCTGTGACTTTTTCCCGCGGGCGTGAGGCGTAGGAAGGACCTGGAGGCCATGTCGGTGGGGCTGAGCACGCTCTCGCAGATGCAGGTGGCATTCTTCGAGGGACTCAGTCAGTTCACTAGCCAGTTCGCGCTGTTGCTGGACGGCGACGGCTCCGACGCCATGAAGGAGGTGGAGGGCGGCGGGCGCATTCGCTACATCTTCCACAGTGGGCGTGGCGCGATACGGTGAGGCGTAGAAGTGTTCCGCGAGAAGATGGAGGAGCTGGAGTACGTGAGCGAGGTGCCGGAGGAGGGTGGCTGTCGTGGGGCGGGGTGAGGCGTAGAGATCCTGAACGACATCGCGAACCAGCAGGGCGTGAGCGGCGGACTGTTCACGCCGGACCAGTCGTTCATCAATCTGAGCAAGAAGGGGATTCTGACCTTCTACCCGTACTGGTGCGTTTGTGCGCGTGCGGTGAGGCGTAGCGAGGAGTGCGTGAAGCTGGTGGAGGACGAGCTGTGCTGGGACGAGAAGAAGATCGAGCTGCCCATCTTCACGTCCTGCCCGCTGTTCAAGAAGCGACTGCAGGACTGCGTGGAGGGCGTGATCCACACGTGCGCGCGGCGGAGCGGCGTGAGGCGTAGGCAGGCGCAGAAGACGATCGACCTGGTGCGGCAGCTGCTGTCGATGGAGCTGAACTTCATCAACATCCACCACCCCGACTTCATCGGCACGCACATCGAGAAGGTGCGCGTGGAGGCGACGGCGGAGGTGCGCAAGGCGCTGCTGACGAAGAAGGCGAAGCAGACGCCCTCCTACGACCTGCCCGTGTGCGAGAACTGGCTGTGGGCGCGCGGCGGGGGACTCACACGCAGGGACAAGCGGAACAAGTTCCACAAGTACCAGCGCCGCTACGCGCAGATCCAAAACCGCATTCTGTAGTGTGTGCGATGGTAGTGTGAGGCGTAGCACCTACGCGCACAACAACGCGATCAACGACCCCGAGTCGGAGCCGCACTCCTTCAGCCTGGAGGGCGCAGCGGCGCGCATCATCGAGAAGAACGTGTCGGCGGGCGAGTTCGTGTTCGAGATCGAGGCGGACGGGCGCGTGCTGCAGTTCCGCACGAACCAGGAGGCCGTGGCGGAGAACTGGGTGAACTGGGTGATCGCGTGCAGCAACGAGAAGCGCTACCAGGACACGCTGAAGCAGTTCATCCAGACGGAGGAGCCGGACGAGGACGCGGAGCGCGTGCTGAACGACCCGGTGGCGTTGGAGAAGAAGGTGTCGATCGAGATCGTGAAGCGGATCCTGTCCTCGTACTACGGCATCGTGAAGGCGAAGCTGGTGGACGAGATCCCGAAGGCGATCATGTACATGCTGATCAACAAGGTGAAGGAGGGCATTAATGCGACGGTCATTCAGGAACTGTTCAATGACGCGTCGGTCGTGGAGATGCTGGCGGAGGACCCCGCCATCACCAAGAAGCGGGAGGAGACGCAGCAGGCGGTGGTGTATTTGGACGAGGCGATTGACAAGATCAACTACATGCAGGCCTCGGGCGATTTGGAGCGAGAGGATTAAGTCTCACGGCGGCTGCCGTGTTTTTACTTCGTTCTGTCGTTGCTTTTCTGTTTGTTGTGTGAGCCGACCACTGAACGCGCATTCTCATTGTCGCAGCAATTCAGTTCTGAGATCCGCTCTTTCGGAATGGAGGTGCACGAGCAAGACCGCTATCTCCCGATTGCGAATATCAGTCGGATTATGAAGCGATCCATTCCCCCGACGGCGAAGGTGTCGAAGGACGCGAAGGAGTGTGTGCAGGAGTGCGTGTCGGAGTTTATCGCGTTCATCACCAGTGAGTAGGCGTCGCGCGGTTTTGCCTGAGTGAAACTAGGGCGAGCGATAAGTGCAAGCAGGAAAAGCGCAAGACCATCAACGGCGACGACTTGCTGTACGCCATGAACGCGCTGGGATTTGAAAAGTACACAGAACCGCTTCGACTGTATCTTACCAAGTATCGCGAGGTATATGCGCTGTTCGCCTGTGACCGCGTAGGGGAGCTTGGACGCGGGAATCGACGAGCGAAAAGGGAAGGAGATGACGAGCAACGTCTACCAGTTGAACCCCAACCCGGGAATCGCCATATCGCAGCTGCCCAACCAAGTCCGCTCCTCGCTCCTGTCTCATCCGTAGCAACCCTTCTTTTAACTGTTCTCTATGTCGTTTCTTTCTTTCACAAACACGGAAAACACCAAACAGCCAACTCGAGACCATCGAGCAGATGGACAGTCGCTTCACCGGCGCCTTCTTGTAGATCTCGTTCTCCTTCACCATGTAATCCCTGATCCTTATCCACCACTCAAAACACACACCTCCGGTCCATGTAGGAACTGCGGTTCTTGTTCAGCTCCGACGCTCCCACCTCTCCCACCTCCTCCTTGTTGCAGCGCACAACACCAATGTAGTGGCCACACACGCGGCTCCCGTTTAGCGCCATCGCCTTCTCCACCTCCAATTGTGTGTAGAACTGGACGAACATGAAGTTGCTCGCGGTGGAACGGATGTTCGCGATGTAGCCGCAGCGCTGCAGCTCCTCCATCAACGTACTCACATCTTCGGGATAGTACCCAAATACGCGGACCTATGGGTTGTCTTCTGAATTTGCTGTTACCCAAGTCGTATCGTCGTTGTCATCTTCGTGGAAGCTGATGGACTTCGAATTGGCAATGTACTCGGGGTAGTAAACGCCGTCTCCCCTGCTCATGGACTTCATGTCGGTCTCTGCGACAGACCGCCCCATCACCGTGTCGTTCCCCTTCGGGAAGGCATCCTCGTGGTGGAGAGAGTATGTATCGGGATCGTATATATTATTCTACATTCTAAGGAAAGGAGAAAGGAATTACCGTGGGCGGGAGAGAGTTCTTTCGGTAACGCACGGATGAGTTCTTTCTGGAAAGACTACACGCTAAAACACTTGAAACAACGCGTACGCATCCGTGTTCATTTCATTCTTCTGCTGGCCGAAGCGCTGTCTGTTAAGCGCAGATTCCTCTCTTTTGGCTTGGAGCAACTAGGCATTGAGACTGTTTGGAGGGGAGAATACCTTCGATGTTGGCAGAATGGGAGGAAGGTACTGGGAAGTCGTTGTTGTGTTGGAAAGCTACTCGTCACTCCTACTCCCGGCCACGACATTGACATCCTGTCTGTTGTCCATTGACGCCATTATCCTGTTCTCCTTTCGAATTGTGTAACAAACAATCAACGCGGATTCCTCCTCTTCAGGTTTGGGTTCTTCCTCCACCGGCTTAGGTTCTTCCTCCTCCGGCTGCATCGCCATATTACGCAGCTCCTCGATGCGCTTGCTAATCTCGTTTCCCTCTTCCTCATGCTCTCGTTTCTTTGACTACACTTGAAACGGCTGAAGAGGTCTCACTCGCTTGCTTCCATCGCCACTAGCGCAGCCACGGCAACCACAGTGGCAACACTCCACGATCTTGCCAGCAGGCAAGTCCGCTTTCGGAACCTACGCTCACAAAACAAATGAAACGACCCACTCTGCAGATGCACGTCGTGCCCTGAATGTGCTCTCCCTTCTGAGCGCAAGCCATGCAGCACAGTTTCTCATAGCCCTTCTTCTTCCACATGGCGATCAGGTCCTTGTCTGCAATCTTCCATTTGATGCAGAAGTTGTACACGTCCTTTGAAATCTCACCCTTCTTATATGTTTCCCAAATGTACCGTCTATGCATGATGAACGAAATTGAGCAGCAACGATATCTGGTGGTGAATCTGAAAGATGGGCCAAATCGCCTCCGTTCTTCTCTTTCCATCCGCCGGCTCGCTCTCAGCTACCTCTCACACATTGTGGTTCAGCGCATACCTTCTCTCATCTTGGCGAGGAGATCGTTCAGCGTCGGCTCGATGACTTCCCATCCCTATTCCATCAGATTCCTAGGATGAATTGCTACTTCCGGCTTCTTCTTCTTTTCCCAAAGACGCATTATGAAGATGTGTTTGAAGGGAAGGGTTTGAGCAATGGTATGTTTAAGAAACAGTGTGAAAGCAGAGGAAAACGGGAAGACCCCAACTAGAAGTCCATTTCCTTCTCATAGGAGGAGAGGACGTTGTAAATCTATATCAAAGGATGCAAGCGGAGTATACATCGCGATACAGAGCACTGTTCTTACTGGTGTTGAGATGATCACTCTGGTTGAGAGGGTTGATGAGATGGTGTTGATAGGAAGTGTAGAGTGCGTTGAACAGCTAGTGATGAGTGTATGTTCACTATTGAGGACTTCCTTCAGGGCGTTGTTTCCCACCGTAATGGAAGTGAACAGGAAGAGTCTGGTATCTGGGTCTGCCCGGAAAACGTATCTACACTCATCATAAGCCCACTTCTTCCGCAACAGGGAATAGATTTGCAATTCCATCACCTTCTTCATCTGAGCTGCTTCCGTTTGCTTGTTCACGTCCTCTGTTGCTATTGGTGAATCCCTCCTGATTTGAGCGAAACTACCTTTCTTTGGATCTGACATGTATTGAAATACCCAATTCTCAAACATGGACGTCAACGAGGCGATGGTGGATACACTCAACACAACGCGATTCTACCCATCAGATCTGAATGAACAGAGGAATACCTCTTTGACGATGCAAAGGCATGGAAAATAGGCGATACTCATCTCGAAAGTGATTGCAACGAAACAGAACAATTCATTTTATACCCGTATACTGAATTGAAGTAGCGCATCTGCATATCGGAATCGTGCTGGGATTGGATGGCGTTTTGCCTCAAGTTTTGCAGAAGCGATGCAGTGTTCGTAGACTGTGATTTTACAGGGGATAAGGATACAAGCTGGGAGTCTAGAATCGGATTCTACAGCTCACTTCATAGGAGGAGAAAACTACATGGGGAGGCTTGTGGGATTTCAGAAGAAGGAGGAGAGTACTGAACAGTGAAGGGAGTGAGAGAAGCGTACGTAAGGATGGAGAGGATGAAGAGGAGGAGGAGAGTGGACAGCACACTCTTCCATCGATTCATGGGATGTTGGAATGTGGTGTTGGAGTTGTGTTGGAGAGTGTGCGTGAAATGAGCGATGCTTGAAGGCAAAACAGAGCAATAGTAGTCAAGTGGTAAGATAGGTCCCTGCCACGGATCAGGCCC
>OIWT01001703.1_pt1 | contig 25064 bp, 19 predicted proteins | sample 1587701 | NCBI WGS metagenome assembly OIWT01 (sample SAMEA3888904, study PRJEB22519) | human gut metagenome | biome: human gut; feature: human-associated habitat; material: faeces | place: Denmark | collected 2009
CTTTCATGCTCCTTCCGCGTGCAGCTTTTTGGGGCTTCGCCTAAGCCCTTGTTTGCTCCCCTCGAACCTTAAATCTTGAACGCCTTGACAAGCAGCGGCCAAGCCCAGAGGTAGAAGACAACTGCAATCGCGATGACGGCGACGGCAATCACAATCCACATGATGCGCTTGCCCTTCTTGCTCATCCGCTTGCGGTTCTGGAACTGCTCCTCGGTCATCGGCACTTTGCTGTATACGCGAATTGCCATGAACACCAGCACAAGCGCCATCAGAATGTCAAAGCCGTACAGCACAACCTTGTACCACGCCATGCCGTACAGGAAGCCCTTCTGCTCCTCAACCGCCGGGGCAGTTGTTTCTTCCGCAGCATCATCCGCCTGATTCAGCATTGCCGCGTAGGAGGGGTCAACCGCCAGCGAGTTTGCCGTGTTGTAGAGAATCTGATGCACGGCTTCGCGAATCAGCTTGCGGCACCAGCCGGATTTAACGTCGCTGAGCGACTGTTCCGCGGTCGCGTGAATGAGCGTGCCGCCCGCCGCCAGATACTGGTCAGCGCCAGCGCCCTTCATGGTGGTCGTGTAGTCGGTGATGTAGCAGCCGTGCCAGCCCCATTCGTTGCGGCAGATGGCGCTCATCAGCGGATAGGAGCCGAAGGTGAACTGCCAGCCGACGCGGCACATGGTCAGCATGATGCCCTGTGCGCCGCCCTTCTGGATGGAATACTGGAAGGGCTTGAGGTAGATTTCACGGGTAGCCTGTTCCGTGCCCCACACAGCCACACAGCCGTTGGCGGCGCGGTTGGTGTCGGCGTCGTTCATGACAAAGTGCTTGATGTAGGCGTGCATACCGTGCGCTTCAACGCCCGCGCAGACCGCCGCGGAGCAAAGACCGGTCAGCACAGCATCCTCGGAGTAGTATTCGTAGTTGCGCGCGCCGAAGGGGGTGCGGTGGATGTTGATGCCGGGCGCGTACCAGCCCTCGGTGTTGGACGCAATCGCGTCTTCGCCGATGGCGTTGCCGTAGATGCGCTGAACGTCCTGACTCCACGTTGCCGCCGTCATTGTTGCGCAGGGGTAGGAGTAGATGACCGCGTCCGTCAGGAAGTTCGCAATGCCGTGCGGCGCGTCATACTCATACGTCTTGGGCTTGCCAACGGATTCCACCGCCAGAGAGCCCCAGCCGGACTTGTTGAACAGCTGGTGCATCTCGGAGAGCTTGAGTTCATCCAGCAGCAGATCCCACTTCGGGTCGTTGTAGTCCAGCCCCACCATGTCGATCAGCTTCAAATTGTTCTTCGCGCCGTAGGTGTAGGCTTCCTTGCCGGGATACAGGGCAGCATCCGTCGGGTCAGTCGGGTTCAGAGAAGCCGCAAAGCCCTTCAGCTCGAATTTCGCCCGCAGGTCGTCGGAAATCACATAGGTCGGCACGTCGCCGGAAATGTTGCCGACGTTGGATACGCCCTTCGCAACACCGGTGGCATATTCCAGGCCGTTATTGTCCATCACAGACCAGTCGGAGCGGGAGAGATACACCGTGTCGTCCGCATAGACGATATCATCAAGCTGGTTGGTCACTTCCGCGCCGGAAACAGCGTCCTTGTTCAGCAGTTCCCGCTCGGAAACGGTGTACTTGGCTGCCATCGCCGTGTTGCCGTTTGCGGTCATGCCGTCCGCCGTGGTCTTGCCCTTTGCGGCAAGCACGTTGTTCACGGCCTCGTGCGCATCGTGGGCAGCGGTCACATACCAGTCGCCCGCGTCAATCACATAGGTCTTGGCGTCCTTTGCATCGTAGCTGGCAATGTCCTGCTTGGAGAAGGTGACGGACACGCGCTGCGACTCGCCGGGGGCAAGCTCAGATGTCTTGACATACTGCGCCAGCGCCACAGCAGCCTTTTCCACGCCGCCGGGGATGTAGGGCGACTGGACGTAGAATTCCACAACATCCTTGCCGGAGGTGAAGCCGGTGTTCTTCACCGTGACCGACGCGGTGCAGAGGTCGCCGTCCCAGTCCACCTTCAGGTCAGACCATTCAAAATCAGTGTAGCTCAGACCATAGCCGAAGGGATAGGCGACGGTGGCGGCGTAATCGTAATCGCCCGCGTTGCCCTGCTTGAGCACAGCATCCTCATAGCGGGTTTCATAGTACTTGTAGCCGACATAGATGCCTTCCGCGTAGTTCACATAGGAATAGCCGGAGAGGGAGCCATCCTCGTTCACATAGCGGTAGTCGCCGAAGTTCTGCATGGCGGCGGAGGACAGGTTGTCGTGCACATAGGTGTCCACCAGACGGCCGGAGGGGTTGATGGCGCCGGACAAAATCTTGGCAATCGAGCCGATGCCGCCCGCCGGACGGGCATACCACAGCACCGCGTCAATGCCGTATTCCGCCTTGTCCACAAAGTCCATCTGCATGGCGTTGGCGGAGCTGATGAGCACAACCACCTTGTCGAAGGATTTATGCACCTCGGCAAGCAGTTCCTTTTCGTCCTTGTTCAGTTCCAGGTAGTTTTCATCCGCCGAGCCGCCGTAGCGGGACATGTCATACGGCAGGTCGTTGCCTTCCGCGCCCGTGCGCATCAGCACGACGACGGCAGCATCGTTGTAATCCTTGTAGGAGGCCTTGACGTCCGCCGTATATTCGCTCTGCGGCACTTCGTCAATCACCCAGCCGCCGGTTTCGGAGCCGTTGCCTGCCGACAGGCTGCCCGCGCCGGAGGAGTGGCTGGACGCGGCATAGAAGGCAGCCAGCGTGGGGTTGACCGTGAAGCCCTCATCCTCCAGCACCTTCTGCAAAACGCCGTTCTTGTTGTCGATGCCAAAGAGGCTGATCTTGCCGCCCTTCATGGGCAGCGCGTTCTTTTCGTTCTTCAGCAGCACCGCGCCTTCGGCGACAATCAGGTTCGCCACCTGCGCATGGTCGTCCGTGTCAAACGTCACGGTGGAAACGTTCTTCACGCCGACTTCGCCGAAGTACAGCGTCAGGGCGGAATCCCAGTACAGCGCTTCGTAGTTGACGACGCCGACGGCACTGCACAGCAGCGCAATCACCAGCGTCCAGATAATTAAATAGGTACTTTTTTTCATACCCTTCTTCGCAGCACTCATGGTTTTCTCCTTTTCATGCGGTTTATCATGCGAAAGAAAATGGGGAAGGCGTATCGCCCTCCCCGTGAGGATTTTCCGGACCGACTAACGCTTTGGGGATAAGGATTAGTCGTCGTCGGAATTGGTGATCACATAGTCAAAGGTGTCGCCGCTGACGGTGATGGTCACGGTGCATTCCTCCGCGTCAAACGCCGCGTCGGAGGTGGTCAGGCTGTCCAGCAGATACGGGCCTTCAAACAGGTCGGCAATCAGATGGCTTTCCGCTTCCTTGCACTGCACAACGCCCGCCGCGTAGTCGCTGTCCGCGAAGGAAGCGTTTTCCGTGTTCTGGAAGTAGGAGCCCGCCAGAGGACCCCAGTTTTCAGACGCGGTGCCAGCCGTCGGGAACATCAAAACGACCGTGTCGCCATCCTTCGTGTAAGTGCCGGTGAAGGTGTAAACGAGGTCCGCCGCCACGGTGCCGTCTTCCGCGGTCTGCATCAGGCGCTTGGTGTACTCGTAGGTGCCGTCATCCTTGAGGACGACGGTGTTCTCGCCGGTCATGCCGATAGCGGTCACAAAGCCGTTGTGGAAGGTGTTGGACACGAGGTCTTCAGTCTTGTAGACCTTGGTCAGGGTGACGTCAGCCAGCGCGACGGACAGGAGCAGGCACAGGGACAGAGCGATGGAAAGCAGCTTCTTCATGGGAATTCCTCCATTCTTATTTGGCGATTTTTCAACCACATCGCCTTCGATTGGCATCATATCACAACGGCAACGGTTTGCTGCACTTTTTGCGGAATCTACAAAGAAAACAGCATAAATTAAGGTAATACTATTTCCAAATTCACCTGCGCCATCTGCTTGCGCCTTTTCCGCTCTGTCGTCCGGTCGTTCCATTTAGCGTAGCGCTGCTACGCTGCATTCCACTCCCGTTAGCCAGAGCGAAAAATTCGCGGCGCATCTTGGCGCATTCTCATTTGGAAATAGTATAACACCGCACAAAGGACAGGAACGGCAAAGGAATTTGATGAGAATTTTCCGGAAAGCTCTTTATCTATCGCTGTGTTCATGGTATGATAATAAAGGAAAAATGACGCGCCGTGCGGATTGCACAGACATTGTTGGAGGAAGCGCAATGAAGGAGTTTCTGCCGAAATCCGCCGCGAAAATGGCGGATTGCCTGATGAAGCGTTATGGCCTGCTGACCAGTCGCTGGAGCTATGACTACGGCGTGGCGTGGCGCGGCATGGAGGCGCTGTACGCCATGACGGGCGAAAAGAAGTATTTCGATTACATCAAGGACGCGATGGACACGTTCGTGACCGACGAAAGCGGCGCGATTCGCGACTACACGCTGGATGAGTTCAATCTGGATTACATCTGCAACGGGCGGCAGCTGCTGTATCTCTACAAGGCGACGGGGGATGAGAAGTACCTGCGGGCGGCAGACGTGCTGCGCGACCAGCTGCGCCGTCAGCCGCGCACATCCGACGGGGGATTCTGGCACAAAAAGTGCTACCCCTACCAAATGTGGCTGGATGGGCTGCACATGTCCGCGCCGTTCTATGTGGAATACTGCCTGATGGCGGAGGACGATGCGGCGGGTATCCGCGATGCGGGTATCCGCGACGCGGCGAAGCAGCTGCAATTGGCGTATGAACACACCTATGAGCCGAAAACGCGGCTGAATCACCACGGGTGGGACGAATCCCGCGCGCAGCAGTGGTCAGACCCGGAGACGGGGCGCTCGGCGCACGCGTGGGGGCGCGCTGTCGGCTGGTATATGCTGGGGCTGGCGGATGTGCTGGCGCTGCTGCCGGAAAATCACGAATGCTTTGAGCCGCTGCGGGCGCTGATGGAGAAAATCAGCGCGCGAATGCTGGAAATCCGCGTGGACGGCGCGTGGCTGCAAGTGCTGGACTGCCCCGGCCGTGAGGGGAACTATCTGGAATCCTCCGGCTCGTGCCTGATGACGGCGGCGATTTTGAAGGCGGCGGCGAATCATCAGCTGCCTGACTGGATGCTGACGGCGGCGCAGGAGAGCTTCCGGGCGATTCAGCGGCATTTCGTCGGGCAGATGCGGGATGGTACGCTGTTTCTGGCGAAAACGTGCTACGGCGCGGGGCTGGGCGGAAAAACGGATGCGTACCGCGACGGGTCGTATGACTATTATATTTCGGAAACCGTAGGCAGCTACGACATCAAGGGGACGGGCGCATACATTCAGGCAGCCTGTGCCTACGAAGGGAGTGAACCCCATGCTTGACCAGCGTTTGGCAACCCGCGTGGAGAATTTTGTGAGCCGCCTGAAGCGCGAAAGTGTGTGTATGCACGGCTTCATCCTTGACGTGCGGGGCGAAGTGAAGGCGACGGCGTACTATTCGCCGTTTGAGGAGGGGGAGGCGCACCGGATGTACTCGGTGTCCAAATCCATGACGGCGCTTGCCATCGGCCTCCTGCTGGACGAAGGGAAAATTTCGCTGGATGACCGCATTGCCGACTACTTCCGCGACTTCCTGCCCGAAAAGCCGGATGCGCGCCTGATGCGCCTGAAAATCCGCGATATGCTGCGGATGGCGACGTGCTACCGCGCCACCGTCTACCGCGAAACCGACGACGACTGGACGAAGCCGTTCTTCACCGCCGCATCCACCCACGAACCGGGCACGGTGTTCCACTACGATACGGGCTGCTCGCAGGTGCTGGCGGCGCTGGTGGCGCGGCTGACCGGGCAGCAGGTGATGGACTACCTGACCGCGCGGGTGTTCACGCCCCTTGGCGCAGACGACGAGAAGCATTGGCTGCGCGACCCCGCGGGCACCTGTCAGGGCGGCACGGGGCTGTGCATGTCCCTGCGCGATTTGCACAAGGTGACGCGGCTGGTGATGGACGGCGGGCGCGGAATTCTGCCGGAATGGTTCTGCCGGGAGATGACGAAAAAGCACATCGACAACTGCCTGTGCGCGAACGAGGAAGAGCGCTATGGCTACGGCTGGCAGGTGTGGATGACGCGCGCGGGCTGGGCGATGTACGGCTTGGGCGGGCAGCTTGCCGTGGTGTGTCCGGAGAAGGACGTCTGCCTGTGCACGATTGCCGACACACGCCTTGACCCCATCGGCGTGCAGCGCATCTACAACGCCTTCTTCGACGAAATCTACCCCTACTGCGGCATGGAGGATATGTCGCCCGTGCGCCTGTCGCCCGAAATTCAGCCGCTGGGGAACAATCCCGCGTGCGCGCTGGATGCGTCGCCTGTGTACCATTTCGCCGCGCCGAATCCGCTGAGCCTCAAGCGCGTGGAACTGCGGGGAAACACGCTGATTTGGGAGAACGCGCGCGGGCGGCATCCGCTGCAATTCGGGCTGGGGGAGAACCTGATTGGCGATTTTCCCGGATGGCCGGGGCGCACAATGCTATCCTCCGGCGGCTGGGTGTCGGCGGATGAAAACGGGAATCTGCTGCGCGTCCGCTGCCAAATCATCGACGATGCTCCCTGCGGCGTGGACATGCTGCTGCACTTCACGGGCACTTGCCTGACGGTGCAGGCGCGCAAATCCTTCGACCCGGCAACGAATGCGTATGAGGGCGTGGCGACAGGGTATGTGGAAGGATATGCTGACGCGCCCTGACCGCGTTTTCCGGCATCCAAACGCACAGCGCCGTCATTCAGCGCGGCAGCATGTTTTTTGTCGCCCCGTCTCTCTCTCGCGGGCAGTCCCGCTGAAATCGCATCAAATTCATAGGAAATCCCCCTTCATCTGATGGTTAGAAGATGCTAACCTTGATGATACCACCCGCACCGCGTAAGCACAAGCCGGACGGCGAACGAAATTTTCCGAAATCGGCGGATTTCTTTCCTGCCGTCGCGCGTTTCCGCCTGTCCAATGGTTAGCGATGACTAATTGCTGTGCGCTCATCCGCACGGCAAAAGGCGCGGAAAATCAGCAAAATCAATCGGTCACATGAGAAAGGTTTGGAAAACGAAGCATAGCGCCTGTGTTATAATCAAGGTACTTCAAAACAGAGGCGGACAAGGGGGAGCGGTATCATGGACGATCAGAATCGGTGTATGCGGTGCATGGGCCAGAAGGATTCGCAGCAGGAGACTTGCCCGGCGTGCGGATTCAGCGAGAAGGACTTTGTGCCGGAGAAGCATCATCTTCAGCCCCACACCATCCTCAAGGGGCAGTATCTGGTGGGGTGTGCGCTGGGCGAGGGCGGTTTCGGCATCACTTACATCGGCTGGGATATGTTCCTGCATATTCCGGTTGCGATTAAGGAATATTTTCCCTCCGGCGTCGTCATTCGCGATCAGGGACAGCACACGGTCAGCGTGTTCGCGGGGAAGGATGAAGAATCCTTCCTGCAGGGGCGCAGCAGCTTCTTCCGCGAGGCGCAGAAGGTCGCCAAATTCGACAACAACGTCGGCGTTGTGTCCGTCAAAAACTGCTTTTTGGAAAACGGAACGGCGTATATCATCATGGAGTACATCTCCGGCATCAATCTGGGCGCGTACGCGGAGCTGCACGGCGGCAAGCTGACCTTCACCGAAACGCTGAAACTCCTCCGCACGCCGATTTTGACCTTGGAGGAGCTGCACCGCGCGTCAACGTGGCACCGCGACATCAGCCCGGAAAACCTGATGCTTACCAAGGATGGCAAAGTAAAGCTGATTGACTTCGGCTCGGCGATGGAGAGCGACCGCGAGAAGAAAACGCGCGTGCTGATGATTCGCGCGGGCTATTCGCCTGTGGAAATGTATTCCAGCACCGGCGAGGACGGCCCGTACTCCGATGTTTACTCGATGGCGGCGACAATTTACAAGCTGATTACCGGGGTTACGCCGCCGCCCGCCACCGACCGGCTGGATAATGACCCGCTTGTGCCGCCCTCCGCGCTGGGCGTGAAGGACATTTCCCACGCGCAGGAAGCGGCGCTGCTCAAGGGCATGGCGGTGCAGGTGAAGAGCCGCTATCAGACGATGGAGGAGTTCTTTGACGGGCTATACGGCAAGAATGCCCCCGCGCCCGCGCCGAGCCAGCATCAAAAGCGGCTGATGATTGGCATTGCGGCGCTGCTGGTGCTGATTATGGTGGGCGTAGGCGTGCTGCTTGGGCGCGGCAGCCAATCCGTGCCGGGACCTGCCCCGACCGAAGCGCCGACGGACGTGCCGGCGGGACTTGCGCCGACGGAAGCGCCAACCGACGTGCTGACCGCCCTGCCGACGGAAGCGCCAACCGAAGCGCCGACGGACGTGGCGACCGAAGCACCCACCGCCACGCCCGTGCCGTCCGCCGTGGAAACGGCGCTGCGCGATTTCCTGAATGCCAACGGCTGCGCGATTGCGGCGGATGAGGCCATCCCGGCGGATGCGCTGGCGCGAATCGGCGGTGTGCGGCTGCTGGAGGGCAATATCGACTTCACCTTCCTGACGGACGAGGGCGAGCTGGAATATCGCGATTCCTTCTACATGAACCCGTGGCGGCGCGATGATTCGCAAACCCCCGATGTCCGCGGCGAAGCGCTGACGACGGAAATTAACCTGTCGGACTTCGCCTGCTTCCCGAATTTGCAGTATCTGGGCGTGTGGGATAAGCGGGTGACGAACCTCGACGCGCTGTCGAAATTGCCGCGCCTGACGACGCTCGTGCTTGACCACTGCGGCTTGATGGAAAGCGACCTGCTGACCATCGCGCAGCACGCGCCGCTGCTGACGACGCTCAACATCAGCAACAGCGGCATCACGAGCGTTGCGGCGCTGGCAAGCCTGACGAAGCTGGAGCGCCTGATGATCAGCAACACCGGCGTAACGACGCTGACCCCGCTGGCGAACCTGACTATCCGGCAGCTGATGACCGAAAATACCGCCATTGTGTCCATTAACGAACTGCGCGGCACGCGGCTGGCAAAGTGCATCCGGCAATGGAATTGCCCGATTGTCACGGACGGATACGACCTGCTGTGCGAAATGCCGCAGCTGGAGGAAGTCACCATCAACGGCGACGAAAGCACCGACAAATCGCTTGTGCTGGATTTGTCTCCGCTGGCGAACGCGCAAAACCTCGTGTGGCTGGACGTTGGCCATGTCGGCGTGCAGGACATCCATTTCGTGAGCCGCCTGCCCAATCTGCGCTATCTGCTGATTGCCACGAGCAACCTGACGAGCATGATGATTGGCGAGGCGACCCTGCCCGAAACCCTTGCGTACATCGACTTTGGCGGCAACCGCATCACCAGCCTGGAGGAACTCCACCTTGAACGCTTGCAGAAGCTGGAATACATCAGCCTGCACGCCAATTTCATCACCGACTTCTCGCCGCTGGAGCAGTGCACCGCCACGGAAACGTGGATTACCGACCAGCACAGCCCGGATATGCTGATGGGATGGCTTGGTACGTCGCTGCGGGAGGCGCTGAATCTGCCGCCCAAGGCGTTCATCACGCAGAAAATGCTGGATAATGTCATCGGCGTGACCGTGCGCGACGGCGAAATCGAGTGGGTGTTCTACGAAGAGCAGAAGAATCACGATGCTTGGCAGCGCCGCGAGCGGGAAGTCAACAACTGGGGCAAGTATATCGACAAATACAGCGACAACTGGAGTGATCCGCTGTTCCTGACGCCCAACCCGACAGACGCTGACCTGCCGACCATGAATCCCGATTCGTTCGACCTGAGCGAGTTGCAGTATTTCCGCCACCTGCACTACTTCCAGCTGCGCAACCAGCAGGCGGAAGGCACTTGGGTGCTGCCGAAGCTGCCGATTCACTGGCTGATTTTGTCTAACTGCGGCTTGACCGACGCGGATATGCCGTACATCACTGCCATCAACGTGGATGACGGCGAACGCTATAACGAGCTGTACAGTCTGAATCTGGGGAATAACGCCATTACGTCCCTGTCGGGCATGGAGCGGCTGGCGACACTGAACGTCTTGCTGGTGCAGCGCAACAGCATCAGCGATTTGTCCCCGCTAAGCGACCTGACGCGCATCCATTTGCTGAATATCAGCTGGAATCCCGCCATCACGAGCATTGAGCCGCTGGCGCAAGGAATGCGGGAGACGCTGGTGAATCTGGACATGGCGGGTTTGGCGGTGGATTTGACCCCCGTCGGCGGCATGGAGAATCTGGATCACCTGCGCATCGGCGACGACTGGAACAGCCATCGCATCGCGCTGGATTTAGCCCCGCTGTCCGGGCTGACGGGCTTGAAGTACCTGCATGTTCTGGGCGCGAAGGTGGATAACGTGGAAGCAATCAGCAGCATGAGCGGCTTGCTTTGCATTGACCTGCAGAACTGCGGCATGACCTCCGCCAAGCTGACCGCTCTCAATGGGCATCCGCTGACGACCGAAATCAATCTGGAGCGGAACCTCCTGCGCACGCTGGATGAACTGGATTTATCGACGCTGCCGCAGCTGAAGGAAATCGCCCTCGACGGCAACGCCATCAGCGACTTCTCGATGTTTGACGGCACGGCGATCACCGTGTACGGGCAGGATTGGCAGAACACTGCTTACTAAAGCGACTTTTATAATAGGAAGGGAGACTGGCTATGTCCGCACCGATGATCCTGGCGGAAAGCGAAGTGGAGCGGATTATCCGCCTGTCGCGCAACGCGGAATTTGCCCGCGCGTATCTGGAAAAGGGCATCCGCGTGCCGACGTTCCCGGAAATCCTCGCGGAATATTCCGGCGTCACCGATGCTTCGGCGCTGCGGGAGAAGCTATGCACCCGCCTGCAGGGCATGATTGGCGAGCCGAACGCCGCGTCAATCCGCCGCAAAGTGTCCGTCTGGTTCACGGGCAAAACCGCGCCGGAAAACCGCGGTCAGCTGGTGCGCATCGTGTTCGCGCTGGACATGAGCGACGAGCAGGCGCAGAATTTTCTGGCGTGCGCGGGCGGCGGCTGCCTGCATCAGCGCAATCCTATCGAGTTGGCGTACCTCTACGCGCTGCGCAGCCGCCTGGGCTACAACGAGGCGTGCCACCTCATCGAGCGCATCCGCCATATTGCCATCGGCGGACAGGGCAAAACCGAGGTGCTGGAGAACGAGTTCACCAAAATCCGCGGGGAAGATGAATTTGTGGATTTCATCAGGCAGCAGCGGATGAATCTGGGGGAGCTGCACAACACCGCCTACGAGTATTTTCAGGAGTACATGGAGGTGCTCACCAAGCCGCCGGACAGCTTCCCGCACCTGCCGGAGCGCGCATACAGCGTGCGCGAAATTGTGCAGATGTACTTGAAGCCCCCCCGCGGGCAGCAGCAGCGTGCTTGGCAAAACCCTGCGCGCCCACTGGCCGGATGAAAAAACGCTCTCGCAGATTGCCAACCGGCGGCAGGATGTGCCGCGAAAAGTGCTGATTCTGCTGTTTCTGATCACCGACGGGGCGGAAAACAGCCTGTATGTGAACGACGCCGCCGTCAGCGACGATGCGCGCGTGCTGTTTGACGACCGCTACCGCCGCGTGAACCAAATGCTGGATGACTGCGGATACAGCCAGCTTGACCCGCGCAACGTGTTTGATTGGCTGATGCTCTACTGCATGTATGACCACGGCGAGCTAAACGGCAATGAGCGCCTGCAGGCTGTCCTGCGGGAGACGGAAGAGAATGACGCTCTGGGAGGGGAGGCCACATGACGATGCCCTATGCCTGCACGCGCTGCATGATGCCGACGGAGGAAGCCGTCTGCCCGGTGTGCGGGGCGAAAACGGAGAATGCACAGCGGATTCGCGATGCGCTGCCGCCGCAGACCATCCTGCATGGGCAGTATCTGCTTGGCGCGGCGCTGGGCGGCGGGGGATTCGGCACGACCTACCGCGCCTTGAAGCTGGAGAGCGTCGATCCCGTGCGCGGCGAAATGGTGGCGGTGAAGGAGTACTTTCCGCACAGCATTGCCGCCCGAAGCGATGACGGCAGGGTCGTCCCGCAGCGCAATGATGCCAAGCTGTTCACCAACTGGCGCGATAAGTTCGTGACGGAATACAACATGCTGCTGGAAGCCTCGCGCTGCCCGTCGGTGGTGCAGGTGCTGGATTTGTTCGAGGAAAACAATACCGCGTATCTGGTGATGGCGTACGTCGAGGGCGAAACGCTGGCGCATCGGGTGCGCGAACAGGGCGCAATCCCGCCAGAGGAGCTGATGCGGATGATGAAGCCGTTCATCGAGAATCTGCGGATGCTGCACGAGAAGAAAATCATCCACCGGGATATAAAGCCCGCCAACATCATCCTCAAGGGCGGCGATACCCCGATTCTGCTGGATTTTGGCAGCGCGCGCCCCAACGACCCCGATTCGCGCAAGACCATCCTCATCAGCAAAGGCTACGCGCCGCCGGAGCAGTACGAGGAGAACAGCCTGCAAGGCAACTGGACGGACGTCTATGGTCTGTGCGCGACGATGTACTTCGCCCTGACCGCCCAAGAACCCGCCGACGCGCTGGAGCGCAAGTACGCCATCAAGGTGAAGGGCAGCGACCCGCTTGTGCCCATCCAGAAGCTGTGCCCGAGGCTGAAAAGCCAGTGGGCGGATGCGCTGATGGCGGGGCTTGCAATGGAGTCCGGCGAGCGCCCGTCGTCCTTCACGAAGCTGGAAACGGCGCTCTTCAGCGAAAGCAAGCCGGATGCGCTGAAGCCCGCGCCCATCATCGACAGCGCGCAGACGACCCGCGCCCTGCTTGCCGCCAAGCGCGCCGGGAATCTGCTCAAGCGCTTTGCGCCGCAGAAGTACGAGGGCATCCTGCGCGAAATCGACCGCATCAGCCGCTTGGGCAGCATCGCGCAGCAGGCAGAGAGCCTCCAGCAGCTTTTGCAGGGCAGCGGCGTTATCTTCCGCCTGCTGACCAATGGCTTCCGCAAAGCCTGATTTTGCTCTGCCGCCGCAAACCGTCCTGCACGCCCACTATCTGCTGGGCGACACGCTCGGCGGCGGCGCGCTCGGCATCACCTACCGCGCCGTGCAGCTGGATGCCCCCGCGCGCGGCAGGGTGGTCGCCGTGAAGGAGTTTTTTCCGCGCGCCCTTGCTGTCCGGGCGACTGACGGCAGCGTGCAGCCCATGCCCAAAGGTGCGGCGGATTTTGCCCTGTACTGCGCGCAGTTCGTGCATGGATACCGTGTCCTGCGCGCAAAGGCGAACTGCCCGGCGCTTGTGCCCCTGCTGGATTTGTTCGAGCAGAACGGCACGGCGTATGTGGTGATGGCGTACATCGAGGGCGAAACGCTTTTGCAGCGGGTGAAGGCGCACGGGGCAATTCCGCCGCGGGCGCTGATGCGGATGATGCGCCCGTTTCTGCACGATTTGGCGGCGCTCCACCGGCGGCAAATCATCCACCGCGCCATCATGCCCGAAAATATCCTCCTGCGCGGGGAAAATCCGCCGATGCTGCTGGATTTCGGCGGTGCGCGCCCGGATAGCGATGGACCGCTGACGCGTTGCGCGAGCTTGCGGGGGTGGGGGTGTTTTCCGCCGGAGCAAACCCGCCAAGGCAAACAAGGCAGCTGGACGGACGTGTACGCCCTCTGTGCGACGATGTACTACGCCCTGACCGCCCACAGACCGCCGGATGCCATAACGCGCCTGTGCGCCGAAAAATCTGGCAAGGATGACCCGCTTGTTCCCATCCGCACGCTGTGCCCGAAGCTGCCGCGAAAACAGGCGGATGCGCTGATGGCAGGGCTTTCGCTGGATTCCGCCGCACGTCCGGCTGACTTCGCCGCGCTGGAATCCGCCCTGTACGGCAGCAAAATTCCGCATTTCGCATTCCGCATTCTGAATTGGTGCGCGCGGAAATGAGCGGGAAAACCCGCCGTCATCAAGTGCTATAATTCCCAGTGAAAGCAAGCCCCGCCGACCAAAGCGGAGCACGGTAGAAGGAGGAAAATCCATATGATTATGAAGCAGTGCAGCGTCGGCCATTTCTACGACGCAGAACGCTACGACAGCTGCCCCTATTGCGGCACGAACGAGGACAAGGTGCACACCCAGCCGAACGTGATTCCGGTGGACAACGGGCTTGAACCGACCGTTCCCGTGAATCCGACCACGGGATTTGGCGGCGGCGAGACAATCGGGCTGGATATGTCCAAGGAGGTGCGCCCGGTCGTTGGCTGGCTGGTGTGCATCGAGGGCCCCGATCGCGGCCGCTCCTACGAAATCCACAAGGAAAACAACTACCTCGGCCGCTCGGCGCAGATGGACATCTACATCGCCGGCGATGCCACCATCTCCCGCGACAGCCCGATGGTCGTCACCTACGACGCGAACAGCCGCAGCTTCTACTGCGGATTCATGGGCGGCCGCTCCATCGTCCGCCTGAATGGGATGCCCCTGCTTTCCACCACGCAGCTCAAGCACGGCGACATCATCGAGCTGGGCAAAACGAAGCTGATGTTCGTTCCCTTCAGCAGCGATGCCTTCGATTGGGACTGGACGCAGGCGTAAGGGGAGGAACACAGCATGAGGGCGAAAAAGTTGTTTTCCATCCTTCTGGCAATGATGCTGATGCTCTTTACGCTTTTCCCGATTCAGGCGGTGCTTGCCGAAACGACCAATCAGCCCTCACAAACCACCAGTACCGCAGAGCCGCCTGCAAGCTCTGCGGTACCCACCCAGCGGTCTGACACGCCCGCGCCCACGTCGGGCGCTGAACCCGGTGTGGAAACACCTGTGGACGTGTCGGGGCAGCTGGGTTTTTTTGTTCAGCAGTATGGGCTGATGGTGCTCCTTGCGCTGGCGGTGATTGTGCTCGTGGTGCTGATTGCGCTGCTTGCGCGGTCGGGGAGGAGAAAGCGGACGGCGGAGACCGCGCAGAGCGGACAGACGATTGCCGTCATGGATATGACCGGCGAGCCGCCAATCCTTGATGTGACGGAGGTTGGCAACGTACACAACATCGGCAAACGGAATTATCAGCAGGACGCGTTCGGCGTGTCGCCCCTGCAGGACGAGAAATTGCGGCATTCAAGAGGTGTGCTGGCAGTGCTGGCGGACGGCATGGGCGGCATGACGAACAGCGGCGAACTGAGCCAAGCAGCAGTTTTGGCGGCACTGCGCAGTTTCCCGCAAGCCCCCGGCGGCACGGGCGAAACGCTGGCGAGCGTCGCGCACAGCGTGCTGGACATGGTGCAGAAGCGCTTCACGGGTTCAGGGTCAGGGTCAACGCTGGTGCTGGCGAACATCCGCGACGGCAAGCTCGACTTCCTCACCATCGGGGACAGCCGCATTGCCCTCCTGCGGGATGGTGCGCTGCTGACGCTCAACCGCGAGCACAACTACGCCGCGATGCTGCGCCATCAGGCGGCTTTGGGGCTGATTCCGTGGCGGGAGGTGACGGAGAATCCGCGTTGCCGCGCGCTGACGAGCTATCTGGGGCTGGCGGATGACCCGGCGATGGATTTCCCCGCCGAGGCGATTCCGCTGAACAGCGGGGACAAAATCGTGCTGATGTCCGACGGCGTGTTTGGTACGCTGGACGACGAAACGCTGACACGCGTGCTTGTCCGAAGCCCAAACGTGGTGGAGGCGGCGCATAAGCTGGAAGATGCGGTGCTGATGGAGAAAAAGACGAATCAGGATAACTTTACAGCGGTGATTATCGAGATTGCAAACATACGCAAACTGAACCGGATACAAGCGTAAAGGAGAGAAAACCATGAAACAGTGGATGCGCAAGTTCTTCGCGGTGCTGATGATGGCTTGCCTGATGCTGGGCAATGCCGCGTGGGCGGAAAAGGCGCTGGATGGAAACGGGCTGATCGGCTTGCAGGAGCGCGAGAAAAAGCCGGCTGTATCCAGCATAGCGGACGCGTCGATGGATAACAAATCGTCCGAAAAGGCGATCTTTGAGGGCGGCTGGCTCGGCGTTTATGACAACAATCATCTGGTGACGATGGCAGTCTGCTACATCGACGACAGCATAATCGCCGTGAGCAGCGATAAACTGCGGGAATACGCCGCGCGCGGGACGGCGCTGGAGCTGTACGACTTCATGGAGGAAAAATCGTACAGCGTGCGCGTGGGCAAGGAGGAAAATTCCGTCATCCGGTTTGTCCTTGATGGCGCGCATGATATTCCCAGCCTGTACATGAGCGGCAACGTGGCATACGGCGAAACCATCGGGCTGTCCGGCGGCGAAATGGACGGCACCATAAGCGGCTTTGTGCAAAAAGACGCGGATGGGCTGACCATTATGCCGGAAGTGGTGGCGGCGACGCGCCCAGCAAAGGGCGAACTGTTCGGCACATACAGCGGATCAGCGCTGGCGCAGGGCAGCCCGATTTTCGGGTCAAGCAGCGATGGCACTGTTGTGATGCTGGGGCTTGCGGACAAAAACCACCGCTATCTGGATTTGAATGCGTATTATGACCTTGCGGAAGCAGCGGAGCATCCGACCGCTGCCCCCACCGCCGCACCGACGGAATCCCCCGCAGCCGAATCCCCGACGCAAACCGTGCTCTACGTCATCATCGGCGTTCTCGCGGCGGCAGTCGTTGCCCTTGTTCTCACGCGCGGCAGGAAGAAAGGCGGCATAAATCAGCAGGAGGCGGCGGAAACGAAGCCCCTTCCCCCGGAAGTGCCGGATGAACCCACCCAGCAGGTGGAGGAAGCATCGAAAGCCCGCGTCGCGCTGGCGTGCATCGGCGGCGCATTGCAGGGCATGACGTTCCCCATTTCCTCGCGCGTCGTCATCGGGCGTGATCCGAAGCACTGTTCCATCATCTACCCCAAGGACGCCCATGGCATCAGCAGCGTGCACTGCGCGGCAGAACCCACGGCGGACGGGCAAATCATCCTCATCGACCTCGGCTCGACGTATGGCACGATGGCGGGCGGGCAGCAGCTGACGGCGGGCAAGGGCGTGACGCTTCATCCCGGCGACGCCTTCACGCTCGGCGGAAAAGAGAATGTGTTCGAGGTGCGCCGCCTGTAATCCGCATCAGAAAGGAGCATTGCCTTGAAGTGTCCCTATTGTTTTCGGGAAATCCCCTTCAGCACCGTCTGCCCAGCGTGCGGCAGGGCGCTGCATTTCGGCGGCAACACGCAGTTTCTGGCGGAGGTGCAGCAGGGGCGGCTGGGCGTGAAGGACATCTTCGCGCAGACCCTCAAGCGCCATAAAAAGGGTGACGCGTTCCGCTCCCTGACGCGCCGCCCTGCGCTGACGGCGGAAATGCTGGAAACGTGGCAGCGCCCGTGGATGTTCCTGCGCCTGTTCGTGATGCTGCTGATTGCGACGGTGCTGCTGACTTTCGCGGCGGAGACGATGGTGTATATTTCGCCTAAACTCAAGATGGAGTTTAATTTCCCGCTGTCTGTCATTGCCAACATTGTCGGCAGTACGGTGATTCCGTGGACGATGGTGCTGTTTATCTGGGAGATGGACATGTATGGCAATCTCTCCATCTTTGATTTGCTGGGGCTGCTGCTTGTCGGCGGGCTGCTGAGTATTGCCATCGCGTCACCGTTTTTTCGGCTCATGGAGTATGTGTTTTCGCTGGGGGAGGAGTATTCGAAGTCGTGGGCGGCGGTAGCCGAGGAACCCGCAAAAATCCTGATTTGCATTCTGTTTATCCTGCTGTCAAGGCGCAAACTGAACGCGCTAGATGGGCTGGTGATTGGCGCGGCGGTTGCATCCGGATTCGCCTTCATCGAAACAACGCAGTATGGCTATGTCCATGGGCTGACCACGATGGAAGCGCGGAACTTCTGGACGCTGTTCTCTAATCACCTGCTGTTTACAACCCCGGTTTTGGGCGCACTGGGGCTGGCGGCGAACGGGGAAAAGCTGAAGCTGCGCCATTTCCTGAACTGGCGGGTGATTCTCTGCCTTGCGCTTGGCATGGGCTGCCACGCACTCAATAATGTCAGCAAGGAGTACTTGCCGATTTCCTACTGGTTTCTCACGGTAACGATACTGACCATTGGCGATTATCCGCTGTTCATGAGTCAGCTGATTGTCGCGGTTGTCGAGTGGACAGCGCTGCTCCTTGTGCTGCGCGGCGGCATCCGCCAAGCCTTGGCGGCGAGCGAGCGCGGAAAAACAATGGCGTACATGGAACATTACGGAAAAATCGACGCGCCGAAAGTGCCTGACACGCTGGATACGCCGATGCTCTGCGGGCAGGCGGGTTCATTCAGCGGGCAAAAGCTGCGTGTGCCGAGAAACAAGCCGATTTCGATGGGGCGGGAGGCATCCTGCCAGCTGGTGCTTGCATCCAAGCAGGTCAGCCGGAAGCACTGCGAGGTGCGGTTGACGGCGGATGGGCTGGTTATCCGCGACCTGAACTCCGCCAACGGCACGAAAGTCAACGGCACGCGGATTCCGCCGCAGCAGGATGTTCCGCTGAAGCGCGGCGACCGGGTGGAAATCGGCTCGAAGGACGAATGCTTCGTCATTCAGTGATACTAATTCTCATCTAAAACATGGCATCGAATTAGTATGAGAAAGGGGAAAAAAGCCTAAATGCAGCACGAATTGAAAATCAGCTTTCGGGATGTGAGGGCATCCGCCTTCCGCCGTCACGCACGGGGAGAAGCCTTCCGAGCGCTGACACGCCAGATGGAAAACCCGCAAAAAGCCGTCCGCCAATGGCAAATGCCGTGGATGTACCTGCGCCTGTTCGGCATCCTGCTGCTGATGGCGGCGGTGTGCCTTGCCTGTATTTGGCTGGATATTGGCGCACTGCCCGCGCCGTACATCTACGCCTTCTTCTGGTGCGGATCGCTTTTTCCGCTGACGCTGGCAATGTTCCTCTGGGAGCTTGACCCCTTCGTGAATATCTCGATTTTCGAGATGATGGGGCTGGCACTGCTCTCCGGGGTGGTTTGCGTGCTGTTCGGCACGCCGGTGGATAACAGCATCATCAGCGGCTATTTTGCCCCGGTTTGGGGCTATGTGAAGGACAGCGTTTTGATGCTGGGCGTGCTCATCCTCGTGCTGGTGTGCACCCGCAAGCGGATGTACGGGCTGGGCGGCTTGGCGCTTGGTGCGGCTATCGGCGCGGGGTACGCGCTGTTCACCATGCTGATGGCATCCATCGTGGACACGCCGATTGTGGAAACGCCCACTGGGCTGGCACGTGATTTCAGCGGGCTGACGAACGCCATCAGCGCAAGCGTGCCGATGCTCTTCGGCAATCACGCGCTGTGGTTCGCGCCGGTCGCGGGGGCGCTGGGACTGCGCATGAGCGGCGAGAGAATCAACATTCGCCATTTTGCGGATGTTCGCGTCATTCTCCTGATTCTGCTGGGCTTTGCCGAAAATTATCTGATGAACAGCGCCAAATCCCCCTTCGGCTGGACGTTCCTGAACGCGGATTTGATTGCCCTCACGCGCACGGATGCCATTGAGGTGAAGCACGTCATCGTGCTGGCAATCGGCATGGCGGCGCTCATCAGGACGATTCGCCTGTGCGTCACGCAGGCGCTCACCGTCGGCAGCGGCGCGGTGGTCGGGCGCAAGGCGCGCACGGGGCGGCTCATCGGCATCAGCGGAACGTATGCGAACCGCGTGGTGACGCTATTCGATGGGCAGGAGCTGCGCGTCGGGCGCGAAACGGGCAAGCACATGCTCACCCTGCACGGCGAGGGGGTCAGCCGCGTGCACTGCCTGCTCACCCTGCGGGAGGGCAGCATCATCGTGCGCGATTTGGGCTCGTCCAACGGCACATGGCTCAATGGCAAGCGGCTGACGAGCGAACAGGATACCCCTATCAGCAAAGGGGATGTGCTTGCCATCGGTTCGCCGAAAGAAAGGTTTGAGGTGCAATGAAGTACAGCTATGCGGCGGTGTCGGACGTAGGCAAGCGCGAAATCAACGAGGATGCGCTGGAGGTGCGCGCCGGGCGATGCTATCTGGCGTGTGCGCTGGGCGACGGGCTGGGCGGACAGGGAAGCGGCGATTTTGCGTCGAAGCTGGCGACGGACGTGTCCATCCGGCGGATGAGCGGGTTTCTGCCCATCGGCAGACGCACGCTGGACGCCTGTGTGCGGGAAGCGAACCGCCTCATCCGCGACCAGCAGGAGGAGCAGCACTGCCGGATGATGACGACCCTTGCGCTCCTGCGCTTGAGCGGCGCGCGCGCACAGCTGGCGTACGTCGGCGACACGCGCATCTACTGGATTCGCGGCGGAGAAATCATCTACCAGAGCAAAGACCACAGCATCCCGCAGATGATGGTGACGTGCGGCGAAATCACCTACGACCAGATTCGGGGGCATGAAAGCCGAAATCTGCTGACGCGCGCGCTTGGCTACAAGGAGGACGTGACGGCGGAGCATTTCGCGGGCAGAATCCGGCGCGGAGACCGTCTGCTGCTGTGCACCGACGGCTTCTGGGAATGGGTGCTGGAGGCGGACATGGTGGCGTGCGCACGGGGCAAAACCGCGCAGGAATGGCTGAACGGCATGTGCGCGCTGATCACGCAGCGCTTCGACGAGGAAGCGGACAATTACAGCGCCATTGCGATTGTGGCGGAATAAAATCAGCAGCAGGGCTGCAAGCGTGCCAAATGCGCTTTTGCAGCCCTATTTTGATGCGCCATGACGTGCTTGGCAAGGAATTGGGGGGATTTTTGGGCTTTTCAAATGCGGATTTTCGTGGTAAAATGGACGATAGGGGAATTTGCGATTTTTCCCCATAACCTCTTTTCGCGATGCGGATTTTGGCGTGTGTTTTTTACCTGTGCGACTTGATTTTTCATGTTGCAGGGGGATTTCGCTCCTGCGGGAGCGACCAAAGGGCTTTGCGATCGCCCTTTGGAAACCTTCGCAGTGCACACTCCTGTTACTGGTCCTTGCCGTAACTTGTGGATACGGGGGACAGTGTGGGTGAACTGTGGATAAACACGCGGGCAAAGCATGAAAGTGCGACCAATTCAATCGCGCGAAAGGGTCAAGGGGCAGCGCCCCTTGGGTCTCCCTCCATCAACACGCGGGCAAAGCATGAACGTGCGACCAACTGAATCGCGCGAAAGGGTCAAGGGACGAAGTCCCTTGTGGAGTCCAGAGGCAAAGCCTCTGGTGGGGTCAAGGGGCAAAGCCCCTTGGGTTCCCCCATCAATGGTAAGGAGAAAGCAATGACGAAACTCAAGGTTGGAATGATTTCGCTGGGATGTAATAAGAACCGCGTGGATAGCGAGACCGCGCTGGGGCTGCTGCGGGAGCACGGGTATGAGCTGACGAACGATCCCGCGCAGGCGGATGTGCTGATGGTGAACACCTGCGGGTTCATCGCGTCGGCGAAGGAGGAGTCCATCGACGCGATTCTCGACATGGCGCGGTACAAGCAAATCGGCAAGTGCCGTGCGCTGGTGGTCACGGGCTGCCTTGCCCAGCGCTACGAGAAGGATTTGATGCAGGAGATTCCTGAAATCGACCTGCTGATGGGCGTCAACCAGTATCAGCAGCTGCCCGACGCGCTGGAAAAGGCGCTTGGCGGCGTGCGCAAGTCCTACTGCATGGACGACCACACCTACTACGCCCACGACCGCGTGCTGACCACCCCGTCCTACACCGCGTACACCCGCATCGGCGAGGGCTGCTCGAACTGCTGCACGTTCTGCGCGATTCCGAAAATCCGCGGCCCGTACCGCTCCCGCCCCGAAGCCGACATCCTCCGCGAAATCGAAAGTTTGGCCAAGCAGGGCGTGAAGGAGCACATCCTCGTTGCGCAGGACACGTCGCGCTACGGCATGGATTTCGGCGGCGGATCGAAGCTGGCGGAGCTGATGCAGAAGGCGGCGAAAATCGACGGCGTGGACTGGCTGCGCGTCCTCTACTGCTATCCGGAGGAAACCAGCGAGCAGCTGCTGGACATCATCGCAAACACGCCCAATATTTGCAGCTATGTTGATTTGCCGATTCAGCACGTCAACGACGCGGTGCTGAAAAGGATGCACCGCCGCGGCACAAGCGCCGACATCCGCCGCGCCGTCAAGGGCGCGCACGACCGCGGCATCACCCTGCGCACGTCGATTATCGTCGGCTTCCCCGGCGAGACGGAAGAGCAGTTCCAAGAATTGCTTGATTTCCTGCCCGAAGCCGAGTTCGACCGCCTCGGCGCGTTCACCTACTCCCCCGAAGAGGGCACGCCCGCCGCGAAAATGCCCGACCAAATCCCGGAGGAGGTCAAGGCGGAGCGGCTCGACCGGCTGATGAAGCGGCAGGCCGCCATCGCGCGGAAGAAGAATCAGGCGCGCGTGGGCACGGTGGAGAAAGTCCTCGTGACCGACCGCAACGCGCGCGGCGAAATCCTCGGCAGAAGCCAGCGCGAAGCCCCCGAAACCGACGGCGAAATCATCTTCACCGCGGGCGAAAGCAAAATGCCCGGCGTCGGCGATTTCGTGGACGTCCGCATTGAAAAAGCCAGCACCTACGACCTGACAGGGGTGATTGCATGAACCTGCCCAACAAATTGTCGCTCCTGCGCGTCGCGCTGATTCCGGTGATGGTGGCGCTGATGCTCCCGCAGACCCTCGTTTGCGATCTGCTCGCCGCCGCCGTGTTCGCCGCCGCTGCCCTGACCGATTACTTTGACGGCCATATTGCCCGCTCCCGCCACCTGATTACCGATTTCGGCAAGTTCATCGACCCCGTCGCGGACAAGCTGCTCAACCTCTCCGCCATGATGATGCTCGTCCAGCGCGGGACGCTGCCGGGCTGGGTCGTCGTGCTGATTTTGGCGCGCGAACTCGCCGTTGACGGCCTGCGCATGGTCGCCGTGGGGCAGGGGCGCGTGATTGCCGCGGGCAAACTCGGCAAAATCAAGACCGCCAGCCAGATGGTGATGCTCCTCTTCGTGCTGATTACGCACCAGCCCGCCCTGACCGCCCCTGCGTGGGACGTTGTGAGCGCGACTGTCCTCGGCGCGCCGTGGATGCGGTGGATTAGCACCGCGCTGACGCTGTGGGTCGCCGCCATCACCCTCTGGAGCGGCATCGACTACTTCGTCCGCAACAAGGACTGCATCAAGGATATGTGATGTTTTCAGAAGCAATCAGCCCACAAAATCATAACTAACGATAACAACCAAGTGTGGAGGTGTGCGCTGCGAAGGGGTCGAGGGGGCGAGCGCAAAGCCCCCTCGTCGCCTCCGCAGAGGCGACATCCCTGCGTAACAAAAAGGTCAATTCGCTTCACACGGAAGCCGCCGAAACGCGCGCTACCGTTTCTTCCACCGTCTTGGCGACAACCTCTGCCATCGACATTTTCGGAGCGCCAGCAACACTTGCCTGACACCGGCTCACCGGCAGCAGAATCTTGTGCGCCTTGCTGCGCCCGACCGCCAGCGCCATGTTCGCGGTCACTTCGCCCAGCATCGCGTCGCACAGCACCATGCCAATCGGGCAAAGAATCAAATCCGCCATCCCGGCGCATACCACGACGGCGTTTTCGCCCGTCGCCACTTGGTCTGCCCCCGCACGGAGCATCGCCGCCGTCGCCAGCGCGTTCGTCCCCACCGCAATCAGCGGCTGATTCGGCAGCGCTTTCTTCAGCCCCTCGACCAGCTGCCGCCCCATGCCGCCGCCCTGCGCATCAAGAATGACAATTTTCATGCAGATTTTTCCTCCTCGTGAAAGTTGCATTTTTCTTGATTAGTATAGCATAGAATTTTTCAATTCGCAATGCGCATACCATTGCAGGGAAATCATGCCTGCGTAACTTGCAGTTATCAGCCAGAAAGAAGGCTTCATCCATGAAGAGAAAAATCGTCCTTACCGGCGGGGGGACGATGGGTCATGTGACCCCCAACCTCGCCCTCCTGCCGCACCTCCTCGCCGCGGGCTACGAAGTCCACTACATCGGCACGGAAAACGGCATGGAAGCCGAGAAACTCCGCAATGTCCCCGGCGTCATCTACCACGGGGTGAAAACCGGCAAGCTCCGCCGCTACTTCGACTGGAAGAATTTCACTGACCCCTTCCGCGTCGCCGCGGGCGCGTTCCAGTCCGCGCACCTCATGGGCAAAATTAAACCGGACGTTTGCTTCAGCAAGGGCGGATTTGTCGCCGTGCCGGTCGTGTTCGGTGCGTGGCTGCATCACGTTCCCGTCGTCTGCCACGAAAGCGATTTAACCCCCGGTTTGGCGAATAAGCTCAGCCGCCCGTTCGTCAAGCGAATCGCCACCACCTTCCCCGAATGCGCGCAGATGCTCGGCGCAAAGGCGGAGATGGTCGGCACGCCCCTGCGCCCGGAGCTTTTCCGCGGCAGCCGCGCCAAGGGTCTGTCCTTCCTGCGCTTCGACGGCACGAAGCCCGTTCTGCTGATGATGGGCGGATCGCTCGGCGCGCAGGCGGTCAATAAGGCGCTGCGGGATGCTCTGCCGATGCTCACCGGCACGTTTGATGTCGCCCATATCTGCGGCAAGGGCAACCTTGACCCGACGCTTGATAAAACCCCCGGTTACACGCAGGTGGAGTTTCTCGATCAGGATCTGCCGGATGTGCTCGCCGCCGCCGACCTTGTGCTCTCCCGCGCGGGCAGCAACGCCCTGATGGAGTTCCAAGCGCTTGCCCGTCCGCTGCTGCTTGTCCCGTACCCCAAGGGCGCCAGCCGCGGCGACCAGATTCTCAACGCCCAAAGCCTTGAAAAACGCGGACTCTGCCACGTTCTCCTGCAGGAAAACATGACCCCGCAGACCCTGACCGACGCGCTGATGCAGACGTGGGCGGAGCGCGACAAATTGACCGCCGCCGTCAAAAACGCCCCTCCCGCCGATGGCACAAAGCGCGTGCTGGAGATGATTGAAGAGGTGCAGACCCGAAAGGCTTGAGCGTGCGCCGGAAAGCCCATTAAATCTGCGGTTACAACCAGCAAGTTCATAAAGCCAACCCTTCGCTCGACTGCGCCCCACGCCAGCCGGGCATTTTTCGGTTCTTCACGGAAAGTTGGTGGGAGCAAACAAGGGCTTAGGCGAAGCACTAAAAAGCTGCACGCGGAAGGAGCATGAAAGCGCGACCAACTCAATCGCGAAAAGG
>OIWT01001705.1_pt1 | contig 25029 bp, 10 predicted proteins | sample 1587701 | NCBI WGS metagenome assembly OIWT01 (sample SAMEA3888904, study PRJEB22519) | human gut metagenome | biome: human gut; feature: human-associated habitat; material: faeces | place: Denmark | collected 2009
TAGCAACAAATTCTGACATAGGATTATTGTGGCTGGATACCAATTTATATAAAGGTAGTAGAATGGAAGTGGATGTCACAGGTGTGACGATCACGACTCCTGATGGAGCATATCAAAAGCTGTATACGCTTGACAATGAAAAACTGAGACAGCCGGGAAGCTTGTGGGGATATCGAAATACATATGCCAAGGAAAATTATGCAGCAACAATTAAGAATGAGAATTTAAGGTATGAATATTATATCAGTGAAGAGTATGATAATTATCGTAAAAAATATGTTGACTATAATTTCAATGCATTGGATGGGGTGAATTTGCTTTCGGAAAGCAAGATTACAGTTCAAGAGGGGGCAATAATAACAGTTAACTATACCGTGAAACAACGTGACGATTATGAGGAATCGACAGGAGCACCCACCTCAGAGCCGACGAGTACACCAATGGTTTCGCCAGGTGTAAATCCGACGAGTAATCCGTCTGCAAGTACAGATCCTACGGAAAAACCTGTTGTTCATGGTACACCTAATTATAGTTCAACGCCTCAGGTTAGGGGAACGGATGATGATTTTAGAGTTGGAATCTCATATGCGTCAGATAATTGGAATGAGAACTATTTTGCGAATATTACTACCTCGCATGCGATGCAGGTTACAGGTGAAGGAAATTATGAAATTTCATACACAACAGCGGATGATGATGGAATGCAGATGCTTTGGCTGGATACTAATTTGTATAAGGGTAGCAATATGAAAGTGGATGTTACCGGTGTATCGGTTACTTCTGCTGATGGAACTAAGACGGATACATATAACATTAGCAATGGGAAAATGATCAAGCCAGGCAGCATGTGGGGATATCGGGATTCTGATGACATAAAGAATTATGCAGCAACAATATTAAATCCATATTTGAAGTATTATTTCTACATAAATAGTTCGGCTGATAATTATAGAGATGAATATAAAAAATATGGATTTGATTCAGATGATTCCATCAATATGTTTGCTACTGATGTAAAAACATTAGGAACAGGCTCGACGATTACTGTGTCATTTCAGGTAAAGAATGTGAAGGAAGCAACAACGGAGCCAAGTGCGGCACCAATGTCAACACCGGTCATAAAGCCGAGTGCAGAACCAACGGCAGAGCCGACAACAGAGCCATGCGACCCAACGCTGCCACCGACATTTGTTCCATCATCAGAGCCTGCGAATACTCCGGAAGTGTCAGCAACACCGATTGCAACGCAACAGCCAAAAGATTACATTGATAATGAGCTTTGGGCACGGAAAGGTATTCATGCATATATTGCGTATCAGATGAATGGAACATGGGACTATCGAAATACATATAGAACCAGTAAGACGGATTCTAATTATAACTATATAAAGGCAGGTGGAGAAGAGGTCAATGCGGCGGATGTACAGGTTCGTGATGTATTTCTTAATCGAGATGGACAATATACGATTGCATTAAAAGGCGTTGACCTCTCTGCTTCGAAAGCGTTTAATATTCTCGGTATAGCGACAGACATTTCGGCGAAAACCGAAAATAACCGTAATGGAATATATTCGGATGTGAAAGTGACGGATGCATCAATAAAGATTGACGGAAAAGAAGTTGCATCAGGAATGAATCTGCCTCAAAAAGAAGATGAAAACTTTTACTGTTTCATATTAAAAAATTGTTTTGGCATTGAAAATAGTGGTCCGTTGTATGTTGGATCCAAAGATGAGATACTTCCGACTCCGGAAGACAGCATTGAGATTACTTTTACCATCTCAGGTCTAAAAGCAGCATTAACTGATTTGCGAAATGGTACATATAAAGACCCGATGACGGGTGAATATATACAGAATGCCGATATTACGCAGGCTGATATTGATGCTTCGGTGGATAATTCTGTGGCTGTGCCGTCTATGATGCCGACAGCAACGCCGACTGTGGCACCGACGGTTGTGCCAACAATAATTCCGACGGCAGTACCGGCACCAACATTAGCGCCAAGTACAGAGCCAACAGCAGTACCGGCACCAACATTAGCGCCAAGTGCAGAGCCAACAGCAGTACCGGCACCAACATTAGCGCCAAGTATGGCACCGACGATAGTCCCGTCAATAAAACCATCAACGATAGTGCCGCTCCCAAGTGCTGAACCAACGGTAACGCCGGGAGATGAGCCGACAACAGAGCCGACCGAAGAGCCAATAATAGACCCAACAGAAGAGCCGACGGTAACGCCGAGCAACGAGCCGGATGTCACACCGACCCCTATACCTACTAAGACCCCGATGCCTACTAAGACACCGGCTCCAGTGAAAAAACCGGCGGCTAAAGGAACAACTTTGAAAAATAAGCAGGGAGCTTACAAAGTGATTTCTTCTAATGCTAAGAAACCAAAGGTGGCATATAGTAAGGTAACAAAAAGTAAAAAGGTAAATGTACCGAAGAAAGTAAAAATTGCCGGAATTACTTATACAGTTACTTCTATTGCGCCAAAAGCATTTGCAAACAATAAGAAATTACAAAAGGTAGTAATTGATAGCAATATTACAAGCATAGGTAGGGATGCATTCCGCGGATGTAATAAGCTCAAGACCATTGTTATCAAGTCGACCAAGTTAACAAGCAGTTCCATTGGAAGCAATGCCTTTAAGGGAACACATAAGAAATTAGTCATTAAAGTGCCGAAGAAGATGCTGAAAAAATACAAGAAATTCTTAAAGAAAAAGGGAAATAAGAATGTAAAAGTAGTTAAGGCATGATGACGAAATTATTAGAAAATAGTATATAAACATAGGGCTGCCACTTTAACAATATAAGTTGAGGTGCAGCCCTGTTTTTCTATTCTGTCTGTTTCTGTGTCCTTCATCCCCTATACTTTTCACACCCTATTTTGACCATTCACGCCACGTGGGCACCCCCTCCCTCCAAAGATGATATAATTTCTACATGGGGAAATCAACTTTCCAGCCGGTAAATGTGATAGGAATGCGGTGTGGCAGGTTGAAGAAAGTATAGTAATGTATGAGGTTTTGTTTTGCAACAGACAATGGAAACAATAGAAGAAGGAGGGAACCTATGAATTTACACAAGGTTATGAAGCGTGTGATCTGCTGTGTGCTGACGTTGGGAATGGTCTTTTCGTCAACATCCTTTGAGGGAATCACGATCAAGGCAGCATCAGTAGACTCACAGTCTGTGGTAAGGGAAGGAGAATACACGACAGGTGTTTTTTCAGGATGCTACGGTATTGATCAGTTGTTTGACTATATCATGAGTACCGGTAGACTGAATGCACTGCCATATGATGCATCGTGGGGCAGTGCTAATGATTCCGAGGGTCAGCAGCTGACAACGGAAATTATGAAGGAACGTTATTTTGTTCTCAAGTATTCCGGTGACGAGGATTATCCGATCGCACTGTGTTTGTACGATGAGAATGGTACACCGGTCGTTGTAGATCAATCGGATCGCCTGCTCGAGGGATCTCGTATCGGACTTGAGAAAAATGTCACACTGACGGCCACTGCTAAGAAGTATATGAAGGAAACGTATGCCGATGGTGTGGAAGGTGTTATGGCACTTTGCAAGGTCGGAAAAGCAGATTCTAACGGAATGTATTTTATAAGCAAAAATAAATTTGGTTATTACCTGAGCGGCAATCAGGGGCGTGGTATTGGAGAGAAGATTGCATGGGAATCGACTGCGAAGAAGGCAACCGTGAAAGAGCTTGCTGCAATGACGGATTATTCGTCACACCAGTTGACTGCCGGTGAGTTTGCAGTCATGTATCAGGCAAATGGTGAAGCGGTTACGGATATGCCGGAAGATCAGGTCAAACAGGGAGGACAGCCGTTGACGTTGTCTTCAAAAGTGCCGAAGAGAAGTGGATATACTTTTACCGGATGGAATACACGGGCAGACGGAAGCGGCACCACGTATGCAGCCGGCGGCACGTATACTTCCAATCGAACTGCGACCATGTATGCAACGTGGGATCGCCATTATGAGTCTGGTCTGTTTAAGGTAAAGTTAAGCAGCAATCAGTTTTTTGATAATGTAACGTCAGCAAATAAGATCAATGGTTATCCATATGATGCTTCTTGGGGAACGGCCAACGCCTCAAGGGGACATCAGTATTCGGAGAAGCAGGTAAAGGATCGTTATTTTATATTCCGTTATAGCGGAGATGACAGATATCCGTTTGCACTGTTTATGTATGAGAAAAATGATAAGCCGGTTGTTGCTGGCACGTCTAAGAATCTGCCGGACAAATCTTTAGTCGGTACAGCGGATAATGTATGCTCGACCGCTAAGGGCAAAAAATATATGAATAGAGTATATGAAGATGGTATTAAGGGCTTGCTGTGCATGGGTAAAGTTACGAAATATGATGAGAATGGAATCCAGTTTGTAAGCTCGAATGGATTTGGCTATTATATGTCTTGCAACAGAGGATATAAAAAGGGTGACTACATTGAATGGGAGAAGCCGGTAACAAACGGTATCACGCCGGAGGTTATGGATGCGGTCGATACGTTTTCGGATAAAGCAATGGCAGATGGCGAGTATGCATTGAATTACAATGTGAACACTACGGATAAGGTGATCGAATCGCCGAATACGCAGTGTAAAGAGGATACTTATAATTCGGTGCTTACGGTGGAAGAGCCGAAGAGAACAGGATATGAGTTCATAGGTTGGAATACCAAGAAGGACGGTACCGGTGATATGTATGAGGCCGGTTCCCGTTATGAGGGTGAAAAGACCTTAACGATGTATGCTACTTGGGAAAAGAAAAAGAAGACCCCGCTTTCTGTGGAGGAAAATGGAGAACCTATATCAAAAATTTATAGACTTTCCAATCGGACGGCGATTGCCAAAGCAGTAAAAAATGCAGATGATGCGGATACCTTTTACAATGAGCTGAATCAGGCTACGATGGTACGTCATTTGGATATTAAGGGCGGTGCATCGGAAGATGATGTATTTACGGCGGTATCTTCAAAGGAAGATATCTTAGATTGTTCGGTAGAGGGGACGAAGCTTACGTTGATCGGCAAAAATGAAGGTTTTTCCTATGTGACGATCACGGATGAGACCACAGAACAGATCTACCGTCTGAGTGTTTATGTGACAACCTTAAAGGATGCGCTTTATATTATCAGACCTGTCACGGCTGACAGCTACAAGTCCTATTTGGCGGACAATGACAAAGCAAGCTATGCAGCAAAGGCAGAGGTTAAGAAGAACGTTAAATGGACACAGATGAATACTTCCAATCAAACGGTGAAACAGTTATCCAACGGAGATGCTGTGGTATGGAAGCTGGGAACAAGTTATCGTGATGTCGGAGTAACTTGTGGCGTGTGCAAGTCCGAAGTACCGTTAGAGGATTTGAAGAGTGGTGAGAGTGATGGCTCTTATCCGATCAATATATATCCGGTATCGTCCACTTACAAACAAAATGTGACGTTAAAAGGATATGGACATGATGATGAGGATATTGATATTACAGTTCGATCCTTTATCGTGGATCTGGATGGAAATGTGATCGCTTCCGCCAACAAAACAGAAGCGAAGAAATTGTCCAGGAGTTCAGAGACGATCACATTAGAGTATGAGGATGTGCAGGAACTGAAGGACGCCGATGTGTTAGTGGAGGTCACGGCAAAGGATGATGCCTATGCGGCACAGCTTGTGCGTTATCCATTGTATCGAGACGGATATCAGGAAAATACCGGAACGTCCATATGGCTGCAGCCTTGCTATGGAACGAATGACTGCGTATTAACATCCCGAGATCAAAATTATGAGTTTGTTCGCGATCTTACGCTTTATAAAGGATATGATAAGAAAGTGATCGTATACTCTCAGGTTTCACAGAAACATACGGTTTCCATGTTTATTAATGACAAGGAGATCCCTAGCGTTTCTGAGAGCGTGGCATCCGTCGATGGTATGAAATATGAGTGGAAGCAAACAGAATTTGCGATCAACACCAAAAACGCAGCAGTAGGTAAGTTTACGCCGCAGTATCAGATCAAAGCAGCGAGTGGAGAGGTGCTTGCAGATCAGCCGGCAGACTATACCGTATGTAATATTTCAGAGATTGGTAAGCCGGCGAAGCCGACAGAGGTAAACTTCTGTGGAACGATCGAGACGCCGCAGATATCAGCCGGAGAGGTTATTAACCGTAAGTTATCCTTTAATATTCCGAAGGTATTGCCAATGAAGATCGCATACCAGGATACCGACAATCCGCTGAAGAAAACCTTTATGGTTGCCATTGGTACAGCGGGACTCGATGAAAATAATGTTGTATCGGTAGTGACAGAGACGATCAATGATCTGCGTGACAATAAAGTGTCCAAGACGCTGTCCGGATATGCATTTGGTACGGCAGACTATATTGATGGCAAATGGATCTTGACCTATACCGGTGGTGGTATTGCCGGAACACTGGGTTATGAATTTGGTTTTAATAACAATACGATGGTTGGCATCATCCCGATCTATTATGGAATCAAAGTGGGATGTACTGTCAGTGTCGATGCGCTGCTCAGTGGTCAGAATCCATATCATGATAAGTTCGTTGGTATGAATTTCCAGACGAATAATCTGACGGTTACCAGTGAATATAATTTTGTATCAGACATTCTCGTCGGCGTAGAGGGTTATGTATGTGCCAGTGGAGGAATTGGTTTTGATGGTAAGATTGTAAAGATCAAGTTTGGCCCGGTTGGACGGTTGTCTATCGGATATGACAATCGTATCGTTACATTCAGTGATCTTAAGAAGACCAAAGCTTATTATGGTGGCTGTTTGAATTTTACCGGAAGTATCTCCTTAGATTTTGAGTACAAAGGATTATTTATTCGGTATCACAAACAAATATGCGGAACCGGCTTCAGTAAGGTACGAACGTATCAGGATTGGGACAAATTCCCGGCAGGGCGACCGAATCCGTTGGACTTTGCAAATATGAGTAATGAGACTACCGGTAAGGTGGTACGGTATTCTTCGAAGAAGAAGGGCGCAGATTGGACACAGTATATCAATCCGGATGTGCCGCCGGTGCTTGCAGCCAATGGCAATAGTATGGCACTCACCTATTCAGATACGCTTGAGGATCTTGTAAGTATCAATCCTGCGGTTAGCACAAAAGAAAGCGGAGAATGGACGAAACCGGAAGTACTTACTTCATGGAGAACAGAAGGCAAATCGGAAACGGTTAATTCAGTAGATTATGCTTCTGATGGCAGCTTAAAGGTATTAGCCTTTGATTCTGCTGTGTATGATTCTGACATTGATTCGGATGGAAATGTTGACAGCAAAGAATTAAACGCTACGTTTAACTCCTCCGAGATTCATGTATATGTTAATGGAAAGCATACGACGCTTACTGCAAATAATGTGGCCGATATGGCACCGGAAGTAGCAGTAAACAACGGAAAAGCAATTGTAGTATGGCAGAGTGACACCTATAATCTTGCGGATACGGATGCAGAAACACTTCAAAAAGATATGATGGGAGAAAAGAAGATCTGTTATAGTTACTATGATGGAACAGATTGGAGTGCACCGGCTTATTTGGAACGTGGCGAGATTAAGGGAGCCCAGGCGTATGATGTAGCACTGTCTGACGATGGTACGGCGATGGTATTGGCAACCATGGGCAGCAGTGAAGAGGTGCAGGAGAGAGAGCTTTATTCATATATTGTGAAGGATGGAGCCCAGAAGAGTGTAAACCGAATCACCTGTAATGATGCGGGAGAGACGCAGCCACGTGTGAAATATGTAACGAACGACGGTGGTATGTTCTTAGCAGCATGGAAGCAGTCGGAATACAAAAAAGGTGAACTTACAGATTCGTATTTGGCATTACAGGGTTATCAAAAAGACGGCAGTGCTAATGCAGTTTCTATGAAAGACTCCGGAGAAGTTACGGAGAATTTTGATTTTGCCAAAGGTGGAGATACGATCAGTGACACTGCTGTGTATTGGCAGTCGGCAGGCGATGACTCTAAGATGCATACGTATGTGAAATACTTGAATGCAAAGACGGGGACACTGTCGATGCAGTATGAGATTACCGGTACGGCGTCTGCTAATGAGATGTTGGTAGGAGGCAGTGTGGTAGTAGATGGTGACCGTTTTACAACAGTTTCATGTGCGCAGACATCAACACAGTCTGAGACGACGAAAGATACCGATCTGACGCAGACAAAGGACGAGGAGCAGCCGGCAAGACTGATCACCGGTACGAAGACCATTCAGAATGAGTTATCAGAGGTATCGGCAGATACTTTTGGACAGAATGTGGAGCAGAATAGTACGATCAATGTGACACTGTCCTTTGCGAATGCCGGACGGAAGGCTATGGATTCTGTCACAGTGAAACAGTCAGGTACAACGGTTGCGGATGCGCTTCCAATTCATTTGGAGAGTGGAGAGCATGGTCAGGTGAGCTTTAGTTACACACTTGGCAATACCTTGCAAAATGAGACTTTTGAGGTTGCAGCAGACAATGGAGCAACTGCGAAGGCACAGTTAACACTGCTTGGTACGGATATGGTACTTGGTAATCCGGAAGTGGTAGAGAATCTGCAAGGTGGAGAGCGTATTGTACAGGTCGTTATCAGCAATGCCGGTACAAAGGCGTTGACAGAGGATGATACGATCCGTGTTGCCTTGACATCTGTCGATAAGAAAGCAGTGACTGTGAAGCCGACAACTGCCGGTGCATCATTTGATGAGGATAAGAAGTTGATCGTTATTAGTGGTAAAGATGCTATGGAAGCGATCAACCGTGGTGAATATGTGTTACAGTTTAACTACACACCGAAATTTACCAGTGAAGCCAAGAATGTATCAATATCGTTGCAGGCAACAGCATACAATGGCAGTGCTGCAGCAGAGGAACTGAATCTGATCGATAATACGGCAGCCTTTAGTATTGTAAAACCTTCGAAGCAGTATGACAGACCATTGACGTTTACTTCAGTCATTGAAGATGGAAAGCTTAAAGCATTGGATGTATATAATCGTTACGAGAAGAAGGTTGCAAGAACCATTATCGTATCCAATGGTATCGAGACGAAGAAGATCAATGTCACGTTGGGAGCAGAGGAGGGCAAGACGTATGATGTTGGAATGGATGCAACGCCTGATGTTTCCTATGAGATGGAAGGTGATGATCCGGTTGTCATTCCGACACCGGAGCCGGAAGATGATCCAAATGTGACCCCATCTCCTAGTGGCGAGCCGACACAGAATCCGGTTGCAACTGTTAAGCCGACGAAGAGACCGGTTGTTAAGCCGACGAAGAGACCGGTGCCAACACAGACTGTCAAACCAACACATACGCCGCTGGTGAGACCGACTGTAAAACCAAGTGATAAGCCGAAAAAGGCGGCACCAAAGATTGTCGTTGGCAAAGCGAGATTCTTATCGGTTAAGAACAAGGCTTCCAAGAAGTTAGTCATTTCCATGAAAGTAGTTGCCAGAGCGAATGGATACTGCGTGCAGTATAGCACGAACAAAAAGTTCAAAAAGGCTAAAACGAAACTGACGAAGAAGAGAAAACTGACGATCAAGAAGCTGAAGAAAAAGAAGACCTATTATATTCGTGTACGCGCTTACCGATTAGATGAAAAGGGAAAGAAGATATTTGGTCCATACAGTAAAACGAAGAAGATAAAGATCAAGAAATAAGAGAGTTATCTTGTTTGTCCTGTGTTCCGCACAGGAACAATGATCCTGTGCGGACAATACTTATAAACCCTCTTTCTAAAAAGCATAGTCAATTCGAGAGATCGAAAAGACTATGCTTTTTTGCTTTAATAGGAAATTGCTGTTGTGTAGTGTGATAAAAGCGCTGGCTTTGCTTTTTTGCTTCTTGTATCGGCTGGCGATTATCGGTATAATAAAAGGAGTTTAATCTGAACGGATGGAAATATCCTGTAGATTTTTATGGTGAATGAGTAGAATTATGGTAAGGGGAGCATTATGAAAATAAGACAAAGGCGAATTGCGTGTATTGTGGTACTGGCATTATTGTGTTCGATGCCAGGTTTTTCAAATAGCATGATCCAAAAAGCGGCGGCTGAGGAAAACGAGACAGTGTGTGGTACGCCAAATTATGAAGCGACAAAGCAGTTCCAGGGGAAAGACGATGACTTTCGTGTAGGGATCAGTTATGTGTCTGAGAATTGGGATGAGGTGATCTTTGCAGATTTTACAACTACAGATGTGATGCAGATCACAAAAGAGGGAGATTATACCATTTCTTACACGACAGCATTGGATGATGGAATGAAGATGATCTGGCTGGATACCAATCTGTATTCGGGAAGCAAGATGAAAGTAGACGTTACCGGTATGACGATCACATCTGCGGACGGTACACAGAAGAACGAGTATTCTTTTTCTAATGGAAAACTGTTGCACCCGGGAAGTTTATGGGGATATCGTGATTCGGATGAAGAAAAAAATTACGCAGCAACGATTCTAAATCCGTATTTGGCATATCATTATTATGTTGCTGATTATTGCAACAATTATCGAGAAGAGTATACGTCATATGGTTTTAATGAATGGGATATGATCGATCTGTTCAGCGAAAAGATACTGACGTTAGGCGCCGGCTCTGTCATCGAGGTGGCGTTTACGGTATCCGACGTTTCAAAGAATACCAATACGAATGGAAATGGAAATGCGAATGGGAACGCGCACGAGAAGCCAACGGCAACGCCGGCACCGTATATCGATCACGAGCTTTGGGCGCAGAAAGGCATACACGCCTATGTATCCTACCAGATGTATTCGACTTGGGATTATCGCAGTAGTTTTACCAAAGACACCTACCTATCCAGTTATTCATATATTCGAGCAAATGGTAAGGAAGTGGATGCGGCAACGACAACCGTGAAAGATGTGTTTATTAACCGGGATGGTGAGTATACGGTTGGCATTAGTGGAATTAATTTAAGCGCGTCTCAAAAGTATAATATACTGCAGATCGCAACGGATCTGTCTGTGAAGACAGAGAAAAATGGGACAGGAATCTATTCCGGAGTTAACATTTCTAATGTCTCTCTGAAAGTAGATGGTGTGACGGTAGAACAAGGACTTACTCCGGTTTTATTGGAAAACGAGGACGCTGCCTGTTATGCATTGACATGTTGCTGGGAAACTTGCGGACCGTTATATGCGGCTGCCAGATATGGCAATATTGCGGTACCGATGGACAGCATAGAGATCACGTTTACGATCACCGGTCTCAAGGCGGCGCTCAATGATCTGAAAAACGGAACATATCGGGATCCGATGACGGGTAAAAAGGTAGCAAATGATACGATCACGCAAGAGGACATTGATGCTTCAACGAGGATAATTCCGATTGCAACGGTCAAACCAACGATCAAACCAACGATCAGACCAACCGTGAAACCACGTGCGACAGCGAAATCAAAACCAAAGAAAAATGCAGTATCCAAAAAGATGACGACATCCAGACAAAAGGCTGCCAATAATATGATACGTCCAAAGATCAAAGCAGGTGCAGGACGGGTCGGCGTGATCCGTTATATTTCGCTGCGATTGTGTAAATACAAGGGCACAAATGTTATAATTTATTACCGCATGAAAAAAAGAGGTTGGAAGAGACTGCCGTTAACATCCAGTTCAATCCGAAAAAATCGCCGTCGTTTTCGTATACGCTGCAGCAGTCGCAGACAAACATATTATTTTCGGGTGAAGACCTATCGAAAAGTGCGAGGAAAAAAAGTAAAAAGTGTGTATTCTAATGTTGCGAAAGTGTCGATACGATGAAGAATGAAAAAAACGGAAAAATTTTAATGGGTATCAAGTTTGTGATATAATAACTCCAAAATCCAGATGCTTCGCATCTGTCGTGCATTGCACTTTATGATTTTGTCGTTCACAAATTCTGCGCAAGTGAACAAGCTCCCTTGCGTTGCGAATTTGTGATATACTATTCTTAAAAATGTAAGCATAAGTAATGAATAACAAGGATGGACAGCGTATGACAACAGAACGAATGACATACTGCATGGGGTGCATGAAAGCCTTTCCCAAGGGAAAAGACAAAAGATCAACTTGTCCACTGTGTGGGTTTTCTCTGGAAAGTTATGATAGAGCACCACGTTGCATTCGTCTGGGGAGTATATTAAAAGAACGATATTTGATAGGCAGAGTTCTCGGTGAGGGGAGCTTTGGAATTACATATATTGGCAGGGATATGCTTCTCGACCAGATTGTAGCGATTAAAGAATATTTTCCGATCAATCATGTGAGCAGAGATATGTTGGAAGAGGAAAGTGATACGGGAAACACGGTATATGTGTATGCCGGGGACGAGGACGAAAGTTACAAGAATGGTCTGGAAAAATTTTATAATGAGGCAAAGATCTTAGCAAAGTTTCACGGCATCGCCGGCGTGGTTTCTGTTATTAATTTCTTTTATGCGAATGGAACAGCTTATTTGGTTATGGAATATGTAGACGGGATCACGCTAAAAGAATATATCAAAGAGCACGGTCCGATTGCCGGAGAGCGTGTACTCCAAATGATACATCCGGTGATCAAAGCATTATCTGCGATCCATAAGACAGGGATCATTCATAGAGATATCAGCCCGGATAATATATTAGTCAATCAAAAGGAAGAGTTAGTCTTAATTGATTTTGGGTCAGCCAGAGCAGAACGTCAGACTATGACACAGAGCATGACGGTGTTATTTAAGCGCGGATATACGCCGGAGGAGCAGTATCGCGGCAGAGGTAATTGGGGAGCTTGGTCTGACGTGTATTCTTTGTGTGCGACAATGTATTTTATGTTGACAGGGATTGTGCCAAACGAGTCGATTGAGCGAATGATCCATGATGACATCAAGCTGTTGCGGGATATGCCACATATTCGGTTGTCTGCGACAGAAGAGGATGCGATCATGCGAGGCATGGCGGTCAAAGCAAATCGCAGATTTCAAAGCATGGAATCATTAGAAGCGGCACTGTATGAATCGAGAGGCTGGGTGCAGCGAGTGGTATTGTATTTTCAGCACAAGAGCAAACGTGTACTGTTGGCAGGGGGCGCAGTGGTGTTGGCAGGAGTGTTAGCTGTCTGTGCGCTTTTGACAATGGGCGGCAAATTGTCAGCCATTGGATCACCGGTGGCGTCAGGCAGACCAGGCATGACAGAATCAAAGACTGCTTCCGGACAGGCGATTCGTACCGATCATGCGGATGAGACGAATGCGAAAGATTCCGCAGGGGTACAGAAGAACGATCCCGCAACATCGACAGTGGGGGATCCGCAACAGACAGCGGATGCAAAGCAGACAGTGACGCCAAAGAAAACGGCAAAGCCAAAGCGCACCACGAAACCAAAAAAGTCAGCGAAACCGAAGCGGACTGTTAAGCCAAAAAGCACTGCTAGATCCAAGGAAACAGTATCTCCACAGAGAACTGTAACAGCGACGAAGAAACCTTCCAAATCTAAGAAAAAGTTTGTTGGTGTCATTCCTTAATGAATAAAGACAGTAAGAAGAAATGGAGAACGTACGGCATGAATACAACAAGACGCGATGAATCAAAAAAGAAATTTTATGCGGAAGTAAAAGATATCCTGAAGAAAAAGCACCGGGAGAGTAGTTGGTATATGATGGAACTCATGGGTGTGGAGGGGAAGGAAGAAGCAGACCGTAAAAAGGCATTCCGCATTATGATGAATAAGCTGACCGAACCATATCCGGCTTCCAGACCAACAATGCGCCGGTGGTTTGGGATCAATGGTATGGCTACGCCAAATCGAGCTCAGGCATACATGATCAGCTTTTGTTTGGGATTTAGTGTGCAGCGGTTGAATCATTTTCTGCAGGAAGGAATTGGTCAGCCGGCGGCACAGTATAATGATTACAGAGAAGTTATCTTTTTATATTGTTTGGATCATCATTATTCTTATGAACAGGCACTTAAGATGATCGATGGCTATGAGAAATCGTTCCAAACGCAGACGCAATTAATACATACGCATAGTACGAATCAGCTCATGCAGGAGTTTGCCTATCATAAAAACAGCAGCAAAGAGGCATTCATGAAGTGGATGCGGGAAAACAGCCAATTTTTCAAGGGATATAGTCTGACAACTCTAGACTATCTGAATACTTACAAATATATGATAATAGACGTGATCAGAGAGGATGCAAAACGCAGCCTGGATAATCTGATCCGCGAGACAGATTTTGCAACATGGATCAGGATGAAATGTTCTGCGGAATCTGAAAAGGAGTATCAGTTGATCGAGAAATATATCGCCGGAGCCAGACGCAAGAAAAAAGATGTAAATAATGATGTATTGGAAATGCTTCACGAATTGAATCATATGGTCAATTCTAAGAAGGCGTATAATTCTACGATCATTGAACTGTTTTCAAATGAGGTAAAGCAATCACCCCTGCCGGAATTAACGTCCAAACATTTGTCGGATATGCTAAATACTCCTTTACAGAAAGAGCGGGAAATACGCACCAATATTGCGCTGAATGTACTTTCCGATATGGAGTCAAAGGAGGCTTGCCCGGAATGGATCGGTCGATTTATTGCAGATTACACGAAGGATAGTTATTATGCGGAGACGGTCTTGGAGGCTAAGGTCTGGGTCGAGAAATTCAGCAAAGAACATCATCGAAGATGCCAGCTCATTCAGCGCGAGGATTTTCTGCCGATGATACTGTATGTTGCACAAAAGCAATATCAAAGTTCGATCGAGCAAAAAGAGAGCAGATATGAGCAGGGAGAAGCTCTAGATGTTTTTCGTGACATGGTCAACAGCACATTTGCAGCATGTGGTATGCGTAAATGGAATCCAATGTATGAGTTGGATGCATTGCTGGCAGCCTGCTATCAGGAAGATGAGATGTTTTATTTTGGCGAATTATGTGATGCGGTAAATAAGGCGCAGGAACAGGTTTTGACGGCAGGTCATGCGATGTAGTGAATCCGTAGAAATAGGTTTTGACGGCAGGTCATGCGATGTAGTAAATTCGTAGAAATAGATTTTGACGGCAGGTCATGCGATGTAGTAAATCCGTAGAAATAGGTTTTGACGGCAGGTCATGCGATGTAGTCCGTAGAAATAGATTTTGCCTGCAGATCGTCAAAAAATGTGGTAAAATGATAGACAAGTGAGCATGTCAGACAACGGATACCTTTTGCTGCTGCCTTGATGCGGTTGCTGGCAAAGACGTCTGAGATGGGAGGATTGTTTATGCGTTTATTTACTACATTACATAATTATAAAAAGAATTATTTGGCAAAGGATTTGATCGCGGGCGTTGTAATGGCGGCAGTGTCTATTCCGATCGCCATGGGATATGCGGAAGTATCGGGCCTTCCGGCCGTTTATGGGCTGTATGGTTCGGTACTTCCGATTCTTTTATTTGCCTGCTTTTCGACATCGCCACAGTTTATCTTTGGCGTGGATGCCGCACCGGCAGCAATTGTTGGCGCCAGTGTGAGCTCCCTTGGAATTGCATTTGGATCTGCGGAAGCGATCGATTATATTTCCATGATCGCCTTATGCACCGGATTGTGGTTGTTGCTGTTTTATGTATTGAAAGCCGGAAAGATGGTAGATTTTATATCGACACCGGTTATGGGTGGTTTTGTCAGCGGCATTGCTGTGACGATCATTTTGATGCAGATACCAAAGGTACTGGGTGCTTCCTCCGGAACAGGGGAGCTTCCGGAACTATTGCACCATTTATGGAAAACTATGCATCACGTGAATGGGATGTCAGTAGTATTGGGGTGTGTTTCTTTGCTGATCATTGTAATAAGCCGTAAAATAGCGCCGAAGTTTCCGATGGTTGTTGTTGTGATGGTGGCGGGTGTGCTTTTGACGAAATATGCTTCCTTAGGGCAATATGGCGTGCGTATGCTTGCAGATGTAAAAAACGGTCTCCCGTCATTTCGTCTGCCGGATCTGGGCGGAGTAAATATGACGCAGGCCGTCGGAAGAGGACTTATCGTGGCAGTGGTGGTGATGGCAGAAACACTGCTTTCTGAAAATAACTTTGCTTTTCAAAATGGATATAAGATCAAAGACAATCGTGAAATCTTGGCATGTGCTGTCGGAAATTTTGGTGCAGCCGTTGTTGGATGCTGTCCGGTCAACGGGAGTATTTCACGTACTTCCATGAATGACCAGTATGGCGGCAAAACGCAGTTAGTTTCGATCACAGCGAGTTTGACAATGGTGTGTGTGTTGCTGTTTGGTACCGGATTTATAGGGTATTTGCCGGTGCCGGTGCTTACCGCTATCGTGATATCAGCCTTGATGAAAGTGGTGGAATTTGATCTGGCGGTGAGATTATTCCGCGTGAGTCGGATTGAATTTTATATTTATATGGCAGCTCTCTTTGGTGTACTGATGCTTGGAACAATTTACGGCGTTATCATTGGTATTATCTTATCTTTTGTAGAAGTCATTCTGCGTGAAACAGATCCTCCACGCTGCTTTTTGGGGATTATTCCGGGGCGGGATGGATTTTATGACCGCGCCAAAAATCGTTTTGCGTATCCGATCGATCATGTTGTTATGTATCAGTTCAGTGAGAGTTTATTTTTTGCAAATGTCAAAATTTTTGTGGATGATATTGAGCAAAGTATTACGGATGACACAAAGGTGGTCATTGTCGATGCCGGAGCTGTCACAAATATTGATATTACAGCGGCGGATCGGTTGGAACAGCTTGCAGACAGTCTGCAGGGCAGAGGCATTGCATTTTATATGACAGAGCATCACGAGGGGATCAACGCTAAGTTGCGAAAGCTTGGCAAAGGGCAGATGATCCAAAAAGGATATGTGCGCAGAACAATTACGGCTGCTTTACATGATGCAGGTATTAGGGAGCCTTATCCGGTAACTTCAATGCCGGAGCAGAAACGACAGTTTATTATGAATATTCCGGCAGAAGCAGAAAATACTTTGGAAGAATTTGCGTGGGCATTTGGAGAAGATACGGTTAATGAGATTGAGCGGCGTGTGCATATTGTGTTGGAACATATCCATCAGATGCCGGATCTCGAGCAGTTGGCTGAGCAGGGAATCGAGGAGTTGATGGAAACATGGCATACGCTTGGTGCGATCGATGAGGATGAATTCCTGCGTCGTATGGAACTTCATATGGACGAATTACCGGAGCATATGACAGAAGAACATAATCGCAGAGTTGTGCTGGAATTGATCGAAAAACGTCGTCGTCATATTGCCAGACAGCTGCAACAGGACAATCCTGAGATTTTAGAGAAATTGAAGGCTAGCCGTGTGAAGTTGGAAAAGCGTCTGGAAAAACAACAGCCGGAGGCCGCAAAACGGCTGCGCCGGCTGGAAGAAAAACTGCATCATAAATAAAACAATGGCATAGAGACACAACTGCGATCCAATACCTTAAATGAAATTAGAGACGCAACTGCGATCCAATTCCCGAAATGCAATTAGAGATGCAAATAATATCTAATATACGAAAGGGATCAGAGGCGGAAACGATATCCGACGCCCCAGATCGTTTCAATATATTTTGGCTTTGAGGTGTTTTCTTCGATCTTTTCGCGTATTTTTTTGATGTGTACGGTAACGGTTGCAATGTCACCGACAGATTCCATTTCCCAAATCTTCTTAAAGAGTTCTTCTTTGGAGTAAACATGGTTTGGATGTTCTGCCAAAAAGGTGAGGAGATCAAACTCTTTGGTGGTAAATGTTTTCTCTTCACCGGCAAGAATGACGCGGCGGGCTGTTTTATCAATAACCAGATCGCGGATCTCAATGACTTCATTTGTCTCCTGCCCGGCAGAGGTGAGCCGTTTGTAGCGGGACAGGTGCGCTTTGACGCGAGCTACCAGTTCGCTTGGACTGAACGGTTTGGTCATGTAATCATCAGCCCCCAGACCTAAACCGCGAATCTTATCAATGTCTTCCTTTTTGGCGGAAACCATAATGATCGGTGTGTTTTTCTTTTCACGGATCAGCTTACAGATCTCGAAACCATCCATGCCGGGTAACATCAGATCCAGTAAGATCAGGTCGAAATCTTCATCGATAGCTCTGGCAGCACCCTCACTGCCCTCATGTTCGATCTCTACATGAAATTCGCTTAATTCTAAATAATCTTTTTCTAATTCTGCAATGGCAGTGTCATCTTCAATGATCAAAATATTGCTCATGAATGTACCTCCTTAGGATAAATCAGTGTTTTTTGCTTTTTTCAGGGTAAATATAATGCTCGTTCCAACGCCTTCTACACTTTCAGCCCACACTTTACCGCCGTGTGCAGAAATGATCTGCTCGACGATGGAGAGTCCCAGACCGCTTCCACCTGTTGATGAAGTTCTAGAGGCATCGGCGCGGTAAAATTGTTGGAATATATATGGTAAACTGGCTGCGGCAATGCCGGGGCCTTCATCCTCAATGTGGATTCGTATAAATTCGTCTGGTGGCAATGCAGGCTCAATCTCGGAACCGTCCTTGTTGAGCTGTCGATACAATGGCGGCTGCTCCGGTTTAGAGGGTTCTTCGGTGATAATAACGTGCAGGGTAGACGGTGAATGATCCATATATTTTTCAGCATTATTCACGATGTTAAAGATCACTCGTTTTAATTTCTCAGGATCTGCCATCACCTTGGTGTCTGGCGGCGTAGAGTTAAACATGGACAATGTCATGCCGTAACTCTGCAGATCAAGGGAAAGATCTTCCATACAATCCGTAAAGTAATCGGACAGATTGATTGGAATGAGATCATAGTGAAGTCTGCTCTGTTCCATTTTGGCAAATAGAGAAAGTTCTTCGACCAAATAGGTCATATCGTTTGCTTTGGCATAAATGGTATGCAGATATTTGTGCTGCATTTCCTCGGTGCCCGCTATGCCGTCCAACAGTCCTTCGGAATACCCTTTGATCGCTGTTAATGGCGTCTTTAGATCATGAGATACGTTGTTTAGCATTTCACGGGTGGCGTCCTCGTAATGAATACGTTCATCCATCATAGATTTTAAGCGGATACGCATTTCCTCAAATTCCTGACATAATTCACCAATTTCATCCGACGATATCGGATGGATCGGGTAATCCAGATTACCGGCACCAATTTGAATCGTGGCAATGCGCAGTATGCTGATCGGATATGCGATACTTCGATAGAGCCAGATCACGAGGAGCAGCGCGGTGATCAAAATGATCGCTAAGAAAGAGTAGATCAGATCAAATATCGCTTTTTTCCAATGAGGTGCCAGAGATGCTAAATTGGTCACCAAAAAGAGCTGTCCCTGTGTTCCGTTGGAGAAGTAAAAGTCTTTTTTCTTAGTTACCATTGAAGCACCTTGATCCATATATACAATGTTGTCGGTACCTTTTTCATATTTAATAAAGCCTGGGAGCGTTTCCATTCTTTTGTGCTGCTTAGAATTGCCGGTGAATGTTACTTTACCGTCTATTTTCAAAATGAGGAACGAGTCGCGGCTTGCCAAATGGTCATTTGCTTTCTGGAGATAATCAGTATCGTAAAAGCGATCCGGGTTCTGGTCTGCCGTCTGCACTAGGGCAACATAGTCGTTCATCGTTACATTAAAGATGATCGTGATCGGATTGAGAGATAATTCGTAGTCCGAAGATTCAATATCGTAGTTGCTTTTGAGAAATGTTGTCTGTCGTTCCATCACGAAGTGTACGCAAAGTACGCTCATGCCAAATGGAAATAAGATCATGATCAAAAAGGCAATAATAAGTTTGGTACGAATCTTCATAGTCAATCCCCCACAGTGGTCATGAAACCACTATCGTAAAGCTAATTGCTGGTTTCTTTGCTGATCGTGTGTACAAGTTTGCTTGGCTCGTAATTGTCGGTTCCAAACAGTTCTTTGTGCAGTTTCTTTACATTGGATACGAGTGTCGTTGGGAAGTCATAATATATACCGTCCCGCCCGCGGTGACAGCTTAATTTGTACGGAAATCCCTGTTGATCGCCAATCTCATAAAAAGGCAGGTACTTCATGAGTGACAGGATGTCCGATGTCGATAGGCTGGTGTATATCTGCGGAAAGATCTTATTCATGGCAGAGATCAGCGCAGTAGGACTCGATTTTTTTGCCTTGGCAAAAATAGCCTGAAGGACGGTTCGCTGTCGTTCTGCACGGGTGAAATCGCCACCCTTTGTATAGCGTACGCGGCAGTAGCCGGTAGCCTGTACGCCGGTCACTGTCTGTTTGCCGGGATGCTTGATCTTGGTATATTTTTGACCATTGATCTTCGCAACGTCGTGACCATAGGCGTTTACCCATTTTAACTCTTCTTTTTTGATCGTGAGTTCAACACCGCCCAATTCGTCAATAACATTCGTTAAAGCACTAAAGTTTACCGTGACAAAATCTTTAATATTCAGATCAAAGTTTTTGTTGAGTGTATTGACGGCAAGATCAGGACCGCCATACGCATAAGCGTGGTTGACCTTAGTGCAGCCATGATCATGGATCTTTACATAAGTGTCCCTGTAAATGGACACTAACTTGACGTCGTGTGTTTTATTATTAACGCTTGCTACGATAATGGAATCACTTCGTGTATTCTTTCTTAGGTCGTTGGCACGGGAATCCACGCCGAACAGGGCAATATTGGTGTAATTCTTGATATTTGCATCCTGTTCCCCGCAAAGTGTCACATCTGATAGCGGATGATTTTCAATCGTATTCAGTGATTTTACCAAATAAACAAATATGCCGCCGACACATAAAGCAACGATCAGTAAAAGGCATAGTAAAAAACGGCGGATCGGATGGCGGCGTTTCTTATTACGTCTACCTGCTGCACCAACAGAGCGCATATCACGTCTGCGGCTGTCTGTTACATTGCCGGAGCGTGCGTTATGACTGCGGCTGCCGATGAAACTGCCGGACCGTGCGCTATGACTTCGGCTGCCGGTTGAGTTGCCCGATCTCGTAGTTTGTCTGCGCTTTGCGTTGGTACCTGATCTTTTTGTCGAACCAGTCTGACGAGCTCGTCTGACCGGCTCGCTGTAATCTTCATCCTCATAATATCCCGCGCTGCGGCGTGTTGCATAGTCAGCGTTGCGTCTGCGGCGCACCGCCTCCTGCGTACGCTCATTGCGGCGACGGTAATCTTCATAATCCTTTGCCATACCTCTATCAAACCCTTCCTCTTGTTATTAATAGGCATTTTTGTTGGTGTTGCGTCCAAAGAATGTTAAAAACAGTATTTTAAAATCCAACAAAAGTGTCCAGTTTTCTACATAATATAAATCGCATTCAATACGTTTGGTAATGGATGTGTCCCCGCGGTATCCGTTTACCTGTGCCCAGCCGGTCATACCGGGGCGAACCTGATGCTTGATCATATAACGCGGGATCTCTTCCTTAAATTTATTGACAAAATATGGTCTTTCCGGTCGAGGACCAACGAGACTCATATCACCCTTCAGCACGTTAAAGATCTGTGGAAGCTCATCCAAATTGGTCTTACGCATAAATTTACCAATGCTGGTAACACGAGGATCATTTGCCGTTGTCCAAGCCTTTTTCTCAGCAGACTCTTCCTGCACACGCATAGAACGGAACTTGTACATGGCAAATTCACGGTTGTGCAGTCCGACACGTACCTGCTTAAAAATAAGCGGTCCCGGTGAGGTGATCTTGATGATAAGAGACAACAGTAACATTGGAATGGCAAATATGATCAGAGCCACAATGCCGCCAAACAGATCAACGATACGCTTGATCGCATTGTTAAAGGAGGAACTAAGCGGCACATGGCGCACATGAATGACAGGGATGCCATCCAGATCCTCTGTATATGGTTTTGTCGGGATGATATGATTATAATCCGGGATAAATTTTGTATGGATTCCCGATTTTTCACAGGTTGCCACAATCTTTTCCAATTTGAAAAACTCCTGGATGCGAAGTGTGATAGCAATCTCATCGTACTTGTTGGTAGCAAGCAGATCGGCAAGTTGTCTGGTGTTGCCAATCACGTCCACATTTCGGTAAGATTCCCCGACCGGTTTGTTATCGTCCAAAATACCGTGTACATAATAGCCCCATTCCGGGTGAGCACGAAGACGGTCGATATAGCCCTCTGCCATACGGCTGTATCCGACTAATAGGATATGTTTCAGGTTTTTGCCGCGTTTGCGCAACAGCTTCAATATACTCATTACGATCAGACGGAAAATGTAATCTGCAGTCAGGTTGATCATAATAAACATAGTCAAAAACAGACGGGCGTAATCAGTCTGTTTGATAAAGTACAAAATCGCTGTACCATATACGATACCAAACAGGTTTGCCTTGATCAGGCAGTAAAGCTCATGACGTTTGCTGTTGGTTCGCTTTGGATCATATAAGCCGCAGAAACGGTATATAATGATAAAACATGGGATCAAAAATACCAATGTGTTGAGATATTGATCCAGCCGCAAATAATATCCGATGGGCGGACTGATAATGTGGTGACGGATCAACGGACTCCAAAGCTCGTTAAAACGCAGTTCGTAAGACAGCAGGAATGCTGCTGCAATAATAAGGGCATCTATTATAATATGAAATAAATTCAATAATCGTTGATTTTCTCGTATCAATGTAATATAAACCTCCCGCTTTTATTAATCTATCAGCTACCACAGTATTATAGTATTTTCTTCCATTATTCGCAATATCCAACTGGGATTTAACTTTTTCTTAAAGAAGTTTTCACAATAAGAACACAAATCACTGGTAGACTTACAGTCAGAAACTAAGAACAGCACATGAGATTCTTAGTTGTAAATGGTTAGAGCGTATGAGATACATTCGACAATCTGACCGACGAAAAATGTACACTCGGAGTGACTCGTTTTGAGAAGATACCGAGAGGACGTAAAATAGAAATGGAGGGTTAGATATGGAAGAGAACAAAAGAACAGATTCAGGATACACAGGTGAGTACGGTAATCCGGTGGAGCACAACGATGCACCACAGGTAGAAACAGAAAATGCGGCGGCTTACAGTGAGACAGCGCAGTCTGCTTCTGAGCAGGGCGCAAGCGCACAGGCAGAGCAGAGCAGTACTTACAGCTACTCTTACAAGAATGGAGAGGGCACAAGCACACACTCCGGAGATTATTATGGCGGTGGAGCTGCACAGCCAAATAATGAATCTGCGCAGCAAAGCGGAGCCGGTCCACAGCAAATGAATGGTTACGGTTCACAGATGAACGGTGGCCCACAGCAGATGAACGGCGGTCCACAGATGAATTTCAGACAGCCGAACCAAAAACCACCGAAAGCAAAGAAATCAAAACAGCCGGGTAGCGTAAGTACCGGAAAGAAAATTGCATTTTGCATTGCATGTGCCGTTATCTTTGGTGTTGTTTCCGGAATATGTTTCCAAGGCGTTCGCTATGTAACGAATCGCTTCCTGCCTACGACAACATCATCTACCACGAAATTGCAGTCAACAACAGACGGTAAGAGTGCGAGCACAGCACAGAGCACCTCTTCTCCTTCGACTACGCAGACAGGAACCACAGACGTTTCCGGTATCGCGGAGCAGACTATGCCGGCAATCGTTGCTATCACAAGCACTTCACAGGGTGCGAACTATTATGACTTGTTTGGACAGCAGTATCAGGGACAGGATACGACCAGTGCCGGTTCCGGATTTATTGTAGGACAGAATGATAAAGAATTGCTGATCGCAACCAACAATCATGTTATAGACGGTGCAAAGACAATTTCTGTACAGTTTATTGATGAGCAGATTTACGAGGCAACGGTAAAAGGAACAGACAGCAGCAATGATCTGGCTGTTATCGCAGTACAGACATCTAAGATCAAAGAGAGCACGATGAACAAGATCCGCGTAGCTGATCTTGGCGATTCGAGCAAGATTAAAGTTGGTGAGATGGCAGTTGCTATCGGTAACGCACTTGGTTATGGTCAGTCGGTAACGGTTGGTTATATTAGTGCAAAAGATCGTGAAATTTCAGAATCTGAGAGTGGCAGCTCCAGTTCTTCCTCCTCTAATACGATCAAGGCAATTCAGACCGATGCAGCTATCAATCCTGGTAACAGTGGTGGTGCTTTGATCAATATGCAGGGGCAGGTTATCGGTATTAACTCTGCTAAGATCGCAGCTTCTGAAGTAGAAGGTGTTGGATATGCGATCCCGATTTCCGTCGCAAAACCGATCATTGAGGATCTGATGAATAAAGAAAACCTCAAAGATAGTGAAAAAGGCTATTTAGGAATCAGCGGAAGAACGGTTTCTGACGAGATGGCAGCCTACAATATGCCAAATGGTGTTTATGTTGCAGAAGTATCTAAGAATGGTGCGGCAGACAAAGCAGGCATCCAGAAAGGCGACATCATTACATCCATTAATAATATGGAGGTCCGTTCTATCGAAAGTCTGCAGGAAAAAGCCAATAGCTACAAAAAGGGAACTCAGGTAGAGATCATTTTGCAGAGAAGTGATTCTGGAACGTATAAAGAAAAGAAAGTGAAAGTTACACTGCAAGGTTCCAGTTCATTAAACGGTTTAAGTTCCGGCAAATCGTCCAACAATGACAGTCAGAGCGGCAATTCCGGCAACAACAGCCAGAATGGTAACAACGGTCAGAACGGCAGCAATGGCAACAGCGGTCAGAATGGCAGCAATGGCAACAGCGGTCAGAATGGCAGCAATGGTAACATCGGCAACAACGGCAACAACAGCCAGAATGGCAACAATGGTAACAACGGAAATTCCGGCAGCGACAGCGGATCCGGCAACGATTGGTTCGGATTTGGAGATTTGTTTGGTAACTAATAGATACATGATAGAAAGACTCTAATAAGAAACTCAAACTTTGCACATCCAAAGCTGCTGTCCGATCACATATTGCTTGTTATGTCAGTAATAAATATGATATTTTGCAGCCGACAAACTAACTTGTTCTGCCGGCAGCGAACT
>OIWT01001719.1_pt1 | contig 24857 bp, 43 predicted proteins | sample 1587701 | NCBI WGS metagenome assembly OIWT01 (sample SAMEA3888904, study PRJEB22519) | human gut metagenome | biome: human gut; feature: human-associated habitat; material: faeces | place: Denmark | collected 2009
GCACCCCATTGCGATGATGCGGAGTAAGAACATGTTTGTGGCGTCGGTGCTTCTTCCTGCGGGAGACTATCTGTACAAGTCGATTTGGATGGGATGTGTGAGGCGTAGGTTCATCGTGGACGGACAATGGAGGGTCAGCGCGAAGACGGAGGTGTTCAAGGACGACGGGTACAACTACAACCACGCCATCACCATCCCGAAGTCGACGAACACCGCGGTGAGTCGCGTGATCAGTCGGTTATGGTCTGTTTGTTGAAGCAAGGAATTCGGCCCGTTTTTCGCCGTTTCATTCTTTTTGAAGGATGAGTGCGCAGCCGGTGGACAAGGTGGATTTGAACGTGAAAATCCTTCTGATCGGAGATTCGAATGTGGGAAAGAGCTGGTGGGGAGTCCCGGATTGGCGTCAGCGATTAGCATTCTGATGCGTTTCATCGAAGACAAATTCAACGAGCTGTCGCCCACCATTGGTATTGCTTGCGGCAGCGTGATTAGCGCTAGGTGTGGACTTCAAGCGAAAGCTGATGGAGGTGAAGGGGAAAAAGGTGCGCGCCACAATCTGGGACACGGGTGGGCGGCTGGGCGCGATGCTGAGCAATAGCGGGCCAGGAGCGCTTCCGCACACTGACGAGCAGCTACTACCGAGGCGCCCACGGGATCATTCTGGGTATCCAATGCATTGCCGTTTTCAACGTAGTGTACGATGTGTGCTCTCGAAGCAGCTTCGAAAACCTGCAGACGTGGCTGGACGAGTGCGAGAACTACTGCACCGACAAAACAGATAGCATAGTGAAGCTGCTGGTGGCAAACAAGATTGACTTGGTTGCTCCTTTGCTTCGGAATGACGCGTAGACAAACCGGGACGTGACCACGAAGGAGGGGCAGGCGTTTGCAAAGCAGCACGTAGTCCTGGCGTGCCGGAGTGAGCCATAGGAGATGCTGTATATAGAAACCAGTGCGAAGGAGAGCATCGGCGTCAACCAGGTTTTCGAGGAGCTGGTCACGAAGGTGCTGGAGAGCCCGTCTCTCATGGAGAGCATGGGAGTGGTCATTCCGAAGGTGGACGTGTCTGCACAACAGGAGGAGGGTTACGGGTGTTATTGCTGAGTTTTTTCTACAGTCTGTTTCTTTTCCATTCTTTCTTTCACGATGCCTAGGAACAAGAGAAAACCGCGCATTCCGATCAACGAGAGGATAAAGAAGATCAAAAACCCTAAGATTCTCGACCTCTTTAACGAAATGCAGTCGTCCATTCATGAGCGAGAGAAACGGCTGAACATGTGTCCTGGCGAACAGGAGACAATGGCGAAGTTGCAGTGCTACTGGGTGGAGGTCAAGAAGTGTGTCAACTACCAAAGTAGTCCTTACACCTTTCCCCAGTATACGATCGCTCGCATTCCGTGTTTCACTGCTTCCAGTCCCCAGACTTGCGCCGTAATATACAGGGATACCGTTATTCTGGAGACTCCTATCGGAGGCTCTTCTATCACGGAATTCAGCTTTGTCATGCCAGGAGATTATGTGGTCAGGATTGGCAAAGTGGTATCTGTTATTGAAGTCCTCTCCGAGCGCAAGCTGAGTATGATCTCTCCGAGCCTGGCTAGCGAACTGGAGGCGAGTGCGAATCTGCATTTAGGCGACATTCATCTGGAGGGCAATCTGCCTCTGGTGACTGTGGAGCGTTTGCGTCGGCAGAGCATTCCGGAGGCGGGGTATGTCTTCGATCCTATCGTTACTTCTAGATGCGTCCTCTCTTTGGGCAATACCGCCTTCTTCTATCCGTTCTACGCGAAAATCATCGTGGGTGGATTCGTGGCTTTCAAGTGTGTAAAGGGCTATAATTGCTATGATGAGGCCTTCACTCTGGACATGACGGTTCAGAAGAAGAACTCTAAGGGCCATACGGTTTCCTTCTGTTATAATGAGTTCCCCATTTTCACGTTCACCGAGCCCGGTCTGTACATCATCTCCTTCGATCATCTCATTTCTCCCATTCTGCTGGACGTTCAGTACTTAGACCTGAAGGAGGAGGCCGCGGACGTGGACGAGGGTATCGAGCTGCTGCAGAAGGATAGAGGCCAGTGTCTGCCGTACGAGGCCGATGAGACGGGTGTGATGACGCCGCGATGGAATAACGTAACGCCCGCTGCGAGCTATGAGCCGTAGTGCTACGCCTTCGACCGCTTCTGCTTTCAGTGCTACAAGACGGAGCCGGTGGCCCATTGCAACGACAGCGACTGCGAAGGGCCGTTTTTCCGTTGCGACGACCCGGGATGCTGGACGGATGCCATGGCGGCGAAGCACCGAAATGACCGGAGCGGTCCGATGCTGCGCTGCCTGGTGCCCAAGTACACGGACAAGATGTGGGAGTACTTCGCGAAGAACGTCCCGGCGTTCCAACGGGCGCAGGGGCTGTCGAGAGGCGAGGGGCGGAAGTGCTGGTTTATGTTGAACCACGGAGTGTCGGCGTGTCCCACTTGGGTTCGGAAGGAGGATAGCAATACGTGGTGGGCGTATTGGAGGATAATGGGCGCGCGGAGGAACGAGGGGAGGAGAATTGTTGAGGGGAAGAGAAATGAGCGGTTGAAGATAGGAGAGGAGATGGAGGAGAAGAGAAGAGCGGAGGAAGAGGAGAAGAGAAAGGAAGAGGAGGAGAAGAGGAGAGTTGAGGAAGAGAAGAGGAGAGTGGAAGAGGAAGAGAAGAGGAGAGTGGAAGAGGAGAAGAAGGGAAATGAAGAAGAGAAGACTGAAGAAACTAAGGAAACTGAAGAAGAGAAGAAGAGAATTGAGGAGATGATGAGAGAGGAAGAGAAGAAGAGAGAAGAGGAGAAGAAGAGAGAGGAAGAGAAGAAGAGAGAAGAGGAGAAGAAGAGAGAAGAGGAGAAGAAGAGAGAGGAAGAGAAGAAGAGAGAGGAAGAGAAGAAGAGAGAGGAGGAGAAGAAGAGAGAAGAGGAGAAGAAGAGAGAGGAAGAGAAGAAGGAGGCTGAAGTAAAGAAGAGGCTGGAAGACTTGAGGAAGAAGAGACTGGAAGAGTTCAAGATGATGATGGAAGAAGGCAATCGGTGTATGGAAGAGTTGGACAGGAGAGCTAAAGAATGGAAGAGAAAGGAGGAAGAGAAGAAGAGAATTGAGGAGGAGAAGAGAAAGGAGGAAGAAGAGAAGAAGAAAAGCGAAGAAGAGATTAAGGAGACTGATGAAGTGATTAAGGCGACTGAAGAAGAAACAAAGGAAGAGGAAGAAAAAGAGAAGAAGACCGAAGATACAAGAATCGAGGAAAAGAAGGAACAGAGCAAGATGGAAACAAGTGCGAACGTGAAGAAGGAAGAAGACATCGTGAAGAAGGAAGGGGACAACGCAACGGAAGAAACGGACGAACCACTCGAGACAGAGACTCCCACAGCCTCAATCCAACTGTTTCTCCTCAAGCAAGAACCGGCTGAAAAGAACAGCGTAGAAGAGCTTCCCGAAACGAAGAAGGATGCTGCGGAGGAAAACGAGCTGGGTGATGATCTTCCCTCAGCAATGCGCTTTGTGCAGCAGCGGTATAACGACATCCTCAAGAGCGATCAGCTAGCGACGTTAAACGAATAATGGACGTTGTTTGTTCTGAAACGAAAATGGGACACCCTTTTGGGACCATAAGACGGGATGAGTCCCGGTCGAGTTCAACACTCTTATTCCTCAACCACGAGATATGGAAGGGCAGGATTTCTGCATCTGCAATGGAAAAGGACGAGGAGCAATGGTGTGCTGCAACAGCTGCCAAACGTGGTACCATTGCTCATGGTGACGAGAACTGCTTCCGTGCTGATGCGTAGTATCGGGATTCCGGAAGAGGAAGCAGACCGTGCAACCGGTTTCATCTGCGAGTTTTGCTCCTTCGAGGATCCCAAGGGTTTCGGCTGAGGGAGCCACTCACGATTAGAGAACAAAGAGGACGAAGAAGAATATATACTTGAGGAGGACGAGTCTCTGCAGAGAAAGAGGAATCGGAGCGAAAGACATCACGCAATGAGTTCTTCGTGTATCGGTTGCTAGTCGTTTTAAATGCCTAGCCATTGCGGATAGTTTTGGCGGCGCTGTGGAGGAGATGAACGAACGAAGCGTCATGAAGGCCATTTGCTGTATTGAGCAGAAGCTGCTGCTCAGCGACGTGTCACCGTCTATCCATAACACAGTGGACGAGGCAAAGAACGACTCGAAACAAAGGGTTGGCATTTCACGCTCCAGAGTCAAGGGTAGGACAACGACTTCAGCACCGTCCTGTCCTCCTACAGCGAGCTGAAGGCGCTGCGCAACGAACTCCAGAAGAAGGGATTGCTCCACCGCCTCATCAAGCTGAGGGAAATGACGTCCCTAAAGCCCGTCGCGGCGGGAGAGGACGGCAACATGGACGATCTGGACGACGGTGCCGATTCGCATCAACCGTGACGCGTAGAGATGAAGGCGTGCGTGACGGAGCTGTCGCAGTACGACCCGCCTCCGCTGAGCATCCCGATCAACGCGGACATCCGGACGTTCGACTGGGAGAAGCTGGGCCAGACGCAGTTCGCCACGACCGGTCGATACTTCGATGTGATCATGATGGATCCCCCATGGCAGCTCGCCACGGCCAACCCCACGCGAGGCGTAGACGCGACGCGGAGTGCTGAGGCGTAGGTGGCGATCGCGTACGAGCAGCTGGGCGACGACACGATCAGCGCGATCCCAGTGGCGAAGATCCAGACGGACGGCTACCTGTTCATGTGGGTGATCAACGCCAAGTACCGCCTGGCCATCGAGATGATCTCCTACTGGGGCTACACGTGGGTGCGGCGGCGGGAAGTGAGGCGCAGGTTCGTCGACGAGATCGCGTGGGTGAAGTGCAACCGCAACCGGCGCATGGCGAAGAGCCACGGCTTCTACCTGCAGCACTCCAAGGAGACCTGCTTCGTGGCGAAGCGAGGCAACCCGCCGCCACTGACCAACTTCGGGCTGGAGTCGGACGTGATCTACTCCGAGCGCCTGGGCCAGAGCCAGAAGCCCACCGATATATACGAGCTCATCGAGCGGTTGGTGCCGAACGGTGGGCGATGCGCGGCGCGCTGAGGCGTAGGGTACTACCTGGAGATCTTCGGGCGCAGGAACAACCTCCGGAACAACTGGGTCACGGTGGGGAACGAGCTATGACCGTCTTTTGAGATCGTCCTTGTTGGATCAAACAGGAGCACACAAACATACACAGATTACACAGAACTGGGGACTATCGTATCGCTATTCACCTCTACTCTCTCTTCATCCAAATGCGGGGGAATGGCCCCGCCTTCCTCTCCGTCCTTCTTGCGCATCGCGATTGGGTTGTTGTTGAAGAACTCGTTGTCTTGGAGATCGCCCAGACTCAAACCAAGCAACAAGGGATCATCGGAAAAGTGGGACAGGGAAAAGCCGATTCCGGAGTTCGGAATGGAACCTGGCTCAAAAAGAGAAAAATCGCGGTCAAATCGGGGCGTCCCGACGTGAGACGCCGATTCAGTCTTCATCTCCAAGGGCGCTTCTGCCTCTTCCATCTTCTCACTACTCTTTCCACCATCCACCGAAGAGAGCATCCCGCCCTCCGCGTGTTGGATCCACCTCCCCGCATGCGACGGGTTGGCCGTGCGGTTCTGCGGCGCATCGTCTGGCACGGCATTTGGCGCAAATGGAAGCGGGAGAACCGGCGTCAGATCCACCGACTGCTTTCGGGCCTTCGCCGTCTTGGCATTGCGGCCCACAGCCCTCCGCTTCAGCGACCGTCTCCCAGCCGATTCTTCGGGAGGAGGGGAGGGATAGGAGTCCTCGTTGTCCGACCCAATCGAGTAGTCCTCGTCACTCTCCGGCGCCTGGCTGAGCTTTCGCTTCCTCGTGTTGGTGAACCAGTTGCGGATCTGGGTCATGGTCAGATTGGTTTGGCGGGCGAGCGCCTCCTTCTGCTGGGTGGAGGGATACGGGTTCTTCTTGTGCGTGCGGACAAAATCCCAGAGAATGCTCAGCGCATGGCTAGGGAGGCGATTCCGGCGCTGGTGCTTCCCCGAAGCCAGCTTGGAGCAGCGAGAGCGAGAGCAGCTGCTTCGCATATAGTTGTCGACAAAGGCCGCGCGCTCTTCCGGATTGTTGGCAAACGACTGGTTGATGGCTTCTAGTTCGTTGTGCATTGCCAAGCAAAAGTCCTCGCAGCACTTGTACATGCTGAGGAGAATGGCCTTCTTGCTCTGAAGGAGGCTGCAGTAGTTTTCCACCTTGACGCTGAACTCGGGGTCCAGAACGGGAGGGATCCCCTCCGCCACCGCGCGTTGGCGGAACAGATTCACTCTCTGCATACGGAACTCCTTATCGGACTGGAGTCCCAGCAATTCTTCAATGTCGGAAGTCAGCTCGACCATCTTTTCTATCCGACTGTCAACAGAAAGAGCAATACAGTTCTGGATGTCATCTTGGTAGATTTCCATTTCAATGGTGCTTTCGGAACGCCCACTCTGATTACTGTCGTTCATGCGGGAGAAAAGGAAAAACAATGATGAATCTGGTTTGAAAAGAAGAAGTGTCAATCAAACGGAGTCTCGCAATCTGATTGGTCGAGAAGTATGCCATTTTCGTTTTGTCCGCAGAGCACTGCAGGGCCCCTCAATAGAACAAACAGACGTAGAGCCACATGAAATCACCACTGCCACTGCCTACTTCTTCTCCAGCTTCATCTTCTCCTTTCGCAACAGGTACTCCTACTCTCTCACACCCACGACTCTCCCTCTACTCTGAACTTCTCCTCGCAGATCTTCGTCGGGAACACGCCATACTCGATGCACCACTTCAGAGCGATGAACGAGTTCGGATTCTGTTTGTACAGGGACTCGTAAAACACGCGGTCGCCACAGCCCTATCCCATAACGCACAGGCGTCAACACTACCGGAGACGGAGTGGGCTTGGTTTGTCCCGACTTGAATGCTGTCAGATCGTCTTCGCTCACACTGTCTTCCTCCATTTCATCACTGCCCTCCATCGCCTGAGCGGAAAGCGAATCTTCCTCCCCATCGTCCGACTCCTCCTTTGCCGCAGCCTTCTTAGAGCCTCTCCCTCTCTTGGGTGCATTTCGTTTTGCCTGTGTCTTTGTCGTTTCTATCATTCATTTCACGGTTTTTACATGTCACTTCTCCGTTTGCTCGTTACTTCCTCCTCCTCCTCGTCACTGTCTTCCTTCTTGCGCGTCGCTCGTTTTCTCTGGGGTTTCTTCGCTGTCTCTGCTTTTGCATCCTCTACTGCATGAGACCCTTTCATCCAAGAGTGCTACTATCGGGAATGGGCTTGCTCGTCTCTTCCTTTGTGTTTATCTGCTCCTTATTACTCTTCATGTCCTCTACCTTTGGCTTCTCTGTAATCGCAGCAGGAACGTCCGACATGGCGGAGTCCTCGTCCTCCGAGGATAGGATTATTCTTCTCGACATGGCAATTCCGTCCTTCTCTTTGCAGTCGCCAGGAACAGGGCAATCCTGAGTTGGATTCCAAAAACGGAGCTGAAAATGGGTGACAGAATCAGTACTTCTTTTGCACTTTGAAAGGGGTGAGGTGTTTCATGCTGTCTTTCATAGGGAATTAAAGGAGTGAATTGGATTAGGAATTGGGTCGCGTATGAGAGACATGTGGAATCAGTCCAGAGAAGTACCTTGGAGATGGAAACTGATATGTGAATGCTGTTTGAAACAAGTACAACACAACTTCTCCATCATCGCGTCAATCTCTCTCATCATGTCTGATTCTGTCTTTTCTACGAAGGGATTTGCTTCATGACCGTCCAGCAATGACAGATCAACGGTTTTATCCTCATCTGCGGTAGTCTCCATGAGCTCATTCACCGTACTAGCAATGTCTTTCTTTGCAGTTTGTATTTCTATTGCAATTAGCAACAACATATCACAGTTACGAGTTTGCATATTTACCATCCTTTCGCAATCCATTGCCAGTTCGTAATAGTCACTAGCACTTATGAAATGCTAAAGACATATACCCTAGACTTGCTTCCAGCTTTTGAATCTTTCTCTCAATGTAACCGATCATGTCATTCACAAACGGCGAACTGTTCAGCTCCTTTAACGCAGTAATCTGCTCACTCAGTCGCTTCTAGTGTTCAAAACAGTAACTGTGCCTTACTCTATCCTCTAAAAGCAAATCACAATCCGCTTCGATCAGGAGAAACTGTTCTTCCACACCTTTTCTTTACATTCCTACACCTTCACTACGAGCCCTGTAATCATGATCAACTGGTATCAGTGCCACTTTCATGAATCCACTGGCCACATTAACTGAAATGGAATCAATCCTATTCATGAATTCCGTTTTACTGTTATACTCGGTTTCAATCTTCTCCACCTTGTCTCGAATCGCCTTCTTCGCATCGAGTGATTCTTGCTCCACCGTTTCATCCAATTCGGGTAGCATCTCAACGGGTTCGGTAGACTCCGTAGGTAGCTTATCCAATTCTGCAAGCAGTTCTTCCATTCTTTTTTGTCCCTCCGCTTCTTAGGACCATATCCAAAACCCGATCTATGGATTCGTAACAAATCCCCTCCACTTTTGTCAGGAGGATCAGAATAGTCCCATTTTCGGTGGCAATCGAAATGGGTCCCCTTTTTGTCGTTCATTGATTCGGATGCAATGAACAGCGAAACCTATTACTCGATTCTTGGCGTATCTCCCTCATCCAGTTTCGAAGAGATTAAGAAGGCGTATCGCAAACTCGCTCTGACCTGCCATCCCGACAAAGGGGCTACACCGGAGGCTTGCTCTTTATTCATTATTGACACATAGTCCTTCCAAAAGCTGCAGGAGGCGTGGAGTGTATTGAGCGATGAAACGAAGCGGGCAAACTATGACAAGATTGTACTAGGTATCTTCACCATTCACTGACTGAGTCCATAGCCGATGACGATGTTGTCGTGAATGAGGTCTTTCCCTTTTCCGAGTTTTCTCCCAACGGAAGTTCTTCGTACGTGCATCCGTGCCGCTGTGGCGGAGTCTTTGAAGTCGTGACTGTTCATCATCCTCATGGGTTAGATTTACCAAGAGGAGGTTGATGAGAAGATGGATCTCCTCGAGTGTTCGCAGTGTTCTTTAGTTTGCAAGATCGAGTACTAGTTTCGTGTCCTTTTGATTGTTTCGTTCTACTACCTTCACATAGAAGCGATATGCACTCTATTCACACCTCAACAGTTGGTTTTCATGGAATGAAGAAGGAGACATCGTGGATTCCAATTTGTGCGCGCCCCTCTTTCACTGTTATTCAATGAACGAAGAAGAATTGAAGGCGCTGTCGTTCTCCATTTCATACTGGAGTAACGAGGAACTCGAAACGAGAGTCGATTCCTTTCTTGCTTCCGTGTTTAAGAGTTTGGACAATGAAGCCACGCGGAAGAGAGCCTTGCTCATTATTCAACAGCTAAACGAGCGCCTATCCAAATACAGTGTAGGAAAGGAAGACTTGTCATGTCGCATAGACTCTCCATCTTCCGCTAAAATCGATCATTCTAGTCATGAAATCGTCCACATCGACTCTGCAATTCAATTTTTCCGTTCTGTGAGTGTTTTCGTCCCATTCTCATGTAGACTCCTGGATAAATGCATCCTCACTATCCAGCGAAGTGAAGTACTCGAGTGCATATCATCCATTCTTGGTATCATGAGGGAGGGACGCTTTCCTCTCCAACCAGTGATTACGCTATGTCCTTATGACCTCTAGGCGAAGCGGGTGTTGTACCTATGCTACCCGCTGCTGTTCTATGTGGATGCAGATTATCCTTCCTCCCTCTCCTTTTCCAATCAGGACTGCGCACTCTTTTCTGTATTCTTTCGCTATGTGGTACTTTACACATTACCCACGGATAACCAAAACACTACCCTCGTGAATCAATTCCGTCTTTCTCCCTCCTTGTCCTGCCTGTCCCTCCTCTTCTCCCACATCCAGCCGGCGCAGCTACCCACCATCCTTCAGAACGGCTTCCTCTTCCTCTCCCACTTCCCCCCTCCCCTCATTCTCTCCCTTCAACTCATCGCCTCTCTCTCCACACTCTCGTCCCTCTCGGCTTCTGCCACCAAGTGGCTGCAATCCCACTTCCCTCTCTATTCCTCGGAAGCCGCTATTCCCGTTGACCTGCGTGCTGCTTACCTCTCTCTCTTGCGCTCTCTCAACTCCTTCTGTAAGCAGAATCAGAGTTCTCTCATTCCCTTCTCCGTTCGCTCTGTCGCCATGGACTTGCTCTCGCGCGCCTGCATTCCCTCGGAAATGATGGCTGACCTTGCCTGGGTCGTCCAGCAGGTGCAGTCGTTATCGCAGTCGTCATCATTACAGCCAGCATCCCAGTTATCATTACAGCCAGCATCACCCACCTCTCAACACACACAAGCAGACACGGAGGACGTCTCCTGGCTCAAGTACACTACCTCCCTCTTCCATCTCCTCTTCTCCTTCGTGCGCACGGCGCCTCTGCCTCTGCTGCAGGATATCGCCGCGCCGCTGCTCCCATCCCTCTGGGAACGGATCCACGCCCTCCGCACGCTGCAGCGCGCCTCCACCAACCAGCGAGCCATCGAGGCGGCGCAGACGACCGTCCAGCTGTGCATCTCCATCCTCTGCACGCTGCTGCGACGCGTACCGCACGTCTTCGTCATCACGAGGGAGGACGTGGCGCGTGTGGTTGACACGATGCTGGAGGAGGAAGAGGGCACGGGCCTGGCGGACTGGCAGTACCGCAAGCAGGAAACGCTCCAGGTGGAGTACTATCACTGCTTCACGGCACTGGCTGCCTGTGCCGAGAGAATGGACAGAGGCGAGCTGGACGCTCTTTTGGTTCTTTCACCTGCCTGTATTGACTCCTAGACACTCTTCGAGTCGCTCCTCCTCCAGCCACACCAAAGCAAACTGGTGCGAAGCGGCGTTCTGACTTGGCTGCCGTCCCTCTTCCCGCTTTCTCAGCCCTTCTGCATCTACCTGCTGCTGCTCCTGCTGGACGAGCGGTCGCTCAACACGCAAGGCGCCGTGTCGGTGGACCTCCTGCCCGACATCCAGCGGTTCATCGGCTCGCTGCCCTACGAGGACATGAACCTTCCCTCCCTTCTCTCCTTCTTCATGACCACCGACCAGGCCTCGGCCAGTGTGAACGTACCCATCATCTCTTCTTCTCACGTAGATATCGCAATTCCCTCATCTCCGCACACTCGGCCTGAACGGAGCCAATCTCGTGCCCCTGCTCGTGCGCCTGCATCTCACCTCACGCACGGACCGCCCCTCTCCAACAGAGCAGAGCTCTCTCTGCCTGCTGCTGCTCCTCTTCTTCCAGGAGGGCCTGGAGGGCCAGTCCATGCAGCTGCTGATCGACGCGGAGTCCTGGAGCACCAACACCACAGCCACCCTCACCGTCTCGCTCCGGCAGTGCCTCTTCCATTACTTCCACCTCCTCCTGCAGGACCAGTATCTCCGCGCCGAGGCTTCTTCTCTCCACGAGGGCTGCTTCGCCTCCTCGCCCTTCTCCCAAGTCTTCTCCGTCGTCGCCTCGCTCATGCGAGAGAAGCACCCCGTGTGCGACAACCGCGTCCTCCACTACGCCGCCTTCTTCATGTCGCCGCAAGTCCCGTCGCCCCACTGCACTCATCGCTAGGACTACCGCGCACTTCTGCTGACAGCCCAGGCGGAGACCCATGCAGACGACGCATTGGCTGACACGGCAGGCACGCAGTACCAGAAGGACCTGCTGCTGCAGCGCCGCTGTAACTACATCAACCTACTCAGTCTCCACACGCAGTCCGGTTTGGGCTCCCTCTTCCCTTCACCGTAGCCTTCCGCGACGTGGCGCTCTCCGCCGTTCCCTCGCTCCTGTCGCAGTTCGAGACCGCCAAGGACAGCTGGAAGAACGAGCTGCTGGTGGCGACGCTGGCTCACTTCGTTTACTGCAGCAGCAGTAGTCGTTCTCCTCTTCTCTCATCACAGCCTCCTCTACCGTCCTCCTCGATCTCGCCTCCTCCGTCGTCGACTCGGCGCTGACGAGCGATACCTTCGTTTCCCTGCAAGTCGTTCCCTCCGTCATTCAGGCACTGGCACACTGTGCCCTGCAGTCTCCAGACTGCCAACAGGAAGCCTATTCGATGATTGACTACGTGTTCTCCAAGGTGGACGCCTTCTTCTCGCACATCCTTGCAACCACCGACTTCTTCCTGAAGGACTGGACGGTTCAGGAGTTCTACTGCACGGTGTACGCGCAGATCCAGTTCTTCTACTTCAAGAGTGGTTGTTTCTCCAGCGACTCCCCCGTAGGCCTCCATCGCTTCATCCTCTCCCTCTTCCGGTCGTACCTCCAGTCGCAGAATCGCAAGGAGAACCGTCTGGGCATGCTGATGCTGAAGACGGTGCTGGAGCTGGACTTCAAGGAGCACCAGCAGGCCGCGCGCCGCTCGGTGATGCACGGCCTCCCCATCGAGCAGTACGCATGGAAGCGTGGGCAAGGCGACGACGTGTGAGGCCTAGAGTGGGTGGTGCGGAGCGGCGTGAAGCAGGACGACGGGAGCGAGTGGGTGGTGGCGGACGGGCTGCACTGCGTGACGGAGAAGTACTTCATGGACGTGCAGCAGGCGTGCATCGCCTTCTACGAACACGACGACGTGGTGGTGCAGGTGCGTGCGGGCGTCGTGTGTAAGGTAGATGTGCGTGTACGCGCTGCTCAACCGACTGTACGAGTTCGTGCTGTACAACACCTCGTGCTGCGGCGTGAGCGCGCAGCTGCTGATCGACGACTTGATTCGGAGGGATGGTGGGTGCTGTGTGGAGTGATCATAAACAGACGGGCTGCGCAGCGACATCACGGGGTATGTGCGAGCGATGGAGGCGAGGGCAAAGACGGGCCAGGGCATCACGCTGATTATCGAGCTGGCGGAAAGAGTGAAGGAGTGAGGCTAGTGCTGGAGGGTGAGGCGAAGGCCGTTCCTGGTGTACGCCTACTTGCACGAGGAGCTGGCGAACGCGGTGCTGAGCAAGCCGGACTTGCGAAAGAAGTCGCTGCTGGTGGACGGCGGTCTGCAGGAGGACGAGGCGAGACGGTTAGATGCAGAATGGCGTGAGTGCGAGCGGAGGAAATCAGGAGCAGAGGTGGAGGAGGCGTATCTGAAGGGCATGGGCGCGAAGGCGAGCTTCTTCTTCTTCTATTCCTTCCATCCCTACAACTCCATCCGCAGCGTGTGTACACGTATCATGAAAGCGCTGCGCGGAAGGAAGAGCGAGGTCAGCGTCGTCGCGGGCCTGGCGCCGGAGCTGAAGACGCTGATCGACGCGGGCCTGAAGGGTTCGGACCCGAGTCTGGTCGTGTGCGCGTGCCTCTGCCTTCAGTCGGTCCTCTCGCTGCTCGCCGGCGCATGGCAGGAACACTGCGCGGGCTTCTTGGAGGACCTGTTCGAGAAGGCGAACGACTGGCTGCTGCTGGACGACGGATTCGGCTGCAAGAAGGCGGTCCACGACACGGTAACACTTCATAGCTCCATCGAGCGTAGATGAAGTGTGTCCTCGCCGCGCACGTCAACTGGATCAAGAAGGAGGGCTCGGCGGAGAGCGGCACGACGCACACCGCTCGCGTCGTCGATTGCCTCCTGCGTCACCACGCGTCCAGCGACCCCTTCATTCCGCAGCTGTGCTTCGCCTCGCTTCAGGAGATCGTCGACGCGGTGCCTTCTCTTCCCTCCTCCTCCGTTCTGCCTCTCACGCAGTTCTTCCTGGGTCAGCTGAGCGACCTGTCCAACCGCAGCAAGCTGAACGCCATGGCGGTGGGTACGGCCACTCCTCCTCACGTCCAGCACCACAAGGAGTCGCTGGGCATCACGCAGGGCGAGATTAACCACCGCAGGTACACGGAGCTGACGGGCTCCGCCGCCTTCGCCTCGCTGCTCACGCTCGCCGAGAAGGTGGGCGAGAAGGACGGCCGGCCGTTCGTGGAGGCGCTGCTGGCCGAGACGCAGAAGGAGACGGGCGCGCGGGTGATGGTGCTGTTGCGACTCATCGAGCACTTCCTCCACTCCTCCTTCATCGTCGCCTCCTCCTCCTCCGCTCAGCCGTAGCAGACGGGCGTGCGGCTCGTGTTCCAGAACTGTCTCCGGTCGCTACTGGAGTGCTGCAGGAGGGAGGAGAAGGACGACGACGGCTTCGTCGTCTCCACCACCGTCGCTATCTGGTTCCACTGTCTGCTTCTCCTCTCCCTCTGAGGCGCAGTCGTCCAGCACAGTCCCGCGTCACTCCCCGACCTGATGGACTTCCTGGTGAGCGTACGTGCTGTGGTGGAGCGTGAGGCATAGGCGCTGAAGACGTCGCTGCTCGCCGGCTCCTCCACCTCCGCGCTGGAAGCCATTCTACAGGAGGTTGTGGCTAGAGCCGAGTCGCTGCGTCTGGAGCTAGTGCAAGCGCCCACCGTGCGGGCTGCCTGCTGGACTCACGCGCAGGTGTATGCGTTGCTGCTGCTGCAACGGCAGGGTCTGCTTCTCGCGCGGACGCCAGACCCCGCGGTGCAGGCGCGCATGAACGCGCTGCTGTCCTCTCTGTTCATCTCCACGCACTTCTTCCTCTCGCACCATCTGCCGGAGTTCCTCGCGGTCTCTGTTGGTGCTTGGCGGTGGTCTGACGGCTAGAGGGATTTGCTGGAAAACCACAACGACGCCAGCGGAGTGATGGTTCGCCTGTTCGCGTGTCTGGAGTAGGTGCGGAGAGGGCGGTGAAGAGCAGGGAATGCTGCAGCGACGAGGCGGGCAAGCCGCTGATTCCCGCGCTGTTCCAGACGGTGGTGAACTACACGCGGCTGGTTTCGCTGGCTGTGTTTCCGGGAAAAGTGGCGATTCTGAAGACGGTGGTGCTGTTCGTCCAGGACGGCTTGGAACGGGGAGACTCGCTGGCGCTGGAGCTGTGCTCCTGGTGCCTGAACGAGCTGCGGGCGCCGAACCCCATCTATGTGAAGCAAAGCGGCGTTTGGGCGGAGAACGCCATTGCCCTTATCCAGCAGCATGGAGTAGTGGATGGGCATCGCGTCAACAGTAGGGCGTGTCCTACCGTTTTGTTGGTGGATCGACTCGGGAGTTCTTCACATCGGTGGTCAATCCCGAGATGAGTCGGGAAGGAGAGGAGAAGTCACACATAGATTGTGACCGCTATATCCCGTTCCTGCGAGCAGTGAAGGAGTGCATGGAGCGCGCCTCTTCATCGGACGCAGATTCCAAGGAGCAGCTGCGCAGCGACTTGCAACAGCTAGAGAGGGTGGCGAAATCGCTGCCGCACACTCCAGAATTTGATGGGCTTGTGAATGCCATGTTGCAACTCGTCTCTTCTACTCTTTGTTGGAGATGCGTACACGCTCACCATGTCAATGCACACATCAGAACAAACAATGGAAGAGTGACAAAAGAACGCCCTTTTTCTGTGCCCCCCGTTCCGCTGGGTTTATTTCGCGGATACGTTTGTATTAGTCCGGCTGTTACCGAAGCAACCTCATCGGATAACCGGAATATACAGTTCCTATAGTGTTTTTATACCAGCTATTCGTAATCTGCGTAAGCCGCCTTCGTTTGAATACTAATTCAAAAACAGAACAAGCATATGTTGGAGCAGAGATTTCTGATAACCATCGCAAATGAGGACAATAGCATCTCATTCAATGTGACTGTTCGCAGTAAGCAGTTCATCCGATCGTTGTCCATCCTTGTGGCATCTCATTTGAATGTATTCTGCTCTTGCATCTCCTCATTCTTCCTAGAAGAGCTACAACTGCAACAATCCGCCCTTCTTCTTGGTGTTCAACGGAAAGAAGCTGGAGGATGACGATACCATCGAGTCGCTGGGCATTATGGAAGCCTCTGTCGTGTATGTCGTGCCGCTCGTGATTCCTTCGTGCCGGTGTGAGAGGTAGGACAAGACAGTCGGGGAGGAGGAGGAGAACGCGATTATTTCCCGCCTGTCCACTCAAGATGAGGAAGACGAGGGTGGGTCCTATTGTACTTGATTATCGAACAGAAATGATCTCGATTTACTCGCTGATCGACGAGGGGAAGATCGTGGAGGCATTCACCAAGCTGCGCTCCTCCCTCTTCTACATGAAGAACATCCCCAAAGTGGTGCACAAGCTGCGGTTGCGTTTTTCCAGTTTGCGCCGTGTTTCCCCTCCGACCTAGACATCCCCTATCATCCCAACATTTTCGTGGGCGTGCACGAGCTGTTCTACATCGCCGTGAAGTGCAACGTCAACTACGACGCCTTCACCGCGCTGCTCCGCTGGTACGAGGCCGTCGCCGCCAGTGCGCCTTCTCCTCCGCCTCCACCGTAGGAATCACGCCGTCCCAGAAGCTGGTCTCCGCACAAGTGGTGATGCTCGTCGCGCCGAAGTACCTGAACGACACTGCAGTGCTGCAGTCCGTGATGCGCATCGTCGCCAACATCCTGAAGGACAAGGGTGCGTTCACCGCGGGAATCTGACCCACAGACTGTCCTGCGATGATCGCCGAGTTGAGCCAGCCACATCAACTTGACGTGTTCTTTACTGTTCTGCAGTCCGCGACCAACACCGCCACGCTCAGCAGCGTTCTCTCCTCTCTTCTCGCACTCGTCGAGGACAGTTGGAGCATCCCCCGTTTTTTGACTCGCAGACCTCACCATCATCGACTCGATCGACTGTCCTCGCTTCCTGGACATCCTCTCGCATCTCTTCGACACCTCTCCCAACCCTATGATTATCTCCCAAATCCTCATCATCGGCTCGTCGCTGCTGCGCTTCCGTCGCCTCCCCCGCTGCCTCTCACGCCTAGCGCAGTTCCAACAGGCCGTGGAGCGCGCGCGCTTCCTCTTCCGTCTGTCTAGCCTTCTCGACTCCAACGACACGCTCATCATTCAGCGCATCGCGCACTTCCTCGCGGCCGCCGCTACCTCCGGTCCTTCTCACACCATCTCCTCACTCGCTAGACGCGCTGCGCCGACAGATCCTGGTGAGCGGCGCGATCGAGTTCCTGCTGGTGACGTCCAGCAACTGCACCTTCGATGCGCAGCTGCTGCTGGACGTGTTGAGCCTGCTGGAGCGCATGGAGACCACCAGTGGGCGTGCGGGGCGCGTGTGAGCGTAGACGAGTACTGCGTGTACCTGGCGAACGAGGGCGTGTTCGATTTCATCCAGTCGTGCCTCACCATCCAGTCCGAGGACGCCTCGCTCTTCACGCAGGCGCTGCGCTGCTACCGCGGCTTCACCCAGAACTCCTGTACGCCCATCCGTGCCGCCTCATCCGCAGGGATTTGCCGCGAGCGCGTGCTCAGTGCCAGCACCCTCGAGATCCTCTTCATCCTCATCGAGAAACAGTACGAGAGCCCCGCCGCCGTCGCCGCGCTGTGCTCCTTCCTGACGCTGGTGAGCGAGTACGGTGGGTGTGTGCATGTGCTGTGAGGAGCAGAGGTGGGCCTGGAGTCGCTGCGCAGCCTCTACTGCGTGGAGGTGCTGAAGCGCCTCGCGGATGTGTACCCCGACTCCACCGAGGAGCGGAAGAGCATCGACGCCGCCATTGCCGCCATCACCACCGGCCGACCCAAGTACTCCTCCTCCTCCGTGGCCAGTGGCTTCGCGCGGAGCGGGTGAGGCGTAGTCGTGTGCGTCGTGCCGCGCATCCAGAAGAACCCCAGCAGCCTCGCCATTCGCAGGCGCGGCGGGCCCAAGCGGTCCGCTCCGCTGTCTCCGTTCATGAAGGATTTGATGGGACGACCCGCGCCGGACGTGAACGTGGGCTCGAATTGTGGGGGTGATGGGCAGTTCTCGGGGGAGATCGACTTCACGACGACGCTGGGAGCGACGATGAAGGAAACAGTCTCCAACGGCGAGGACGTGTTCAGTTATCTCTTGATCGAGATGAGCAGTGATCCGAGCCAGCAGTACGCCGAGCAGCTAGCGAAGTGTCTGGGCGTCCTGCTGAGTCCCAGTCGCATTCGGGGGCTTTTGTGAGGTGTAGACCTGATTGACGAAATCCGGGTGTATTTGGACATGTCGAGCATCCCGGACGTGCTGGGCCGTCTCCTGAAGCTGTTCTCCACGGACGAGAAGCTGTTTGCCTTGACGGTGCCCATTCTGAGCACGATCTGCCAGAGTAGGCGTGGGCTGTAGGAGTGACGCGCAGAGTGCTCGAGCGATCTGATTCTGCGCGGTGACGCGATCGAGATGCTGGTGCACGGCATCGTGTCGTTCCCCTTCAATGCCGTGATCATGGGTCACAGCGTGTACTCCCTGTTCCTGCTGAGCGGCAAGCGTACGCACGCGTCTTCCTCGTCAGTCGTAGAAGAAAACGCGGACCGCCTGCTGCGCGCTGGCGTCGTGAAGGGTCTGGAGAGCGCGGCGGAGACGACGTGCGACGTGTTCATTCGCGGCTACGCCATCAAGGCACTACAACTGCTGGAGGAGCGTAGATCGCTGTGCTGCTCTCCCACGCGTAGGCAACCTCCCGCCGGTGCAGTGTCCGGAGGTGGATCTGGAGGAGTTCATCATTCATACGCTGCTGAGTTCGCTCCGCCAGCCGGACCTGCCGCAGGAGGCGATGCTGGCGACGCTGGCGGCCCTGCAGCAGGTGTTCAAGATCAACTACACGCAGTGCGAGCGGAGCTTCATGCGGCTGGACGGCATCTCGGTGATGGAGCAGCTGCTGAGCGCGCACGCGTCCTCGCTGGAGATCGTGGAGGCGATTCTGTCGCTGGTGGCGGAGGTCTCGAAGACGATTCAGTACGCACAAATCATGGAGCACAGCAACATGATCCCTGCCTGCATCCAAGTGCTGCTGCGTTACCGCAACAAGAAGCACCTCATCAAAACCGCGCTGAACATCACGCGTGCTCTCTGCATCCATGGTGCCTGCGCCTGCGCCGTCTCAGCAGTAGACTCCTCCGCCTCCACACTCATTCCCTATCTCTCCACGCTCCAATCCATCCTGAAGGACTACTCCTCCTCCGCCTCCATCTGCGACTGCATCACGCACATCCTCGTCCGCGTGGCGCAGATCGGCCCGCAGTCGCGCGTCTCCATCCTCAAGAGCGGGATCCTCGCGAACATGGACACCGTGCTCATCATCCACATTTCCCGCTCTTCACTTGTCTGCAACATCATGCTGCTCTTCTCCGACCTGGCCGAAGTGCCCTCCGGCGTGACCTTTCTCATCGAGTCCAACTGCTTCTCTGCCTCGCTCCGCGCGATCGATCTCTGCACGAAGGAGGAGAGCAAGGAGAAGTGCGAGGTGGTGTGCAAGGCGCTGCAGTTCGTGCAGATCGTCGTGGCGAAGAACGAGCGCGTGTTCAACTGCTTCGTGAAGAACGGCGGATTCACCACGCTGATGGAGTGCTGGAAGAAATCGGGCCATTTTGCGCAGGTGCGGAAAGAGGCCCTGATTTGTCTGGGCGAGGTGCTGCAGTACGAAGAAGGGAACGCGCAGCTCGCCGCGGAGAAGGTGCTGCCCACGCTGCTGGCGGAAGAGGAGAAACACAGCACGGAGTATTATCTCCCCGAATTCTGGAATGCCGTCAACATGTTCATTCAGTTCCACAGCGCTCTGCTCACCAGCGACGATTGCGACCTTCTCCTCCTCCTCGCCACGCGCTCTCTCGCTCAGGATGCCCAGGATGCTCAGGATGCTCAGGATGCCCAGGATGCCCAGGATACCCAGGATACCCAGCACGCTGAGCACGCTGAGCACGCTGAGCACGCGCAGGCAGAGCTCGTTGTGCGTCCCTTGTTCCTGCTCGCCTCTGCCAGTGCGCGTGCCTTGCTTCCCTCACCACTAGACCCCATGGCCTTCGCGTCCTCGGCGCTGGCTGCTCTGCTGCCCCTGTTGGAGCAACGGATCGCAAAGGAAACGGACACGGACCTTCTGCTCCAACTTCGCTTCGTCTACAACACTGCCACGCAGCTCCAAGTGACCAAAATCCCCTCGATTTCGGAGATCGAGAAGAACGCGGCGGTGTTGTCGTCTCTGGAGGTGTCACTTCCGCAGCTGACCTCGCCCACGGAGCGTCTCAACATCCTTACGTCCCTCAGCTGCATTTGCACGCGTCCCGAAGTGTGTCACCAGATCGCTCGCGGCTGCGTCCCGCGTGTGATGCTGCAATGGGTGCGCCAGGAAGCGAGCGACGGGCTGGCGATCAAGGCGTTCACGGTGCTCAGCGCGCTGGCGGAGGCGGGCGAGTTGGCGGAGGAGCAGGCGGAGGAGGCCGTGGCGCTGATCACGCGGCGACTGAGCCTGGCGGACAGCATCTCGCCTGACCTGCTGCTGGTGTTAGCGGTGTTCGTGGAGGCGGCGTCTGACTCGGGTGGGTGTGTGGAGTGGGCGTGATGCGCAGCGACGGTATGCAGGTGCCTGGCTACTTCGCAGTGCGTGAGTCTGCTGCTGAGTCGCTGCGCACTGTGCCTGGGCTCGCCGGACATCCTCGCCTGCGTTCTCAGCGTGCTGCTCAAACTGCTGCAGTTCCCCGTCGCCTCCTCGCTCAAGCAGCGCATTGTTCCGTTCCTGCATAAGCTGCGCGCACTCGACGCCATGACGCCGCTTATGCGCATCGAGTCGCAACTCGCCGCCTTCTACTGCGCGCGTTCGTCCTGCTCCTCCTCCTTCCCAGTAGACGCCACGCTGATCGGCGAGTCCGCTGCGGACAACAGCGCAGAGGGCTATGTCAATGGCTATGTCAATGGCTATGTCAATGGCTATGTCAATGGCTGTGCCAATGGCTGTGCCAATGGCTGTGCCAATGGCTATGCCGAGGTGAGCTTCACCGACGCCTTCGTCCCGCTGTTCCTGCAGTACATCGCGCAGCAGACGGAGGAGGCTGCGGTGGCGGAGGCCTGCTTGCTGTGCCTGTACGTGGTGAAGGCCGACGCGTACCGCGCGGAGTTCCTGCGAGCGGGAGGACTCGAGTGGCTGAAGGAGGTGGTGGCGACGTGCGGAGACAACGAGGGCATCGTGGTGTGCGTCACGCAGTGTCTGTGCGTGGTGTTGAAAAGTGGGGGATGTGGGGGGAAGTGAGGAATAGAAGAGCAGTCGATCGAGGCGGAGACGCTGTTGTTGCGGTGCTTGAAAACGGCACACGTGAAGGAGATAGCGGTGCTCGAGGCGCTACACAGCATTCTGAATAGTGTACAGTGGTTCTTGATCATCATGGGTAGATGGAACGACGGAGGCGATTGCTCTGCTGACCGAAGAAGAGTCGATTTCTGCCATTCTTGCGACGGTGAACCGAATGACGCTGGAGGGCAACGAGATTGTGGTGATGAGTCTGCTGTTCGATCTGTTGAGTGCGTGCGGCGAAGAGGTGTGAGGTGTAGTGAAGGCGGAGAACAGCCCTCTGGACATGTTGTTCGCAGCGATCATGGAGGTGGCGAAGAAGGCGTTCGACAAGCCGTTTGTGCGGGGCTTCGTCTACCACATGTTTTACATGCTGCACTCTAACGTGCCGGTGTGGGTGAGTATGAATCGATGCGCCATCAAGAGTCTTGTGAGCCTGCTGGAGGAGGTGGCGATGGGCGGCGTGTGCGATGTGTGTAAGATGATTCTCATGATCATCAACAACGAGAGTGCGTGTTGGAGGGTAATGTGATGGGTAGTGAATGCGCTGATAATCACCGAAGAACCCGTGTATTCCGTCATTCTCTCGTGGATGCAGCAAGACCTCAGCGACCGGATTCTGGCCGAATTTGGGCAGATTCTGATCCTGTTGGCGTCCTACCGTGAGAGACGGCTGTGTGTGTGAGGCATAGGCAAGCCGTTCAAGCGGCTGAAGAAGAACCAGGAGCTGTGCGAGATGATCGAGGACGTGTCGAAGTGCAAACACAACGAGGTGGTGCTGAGCGTGTTCAGCCAGCTCGTGGCGTGTTTGGAGAAGGGTTTCGAGTATGCGATGCAGCTGGGGGACCAGAAGAACGAGCAGATCCGTTTGTTTGGAAGTGTTCCGAATCATCCCGCTCCCCCTCTTCCTTATGGTATGAAATGAGGTGTTTGTTGAACAAGGATCGCTGGCTATGGATGCTGACCTGAATTCAGTTGCAAATCAGTACCGAGAATGCAATCGACACAAAGCCTCACTGCATGTTCGTCAACGGCTGCAGGAGGCACAAACAAATCGAGGAGGGACAAATCATGAAACTGCATCTGTGATAGCACTTGCAGTACGCCCGTGACAATGGCACTTACCGACAAGGAAATACTCGCATATCCTATTGGTGATGACTGTGACACGAGTGCACTCTTAGAAACACTGTCGATTAAGAGTATTGCCCTGCTGTAGAGTTCAAGATGGTGGCACTCCTTCAGCACCTCGAAGCAGAGGCTGTAGGGGCATGGCGTGAGCAGCCGGCAGCCTAGGATCTGAAGAATCCTCTGCATGAAGTCGAGAACCTCTGAATTGGAGTAGTGGTACACATCGTGGAAAAAGAGCCTCACTACATTCTAGACGTGATGTAACACGCATGCAAGTACGTAGGAGAGTTTTTGCTTCCGGAGACCGCCTATGCTTCCGGCAAGATAGAAGCACATCCACGAAAGGCCTTCGAGCATAGATGGGCACACTTTGACGACAGATAGCACTCGGTCCACGTAGTTCATTGCCCGGAAAACAGCACATCTCGGACACGACAGGATATCGGCGTTCTACGCGTAATCCGAAAGAGGCGCAGGTGCCATCAGCAGCCACGAATAGATATCCTCCCGATAGCAAACATAGTCGGTGGATTGTTGTACGGCCGTCGCATAATCGGCACAGGGGGTGTAAGATACCCCCGGCGGATACTCGTTACTCAGCGAGGGTGGCTGCTCTGCATTACCTGAAGGGGAAAGGAGAGAATGAGCCCTCACTATCTTTGTGCATTTGCTCTTCTTGCTCATCAAATAGCACGATCATAGTAACAACGAGTCCGACTGGTGAGTTTTTGTTTGGTGGATGGGTTGGGTAATACAGAGGTCGGCTAATGATTCGGCATTTAACCCCCAAATCTATAGGCAGTTTTATTATCAAAAACAAGGAACGGGGCCACATGGTCGCATAATGACCTAATGCTTATTATTGGGTGCACATGCGTTTACACTTCTGGATTCGGCTGGAGACAGTGAGGGGGTGGAACAAACAAAGGAATAGTCATGAAACAGTGCACTTAGTGCTTATAACGACCCATCACGCGAACGAAGTAGGTCCAGCTACGATGAAACAACTCGCACGCGATTACGTATAGCCCACAGCATCTTTCAGCATAAGCACCAGCAACACGAAGATGATGGAGATGAGAAGGAGCTGCGCCATCAGAGGAAGGTCGGTGTAGGCCAGCGCAGCAGCGATCGCCACGGTGCTGCCGAAGCGGATCTGGATCGTCAGGTTGAGCTTCCACGGATAGAAGATGTACACCGCAATCATCATAAGAACTAAAGCAACCGTGATTCTAGAGATGAGCCCTCGACTCCGGACGCACTCCTTCCAGTAGACAGTGGCCCACTGCTTCGAGACTTCAGAGAAGAGCTGAAGATGGGTGTAAATGAAGCGATTGGCGATGTTGGTGTAATGAGCAATAGAATAACCCAGGTAGTAGAAGACATCCTTGCCGTGGTTCGTCAGTACGGTGTAGAGGAAGCAGGAGAGGTCCACGAGGCTGTGCGTGAAGACAGACAGGAGAACAAACCGAATCAGGAAATGGCAGAAAAGGAGGGTCACTCCGTTGGCGACGGTGAGGAGAGGAACAGAGAAGTAGGGAGCGATGTACTGCGCGTAGCAGGAGTAGGCGAGGAGGAGGGGGTGATAGTAGTTGAACGCCTCCACGTAGAGGATGCTCAGGAGGAAGAAAACGATCTCGAAGATTAGCACTCTAGAGATGATGGAACCGGAGGGATACAACTTGGGGCAGCAGCCGAGAGCGATGGTGTTAAACAGGAGGAAGCAGAGCACGTAATAGCACATGCCTACACATCACTCCCTCGATGGAACGAGTACGCGTCTCCACGTGAACGTCGATGATCAGGTCCTCGTCCTCCTTCTCGTTCACAAAGGTGTAGCAGGGAGACGTGAAGGGCGTCACGACAACAGTGAGCTCGCTTCCCTCTCTCTTGGAGTCGATCAGATGACCGAAGGAATGGAGGTTCGGTCTAAAGTGAAGGGGAAGAGGCGAAAGTACATCAGTTTTCCGTACTTCCAAGACAGCAAATCAGAAAACATCCCCTTTCTCCCGTTCATGTTAACGATGCTGAACTGGTCGTGCGTCGCGGTCATAGTGATGATCTTGTCTTCCATGAAGTGAAGAATGTTCCACTCTCCGTCTTCGCACACCTTCACCGTTGAATTCACTTCCGCCTAGTCTAATAGGCCAAAAAGCACTCTCACCTTGTATTCCGTTTCAACAGTGAATGGCGTCCTGGTATAGGAGAACATCCCCAGTCCAACAAGGAAGCATAGAGAAAATACGCACGCAGTCTTCAGAATAGCCATCTTTTTAAATCGATGGATTGCTTCACTCCCAAAACAGAGCTGTTTTCGGTTCTGGAAACGGAACATGTTTTGGCACTTTTCTCGCAAACTAGGAGGAGTTGGAAGCCCCCAATCGTCTGCGTGCGCATGTCCGGGAACCCGCTAGAACATGACTCCGTTTGCTTCGGCCATCGCTCTCATGATGTAGGTACTCAGCGAGCTGCTCTCAGTCGCCAAAACGCTGAAAGTGCAGGAAAAGAAGGAGACGAAGAGAGAAATGGTGCCTGTCGTTGAAAACACTCAGCCCAAAAAGAAAGGCAGATGGGACGACGATAGCGTATGGCGACAGGGCCCAACTTTTCGGACGGTTGGGGGACCTAATTGACAAAAAAT